>ENA-ORUQ01000699-ORUQ01000699.1-human-gut-metagenome-genome-assembly--contig:-NODE-699-length-35687-cov-19.078441_pt1 | contig 35687 bp, 24 predicted proteins | sample MGYA00242081_ERZ509211 | MGnify/ENA primary metagenome ERZ509211 (study PRJEB26280, sample SAMEA2338785) | human gut metagenome | biome: human gut; feature: human-associated habitat; material: faeces...
GATCTCCAGAAGGGAGATTTCCTTCATGGCGCCCGGCTTGGCGCTGGCGTACAGGCGCGCGGACGCGCGGATGGCGTCGGCGTCGAGCAGGGTGGCGATCCATTCGGCGTCGCCCTTGCCGAAGCCATGTCGGGTCACCGCGGCGTAATCCTTCCACGCGTAGTGGCCGTAGCTGGCGAGCACGTCGGTGCCGTCGAATGGGGTGACCAGTTCGATGAGCGCCTGCGCGTCGCTTGCCGGGGTTTTGGCGAGCGTTCCGGCGAATTCCACGGATACGTGGCCGTTCGGGCGGGTGAATTGGTTGTAGGTCATGCCGAACACGTCGGTGAGGTTGTGCGGCGCGCGGTCGTGCCATACGGTCACCTCGTCGTCGGTTACGAAGGAGCGCATGGTGGAGACAAGGTGGCCGCCGCTGGAGACGAATTCGCGCAGACGGTCGGTTGTTTCCTGCGGAGTGCAGTACAGTGCCGGGGTCACGATCATCTCGTATTTGGCCAGGCGTTCGGCCGGCGCGTCGGACGGGATGAAATCGCATTCCACGTTGAGTTCGAACAGCGCGTCGTAGATGTTGCGCACCACGTCGTTGTACTTGAGGGTGCCGCCGAACGGGAAGCCGGCTTCGATGAGGAACCAGTCGAGCGCGGTCAGCGATTCGTTGCTGACCATGATGGCCACCTTGTTGAGCTTCTTCAGGTGGACGAGCCGCTCCCCCACTTCCGGTTTGGCGATCTCGCGGCCGAACACGCCCGCCTCGCGGTAGGTGGGATTCGGTTCGAGGTCGTGGCTCAGCAGGCCCTTCCAATATGTTTCAAAGGAATTGTGGATGGAGTGCCAGTGCCAATATTCCACCATGTCGGCGCCGGAGGCGAGGTGGGAGTAGGCCTGCAGGCGCAGCTGGCCCGGGAACGGCACCCAGCCGTGCTGGCCCTGGGCCTCCGTTTCGAGCACCAGGTAGTTCCTGCCGTCCTTGGTGGAGCGGGTCATGTCGCCGCCGAAGGCGATCTCCTTGCCGGTCAGGTCGTCCTCGGTGGGGTGGTAGATGTCCACGCCGGTGATGTCCACGGCGGTCGAGGCCTTGAAGTGGTCGACGGCCGGCTGCACGCCGTAGGAGTATCCGCGCCATTCGAAGTCGAAGTTGTGGGTGATGAACTGGTCGTCATGCGCGTATTCGCGCACGATGTCGGCCTGCCACTGCAGGAAGGCGCGCACCTGGTCGCGGCGGAACTTGTCGAATTCGCCGCCCAGGGACTCGTTGATGGTGGCGGTCACGTCCGGGAAGTCCTCCCAGGAGTCGATGCGGTTGGACCAGTAGTCGAGGCCGAAGTGGTGGTTGAGCTCGTCCAGATCGCCGTGGAACTTCTCGCGCAGGTACTTGACGAACAGGCGCTGCATGTCCTCGGAGACGGAATCGTAGTATTTCGTCTCGTTGTCCACCTGGTAGCCGATGACGGCCGGATGGTCGGCGACGTGGGAGATGAGCTTGCGGATCACGCGTTCGCCGTAGAAGCGGTAGGTGGCGTTGACGATGTCCATGATCTGGCGCGCGCCATACTTGCCTTGGCCGCTCGGGGTGACCGCGAGCACGCTCGGGTCGAGTTTGACGAGCCAGCTGGGCACCGCGTAGGTCGGCGTGCCGACGATGACGTCGATGCCGGCGCGGTTGGCTGCGTCGAGCGCGCGGTCCACGTAGGTGAAGTCGAATACGCCCGGTTGCGGTTCGCAGGTGCTCCATGTGGATTCGGCGATGCGGATGACGTTCAGTCCCGCAGCCTTCATCATCGCCATGTCCTCATCGATGCGGTCAATGCCCTTCATCATGAGATATTCGTCGTAATATGCGGCGCCGAACAGAATGTGGTCTGCCTCGTAACGGCCCATGAATCCTCCATCGTCCTCGTTGACTTTTATATCTAACAGTCATTAGATATAGGAACTATATATCTTCCGAAACAAATCGTCAAGTACCGCAGATTTTCAGGCGTTTCTTAACTAACAACCATTAGATATATGTCTTCTGAAGGATTACCGATATCCGTCCCACACCGGCGAGGGGAAGATCATCCGCTCGAAGACGAGCCACTCGTCGTACAGGTCGATCGGCGGCTTGCGAGTCCACCGCAACTGGATGCCATCCATCGCCTCGATGCATTGCCGCACGATCGGCCGCATATTGTCCCATCCGCCGATCTGCGGCGGCAGCTTCCATGCGAACCGCGAATAATGATCCCACGTCAAGTCCGGTCGGTTTTCGAAATACTCGTGCAGTGGATGGTCCGCGTTGAACGATTCGGTTTCCAAAACCATGTACAGCTGCAGCAGGCTGCGGCGTTGCGCATTGTACCGGACCAGGAACCGCAGATAGGCAGGGAACAGCATGCCGTCCGAATCGCTGCCGGGCAATCCCGACTCGGCGAAGTCTGCAGGCGTGCCCTGCTGGTCGTAGTTATCGGTGACCAGCAGCGACAACAACCGCTCCTTGTTGCCGATGTAGTGCAGCAGTCCGGGCTGGCTCATGCCGATGGCGTCGGCGATGTCCTTGAGCGACGTGCCGTAATACCCCTTCTCGCCGATCAGCTTGCCCGCCGCCGCGATGATTTCGCGTTTGCGCTCTTCGGGCGATTTACGAACCCGCTTTTTCCCCTCGGTAACCATATGGAACAGCGTACCATCGGACGGGCCCTCGGCCGGTCACGCCTGGAAGACGTCCGGATGCTTCGGGTCGCCCGGTTCGTCGGCGAGCACACCCTCAAGGCCGAGGAACTCCTGCCAGAATTCCAGCGAGTTGCCGTATGGGATGGCCTGGCTTCCGCGCGCCTGCAGGTTCGCCTTGGCCTCGAACACGTCCTCCTCGCGGATGCCGTCGAAGTAGCTTTCCAGTCGGTCGAGATTCGTCGGATCGTAGAACAGCGAGCCGATGATCTCGGTAAGCCGCTCGGCGCGGGCCACCGGCAGCGAATCCCAGTGGCGGAATTCGATGAAGTTCTTCAAACGCACGTCGTTGAAGTGCGTGGAGATCACATGGTTGATCTCGTACGCGTTGAGCTCGCGGTCCGGGTACACGTCGTTCGCGTTCTCGTAGAACGCCGGATGGTGCAGATCGGTTCCGGACACCGCCAGCGCTTCGGGCGTGTGCGTCAGGTCGGCGAACATCATCGGCGTGGACAGCACGTCCACCGCGTAATCCTCCCAACCGAAACGCGGGTCGAACAGGCCGGGGATGACGTTCGTGCGCTGGAAATCGAGATAATCCCACATGCGTTGGCGCAGCAGCGGATACGGATTCTCCCTGCCTTCGAAATACGGGGTGTTGCGGAAGAACCATGCCAGAATCGGGCCGATCACCGTGCCCAACCGCAGTTTGGCGATCGCGTCCTGTTCCGAAACGTAGTCGATGCTGACCTGTGTCGAAGCGGAGCAACGCATCATGCACGGACCGAACTGTCCGACACGTCCCAGGTAGGCGGTCATCGCCTTGTATCGGTCCTTCGGATTGACGGGAATGTCGGCGTAACTGGATTTCGGTTGGTAACCATAGTTGACGAGTCGGAAACCAAGTTCTTCGAGGATGGGGTCGACTTCGCGGCGGAACGCGCCGTACAATGTGGCGAGCTCCTCCGGCTTGTGCAGGATGCCGATGGACGTTTCCAACTGTCCGCCCGGTTCCAAAGATACGGAGATGCCGTCACGGGCGAGTCCGACCAGTCGCCCGTTTTCCCAGTATTCCTTGTTTTCGTCGTAATACGGGCGGATGCGGTTGAGCAACGCTTCAATGCCGTTGCTTTCGTAGTAGGTCACCGCGGTATCGTCGCTGTTATGTACCGGCAGGTGTTCGATTTCCACGCCAAAACCGCCGGTGCCGCGCTGTTGGCAGCCGGATTCGAAGAATTTGATAAGGCTTTCCACATGCTTCGGATTCGGCTCGGTCAGCAGGTGCGCGTACGTGATCTTTGGCGTTGTCATAGTGGCCATCCTAACGAAAAGCGCCATTCGCAACGCAGGCTACGCTATACGGAAAATCGATAACCGACCATCATTCCCCATCGATTTGGCTGGCGATTTGAATGCCGATTCGACGACCATCGATTTTACGATCGCCGAATCAGCCGTCGATTTGGCGGCTCAGATACCGTCGAACCGACGTCGGAAAGTTTCCCAACGTCGGTTCGACGGAAATAAGAATGGCGATTCAAGCGGCCTTCTCGCTGTTGCGCGCCTCTTCGGCTGCGCGGTGCGCCTTCTTGGCAGCGGAGATCATCAGCTTGATGCGGTTGAGCTGGTTGGCTTCCGAAGCGCCCGGATCGTAATCGATGGACACGATGTTGGCTTCCGGATGCAGTCGGCGGATCTTGCCGAACATGCCTCGGCCTGTCACGTGGTTCGGCAGGCAGGCGAACGGCTGCGCGCACACCACGTTCGGGCATCCCGATTCGATGAGTTCCAGGATTTCCGCGGTCAGCAGCCAGCCTTCGCCGGCCTGCACGCCCACGGACGTGACCTCGTCGGCCTTCTTGACCAGTTCAGGCATCGGCAGATCCTGCGAGAACTTGCCGTGAGCCAGATCGATCGCCTCGCGTACCGGAGCGTTGTACAGGTCGAGGCCCTTGCGCATCAGCGCATAGCCGATCTTGCTGCCGCCCATGCCGAGGTAATGCTCGTTCCAGTCGGAAATGTACGGTCGGGTGGTCATGAATTCCATGATGCCCGGCACCACGGCCTCGCAATCCTGCGATTCGATGACGTCGACCACATGGTTGTTGGCGTCCGGCTGGTACTTGACGAGGATCTCGCCGACCACGCCGACGCGCACCTTGCGCGGCTCGTCCTTCAACGGCAACGAGTCGAACGACTTGACGATCTCCTTGACGAGCGTCGGATACGGCAGGTATTCCTTGCCTATGAACTTGCGTGCCGTCTTGGAACGACCGTGGTTCTCGAGCGTCTCGCGCACGATGGTGTCCCACGTCTTGTACAGCTGGTTCGCGCTGCCGGGTGTCACTTCGTACGGACGCACGCGGTACAGGCACTTCATCAGCAGATCGCCAACGATAAGCGCCTTGATGGCACGATGCAGCAAAGCCGGCGTGGCGGTGAAGCCCGGGTTGTCCTCGATGCCCTGCGTGGAGATGGCGATCACCGGAATCTGCGGATAACCGGCGTCCACCAGCGCCTTGCGAATCAGGCCGAAGTAGTTGGTGGCACGGCACATGCCGCCGGTCTGCGTGATGGCGAGCGCGGTGTGGTCCGGATCGTATTTGCCTTCCAGAATCGCGTCCACGAGCTGGCCGATGACCATGATGGCCGGATAGCAGGCGTCGTTGTTGACGTATTTCAGGCCGGTTTCGACGTCCTCACGGCTGGCGTGCTCCAGAATGTCGAACTTGTAGCCGCCGGAGCGGATGACGGATTCCACCAGAGAGAAGTGGATCGGGCTCATCTGCGGAGCCACGATGGTGTAGTCCTTCATGTTCTTGCCGAACGGGATGCGGTTCGCGTACTTGGACAGGGTCGCCGAGTTGTGTGCGGACGCGCCCTTGCCATTTGTCTGCGTTTTGGCGGTTTCTTGCGATTCGCCCTTGCCGTTTTCCGCCGCGCGCTTGGATGCGGCCGTGACGGCTTCGGTGAGTTTCGGATTGGCTTTCATGACGGTGTCGAGCATGACCTGGCGACCGGGGGTCGGCGCTTCGGTGCCGGTCTTGCGGAATCCGTCGTTCTTCTTGTTGCGTTCACGCTCTTCGACGGCCGCCTTAAGCGAGCGCAGACGGATTTTCGCCGCACCCAGGTTGGAGACCTCGTCGATTTTGAGCATGGTGTACACGTCGGCCTTGTCCGCCAGGATCTCGGACACCTGGTCGGTGGTGATGGCGTCGAGGCCGCAGCCGAAGGAGTTGAGCTGCACGAGCTCGAGTCCCGGATAGGAGGCCACGAAATGGGCCGCCGCGTACAGACGCGCATGGTAGGCCCACTGGTTGGTGACGCGCAGCGGCATCTTGGTGACCTTGCGGTCGTCGACGTGGCGGAAGCCGTTCGCGTTCTTCTTGCGGGGATCCTCTTCGCCTTCGGCGAGGAATTCGCTCAGGTTGAGCTTCTCCCCCGGCTGCAGTTCGCAGATGGAGTCTTCGGACAGCACCACCATGCCGAGCGCGCAGATGGTTTCCGGAATGCCGTGGTTGATTTCCGGGTCGACGTGGTATGGGCGGCCGGCGAGCACGATGCCCTTGCAGTCGTGTTCCTTCATGTAGGCGAGGGCCTTGAGGCCTTCCATCTGCACGTCGTGCTTGAACACCTCGTTTTCGGCGTAGGCGGCCTTGACCGCGGTCTCGGCTTCCTCGCGGGTCACGTTGGCCCAGGCGAATTCCTCGACGATGCGGTCCACCATGAGCTCATGGTTGGCCATGTTGAAGTACGGGCGCATGTAGCGCACGCCTTCCTCGCGCAGTTCGGGCATGTTCGCGCCGATGACCACCGGATAGTTGGCCACGACCGGGCAGTTGTAGTGGTTGTCGGTGTTGGGAACGAAGTTCTCCTCATAGCTCACGCACGGGTAGAAGATCGTCTTGATGCCCTTGTTGAGCAGCCACTTGATGTGGCCGTGCACGAGTTTGGCCGGGTAGCAGATGTTTTCGGAGGCGATCGATTCGATGCCGGTTTCGAACAGTTCGTGCGAGCTGCGGCCGGAGATCATCACCTTGAAGCCGAGCGAGGTGAGCAGCGTGAACCAGAACGGGTAGTTCTCGTACATGTTGAGCACGCGTGGAATGCCGATTTCGCCGCGGGTGGCCTTCTTGTCGGTCAGACGACGGTAGGCGAAGCAACGCTTGTATTTGTAGTCGTACAGGTTGGGCCTGTCGGAACGCTGCTTCTTGGAATCGCCGCCGCGTTCGCAACGGTTGCCGGTCACGTAGCGGGAGCCGTCCTGGAATGTGGTGATAGTGAGCTTGCAGTGGTTCTGGCACAGCTTGCACACGTCACGTTCGGACGTCATGGACAGGTTGTCGAGGTCGCTGCCGGACACGATGCTGGATGCGGTGTGCGTGACGCCTGCGATATCGACCGTCTTCGCACCTTCCGTAGCGGCGGAATCGCCGTCGTCGAGACCGTCGGCCACGTCGGAATAGTGCATGCGTGCGGTCAACGCGGCGCCGTACGCGCCCATCAGGCCGGCGATGTTCGGTCGGGTCACCTCACGTTCGGTGAGCAGTTCGAAGGCGCGCAGCACGGCGTCGTTGAGGAACGTGCCGCCCTGCACCACCACGGTGTCGCCCAGCTCGCCGGAATCGCGCAGCTTGATCACCTTGTACAGCGCGTTGCGCACCACGGAATAGCACAGGCCCGCCGCGATGTCCTCCATCGTGGCGCCTTCCTTCTGCGCCTGCTTGACGGAGGAGTTCATGAACACGGTGCAGCGCGAGCCCAGATCGACGGGATGCGTGGAGTTGAGCGCGGCCTGCGTGAATTCCTCGATCGTCAGTCCCATGGACTGCGCGAACGTCTGCAGGAATGAACCGCAGCCGGACGAGCATGCCTCGTTGACGGCGATCGAATCGATCACGCCGTCGGAAATCGCCAGATACTTCATGTCCTGGCCGCCGATGTCGATGACGGCGGTGACGCCAGGTGAAACCATTTCCGCGCCGCGATAGTGCGCCATGGTCTCCACCACGCCCTCGTCCAGGTGCAGGCCGGTGGTGATGAGGCCTTCGCCGTAGCCGGTGGCGCAGGATCGGGCGATCCACGCGCCTTCCGGCAGCTGGCTTTGGATCTGCTTGACGATGTTGACGGCGGCCGTCAGCGGGCTGCCTTCGTTGGTGGCGTACGACGACCATACGATTTCGCGGTCGTCGTTGACGAGCGTCGCTTTGATGGTGGTCGAGCCCGCGTCGATGCCGAGGAAGTGCGGGCCTTGCGCGCCATCCAAAGTGCCGATGTGCACGTGCTCGCGATGATGGCGATTGTTGAACGCCTCGCGATCCGCTTCGGTCGGGAACAGCGGAGGCATGGTGGGGGTGTTGGCCGGCAGATTCTTCAGATCTTCAAGGCTTTTCAGAATATCGGCGCAGGTGCGTGCTTCGAAATGCTGGCCTTCCTCGAGTTGGTCCGGTTCGCCGGCGAGCAGCGCGGAGCCGAACGCCACGTACAGGTGCGCGTCGGTCGGCACGATGAATTCGTCGACTTTGCCTTCGAGCGCGCGGTGGAACGCCTCGCGCAGCTCGGACATGAAGAACAGCGGACCGCCCAGGAAGATGACGGTGCCGTGGATTGGTCGGCCGGACGCCAGACCTGCGATGGTCTGCGTGGCGACCGCCGTGAAGATGGATGCGGCCAGATCGGGCTTGGCCGCGCCGTCGTTGATGAGCGGCTGAAGATCGGTTTTGGCGAACACGCCGCAACGGGAGGCGATCGGATAGAGCGTCTCGTAATGCTTGGCCATGTCGTTGAGGCCCGCCGCGTCGGTGTCGAGCAGGGTGGCCATCTGGTCGATGAACGCGCCGGTGCCGCCTGCGCAGGAACCGTTCATGCGCTGTTCCGGAGTCGGCTTCAGATATGTGATCTTGGCGTCCTCACCGCCAAGTTCGATAATGACGTCGGCTTGCGGATATTCCTCGTCGATGGCGCGGGTCTCGGCGATGACCTCCTGCACGAACGGCACATGGAGATTATCGGCCAAGGCAAGGCCGCCGGAACCGGTGATGGCCAGACGAATCGGCTCGTCGCCGCGGCCACGGGCCTCAAGTTCTTTGTGGATGTCCTCCAGCAGGCCCGCCACGGTGGCACGCACGTTGGCGTGGTGGCGACGGTAATCGGAGAAGAGCACCGCGTCGAGCGAATCGGTCTGATCGAGCACCACGGCCTTCACCGTGGTGGAACCGATGTCAAGACCTACGCGCAACGGCTTCGTATCGCAGGTGTTGTCTGCGGTAACTGCTGCTTCGACCATGTACTGTACCTCTATCGTTCTCATCCGCCGGGTTGCGTCCGTGCCAACACGAACGCCCTGCCCCGGTTATCCAAGTATGTAATGGTAGTCTGTGCCCCTGCCTAATTCGGCACGGTATCGCATAAAGTGCACGACACGACGCATAATTAGACAACGAATATAGTCAGCTTGCCTAATTCCAACCGTTCGTATACGAACCGTTCAAAACCATTCAGGAAGCCGCCCCCTCCCCCGCAGCGCGGTCCTTGCCGTAGATTTCGGGAATGAACCGCGTCTGATCGTGTAGTTTCGACCACAGCACCACCTGCCCGCTTTCCAACGACTTGGGCACATCGATGATGCGCTGGTTGGAGCTGCCGCGAAACTGCAGCAGCGAATCGTGCAGATCCTTGATATACCGGCCATCCACGAGGATATCGATCTGTTCGAGCAGTTCACGCTTGTCGGGGCTTTCGCCTTCGCGCATGAGCTCCTCCCACGTGTAGCCCGTCCAGCACCAAATGTCCTTGGTGCGGCCGAACCGCTCCCGGATCTTGCGTGAAAGCGGCAGCAGCACGCCGGTGTTGAGCAGCGGCTCGCCCCCGAGGAAGGTGATGCCCTGCACGTACGGCAGGCTCAGATCGGCCATGATCTGAGCTTCGAGCCGGTCGTTGTATTCGTGGCCGGCGCGGAAATCCCAGATCGACGAGTTGTAGCAGCCTTCGCAGTGGAATGGGCAGCCGGAGACGTACAGCGAGCAGCGGATTCCCTCGCCGTCGGTCATGAGGAACCGCTTGTAGTCGGCGATCATGTTGTGGCTCATCGCGTTCGTCCATTGTCCGGCACGCGGGTTGCTGGCGCGGTTTGTCGGAATGAACGGCCCGCGGCCGGTTTCGCCGGCCGCGAAATCACGGCGAGACACAGCGGGATCGGCGCTGCTTACCATACGTTGCTCCTGAATTGCCTGTTGTTTTGCGATTATTGCGATTGATTACTTGGCTTCCTCGAACCATTCGCGTTCGGAACCGTCGTCAAGGGTGACATGGCCGGTTTCGCCGCTCATGTGCTTGACGCGGTGCGCGATTTCCTCGTGTCGGCCGTGCACCATCGGGCGCTGCACCGGATTGCCGAGGTAGCCGCAGGTGCGCTTGGTCACGTTGCAGCGGTCCGGGTCGGAGTTGCCGCATTCGGGGCACTTGAAGCCTTCTTCGGTCGGTTCGAAGTCACCTTCGAAACCGCATTCGTAGCAACGGTCGATTGGCGTGTTCGTGCCGAGATAGCCGATGCCGATGGTGTAGGCGTAGTCCCACACCGCTTCGAGCGCCTTCGGATTGGCCTGCAGGCACGGGAATTCGCAGTAGTTGATGAAGCCGCCGGACGCGTAGTACGGGAAGTCCTTCTCGTAGTCGAGCTTCTCCATCGGCGTGGGCTGCAGCCACACCGGGTAGTGGAAGGAGTTGGTGTAGAAGTCGTGGTCGGTGACGCCGTCCACTTCGCCGAACTTCTCGCGGTCCATGCGGTTGAAGCGGTCGGTGAGCGATTCGGCCGGCGTGGAGTACACGGAGTAGTGGTAGCCTTCCGCGGTGCTCCAATCCTTGCACAGCTCGTTCATGCGCTTGACGATGGACAGGGCGAATTCCTTGCCTTCCGGATCCCAGTCGTGGTCGCGCATCCAGTCCTTGCCATAGAACACGCTGGTCGCCTCATACAGGCCGATGTAGCCGAGGGACACGGTGGCGCGTTCGTTGCGGAACAGCTGATCAACGCTGTCGTTGGCGCCGAGACGGCCGAATGCGCCGAAGCGGAACAGGGTCGGGGCGTTGACCGGAGTGGCCTGCTTGCAACGCATGATGCGGAACTGCAACGCCTGATGGGCGACGGTCATGCGCTCGTCGAAGATCTTCCAGAAGCGGTCCTTGTCTCCGTGGGATTCCAATGCGATGCGCGGAATGTTCACGGTGACCACGCCGAGGTTCATGCGGCCGTCCTCGACATCCTTGCCGGTCTTCGGGTCGATCCAGCCCTGCAGGAAGGAACGGCAGCCCATCGGCGCTTTGAAGGAGCCGGTGATCTTCACGATGTTCTCGTAGAAGATGACGTCCGGGTACATGCGCTTGGTGGCGCATTCGAGGGCCAACTGCTTCAGGTCGTAGTTCGGGTCGCCCGGATCGGCGTTCACACCGTGCTTGATGGTGAAGACGAGCTTCGGGAAGATGGCGGTGTGATGCTCGGAACCGAGGCCGCGGATGCGGTTGAGGAAGATGGCGCGCTGGATTTCGCGCGCGAACCAGTCGGTGCCGAGACCGAAGCCGACGGTCACGAACGGGGTCTGGCCGTTGGACACACGGTTGGAGTTGATCTGGTATTCCATGGTCTGCATGGCGTCGTAGATGGCCTTGCGGGTCTGGATCTTCGCCCAGATCTCACGCAGCTGCTGCAGACGGTCGGACGTCTTGTCGAACGGCTCGTCCATCGGCAGTGCCGGACGATCCTTTTCGAAGTGCAGGCGCTTCGGCTCGACGGCCTTGGCCATGCGCACCTGACGTTCGGCGATCTCGATCGGCAGATCGTCGGGCATGATCTCGTGGGCCTGCTCAAGGAACTTGTCGTAGTCCTTCTTGGCGTATTCGGCGAAATGCTCGTCGGCGCGGTTGGCGGTCTGTCCGCCGTACTGGCTGGAGGCCACGTCCTTCATGATCTGGGTGATCTGCGTGGCGGCGATGGAGATGCTGTTCGGCGAACCCATCGGCGCGTTGCCGAGGGTGAAGCCATTGGCCAGCATGTCCCAATAGTTCGGCAGCGAGCAGTTGGACTGCGCGGTGAACGGCGAGTAATCGGCGTCGTGGAAGTGGATGTCGCCCTTCATATGCGCGTTGGACACCGCATCCGGCAGCATGGAGAAGGCGGACGCCTTGGACACCGCGCCGGCCAGCAGGTCACGCTGGGTGGAGTAGACGTTGGAGTCCTTGTTGGCGTTCTCACGCACCAGAGCCTCGTCGCGGTCCACCAAGCGGCGCACGGCCTCGTTGATGTCTGTGGCCTTGGCGCGCTCGATGTCCTTGTTCAGACGGTAGTTGGTGTAGGTGCGGGCCACGTCGTACAGATGATCCTCGATCAGCCCATGCTCCACGAGGTTTTGGATGTCCTCGATCTTCGCCGGACCATTGTAACGGTCCTTGATTTCGGCCTCGACCTGATTGGCGATGTCGCGAATCAGCCGTTCCTCCTGAGGACCGATTTTCTTGTCGAGGTCGGCGAAAGCCGATTTCACCGCGCTGATGATGTTGATCGGATCGAAATCGACCACACGCCCGTCGCGCTTCTCGACAAGCACCTTGACCATTTCCGGCGCGTTCTCGGTTTCGGTCGCAACGCCTTCCAGAGTCTGGGTTTCCATGTATATTTCCTTTCCGGGCCGGACCCATCCGGCCAGGTTTCATGCTTCGTCCGCATGCCCGTTCGTATCTACAGATGCACACTCTACGCCAAGGTCGGCACTAAATGTAGTGTCACCACGCCGCTAGAGAAACTATATATTCTACTTTTGGCGAGATTTCGCCATTTTGTACCTTGTGTGACAAAAGTAACGATTTCATCTCGGAGTGTCGTTTTGACACAGCCCCACACACCGTACTATCTTCACGCACGGAGCATTCGCAACACTCGAACATATGTTCCATTTGTCCGCAAGATGATGGAATCTTGACTTATGACTTGGAACCCGGATTACAACCCACCGACGGCGCAGCGGACGTCGAAGCCGCTGCCCCGTCTGGCGTCGGAAACCACCGCCGACAACCCTTGGCCGGTGAGCCTGCTCAGCGAGAAGTTCTACACGGCGGTCGAACGTTGGCCCTCCGTATGGGTGGCCGGGCAAATCACGCAGATCAACACGCGTCGTCAGGGAAGCGCCTACATCACGCTGCGCGACGACCAGCAGGACATCGCTATGGAAGTCAACGGCTTCGGACGGTTCGCCGCGGCGGCGGCGCCGTTTGTGCAGGGCGACCGTGTCATCATCCACGGCAAGCCGAACGTGTGGATGAAGCGCACGTCGCTGTCGTTGCGCGGCGACGCGATCATCACGGCCGGCGCGGGCGGCAGTCTGAAGGCCATGATCGACGAGCTACGCAAGAAGCTTAAGGGAGAAGGTCTGTTCGACGCCGATCGCAAGAAGCCGTTGCCGGAATTTCCGCATTGCATCGGCTTGATCTGCGCGCCGCAGGCACGTGCGGAAGGCGACGTCATCACCAACGTGCGTCTGCGTTGGCCCGTCGTCGGCTTCAAGGTGACGCATGTGCACGTGCAGGGCGAGCAGTGCCCGTCGGACGTGGTAGCGGCCATCCGGCAGCTGGATGCCGATCCAGATGTGGATGTGATCATCGTGGCGCGTGGCGGCGGCGCTTTCGAAGATCTGATTGGCTTTTCCGATGAGAACGTGGTGCGCGCCGCGGCGGCGGCCCACACTCCTCTGATTTCCGCCATCGGGCATGAGGACGATTGGACCCTGCTGGATTTGGTGGCCGACCTCAGGGCCTCCACGCCGACCGACGCAGCGAAGAAGGTCGTGCCGGACGTGCATGAGCAGATGCAGCTGATTCAGGTGAACCTGGACCGCATGCGCATGCGCATCGACGCCACCGTCTCCAACGAGACCAGGCTTATCGAAGGCTACGCGAACCGTCCAAGCCTCACCCAGCCGCTCACCATGTTGGAACCGCATCAGCGTTTCCTTGATGACGCACGCACAAGAATGCGGATCGGTCTGACCCGTATTCTTGACGACGCGAGCCTGACCATCGAGAAAGCGCACGCGTCGCTGACCGCGCTGAGTCCGCAATCCACGCTTGACCGCGGGTACGCGGTGGTGCAATGCGCCGACGGGCATGTGCTTGACGACGCGGACAAGGTGAAGACGGGCGACCAGCTGACCATGACCTTGAAGCACGGCATCGTCGTGTCTGAAGTGAAAACCGTAACGAAGGAGTAGCACATGAGCAACGAAGCAGCACCGGCATCCAGCCTGACCGACAAGGAACGCGAAGCAATCGCGCAGATGCCATACGAGGAGGCGCGCGACAAGCTCATCCAGGCCGTGCAGGCGTTGGAGGCGGGCGGCCTGAACCTCGACCAGTCCATGCGGCAGTGGGAGATCGGCGAGGCGTTGGCCAAGCGCGCGCAGAGCCTGCTTGGCGAGGTCCGAGCCAAGCTCGACGCCGCGCAGGCAGAGCAGGCCACCGCGGCCAACACCGCAGGCACGCAAGACAATCTGGCCTGAGCATCCGTCGCGGCACAGCCGCTCCCCTCACCTACGGACGTTCCACCGGAACGTCCGTCAAACGGCTTGAGCCCGAACAATCAGGTCCGATTACCCGTCATGTCGAGTCCATATTGTGTGTACAATGGTGACTCGTTGCCTCAGTAGCTCAGTGGATAGAGCACTTCTCTCCTAAAGAAGGTGTCGTAGGTTCGATTCCTATCTGGGGCACTTTTTCATATCCCCGTACATTGTCGGCGCGCATCGCCATCGGCAGCATCCAAGATCAATCGCACGTCCGCAATCCGGACAACACCATCTCACCGCCACCCTCCAGCACAGGCACAATGACCCTCCCTCTGTTATAGTGGCAAACGGATACTTAAGCGGTTGAGTGAATGTATCCAAAAGGTTCCCCCTTCTGCTATGGAAGCATCGGAAAGCAACCGCACAACCCATACATCACCTTTGGAAGACCAAGGGATCAGCATGCAAGACATACCATATTTCTCTATTGTGGAACGGCTGGCGCACACGAATCCGGTAGGACAGTTGCCCGGACCGCTCTCCTACAAGCTGCTCGACCAGTTCACCATGCCGATGCTGCCCACAGAACCGCAATGCACGAACGTCATCGCCTGCATCTGATATTCGAATAACATGCCGGTCGTCACCGTCTAGCCACGGGCTTAGCCGACCCGCACAATCGCCAGCAGCGCTTTGTGGTCGCTGCCGTCCACTTTGACTGTGCGCACCTGTCCGGCCTGCATGCCGGAATCCAGTACGATATGGTCGATTCCGGCGAACGACGGCACGTAATCGACATTCGCAGGCCATGAGAATTTCAATCCCTCGCCGGCCTGACGGGAGGCGTCGGAGAAACGGTTTCCCAGAATGTTGCGGAACGGCGTATGGTCGTACGTCGCGTTGAAATCACCCATGAAAACGTACCGTCGGCTAGTGTCGAAACGTAGTTTCGCCAGTTCGTCGAGCGACCGCTTCCACTGCTGCCAGTAATCGTTCGTCGGCGACGTGGTATGCACGGATACGAAACGCACCTGCGTGGCTCCCCCATTGAACGAAACGGTGCCGCCCGGCATGAACGACGCGCTCGAATCGACATCGTCATCGGAAGGGTCGTCAAGCGGACTCGCCGACCAAAGGCCGTTGCCGTACACGCCGTCCGAACTCGACACCTGCGCATAGGGCAGATACGAGGCGATGCCGGCACGGTTCAGATCGTCCACGAAAGCGTCGGTCGTCTCCTGCAACGCAAGCACCTCGACGTGTTCGCTGCGCACCAGATCCACGATCTCACGCGCATCGGCGCGCCCTTTGTACACATTGCACGTCATCAGCCGCGCGTAGCCGTCATCCGTGTTGACGGTTTCGCCGGACGCCGCCGCGACTGCGGCACGTGGCAGTTTCGAAGGCTGGTAGAAGAACGGATACTGCCAGAACGCCTGCAACGCAATCGCCAGAACGGCCATCACGATGGACACCGTACGTTTGGAGACGATGGCGCAGACGAGCGCGATTACGGCGAGCAGCGTGAACCATGGCACTAGGGAGACGACGATCGGCATATACGGCAACGCCTGCAGTTCTTCCGGCAGAATGTGCGTGACAGTGCCCAGCAGCGCGGCGAGCGCGAATATGAAGGCAATCACCGCGCAGATGAAGTTGCGTACGCGATGCGTTTTCGTCTTATTCAGCGTGCGTAGCGGCTTGACCGGTCTCGTTGCGGCCGGTTTTGCTTTAGCCCGATTCGCTTTGGCCGACGCTTGCGATTTGCCCGTTGCCGGCCCTTGCGGCTGGCGTGTTTTTGCCTGAGCCATACCATTCCCTTGTTTTTTCGGAACGCACGTCCGCGACCATCCATGTCCGCCCGTGTCCGTTTATGTCCGTTCCGTTGATGTTCCGACGGTTTCCTTCACGCCTTCGGCTTAGTCGTCGAGGCCGAGCTCGTGGCGGATGCCGTCGATGATGATGCGGCTGGCGGTGGTGCCGCGTTCACGCGCGTTTTCCTGCAGCATCATTTTCAGATCGGATGGAATTTTGAAACTCATGAGCACACGTTCGCCGTTGCCGTTGCCATTGCCACGGCTGCGGGTGTCCTGCACGCTGGTCAGCGGAGCGGTGGACGCTGCCTTCGCACCACCGTTCGGTTTTCTAATGGCCATCAGGCGATCGCCTCCTCAAGTTCGAGATACACGTCTTCATACCCATTGAGATTGCTAGGAAATGCGTGGCCGACGACTTTCTGCATGCCCACGCGCTTGGGTACGGACGCGTCGAAGACGCTGGCGCCGCGTTCGCGGATGAGATTGACCGCGTTGCCGGCCAGCTTGTTGTTTTCCACTTTGAGCAGCAGCAGCGCGTACGGTTTGCCGGCCACGTCGAGGCTTTCCGCGGTTTCGAGCGCATGGCTCAGTTCGAATGGCCCCTGGGTGGCCGGAACGATGACGAAATCGGCCACATCGCAGGCCACATCCACCACGTTGCCGGCCGGCGGGCAGTCGATGATGACGAGTTCGTCATCCGCCATGGTTTTGCGCAGTCGTTTCAGTTTGCCGATATTGGCGGAGTCCACGGTGAACGGCAGGGTTTCGCCGGCGTCTTCGGCGTCGCCCGCCCATGTGGTGGCGTCGCCTTGCGGATCGGTGTCCAGCACGGACACGTTGCGGTTGTGCCGTGCGGCCGCGGTGGCCAACGCCATGGCGGTGGTGGTTTTGCCGCTGCCGCCCTTGAGGTTGATGACCGAGATGATCATGAAGGTTCCTCCGCTTCGACAATCAATTTATATAAGACGTATATACTTTTTATATATTGGATAGACGACAGTCACGCTGACGGCGTAACGGCATTGGCAATGTAAAAGATAGTGGCGACGCACTCTTGTCAGTTGCTTTGACAGATAACGAAAAATCCCGAGGAGCTCAGCTCAACTCGGGATTCGAAAAGAGTAAACGCGGCGACTTGCTACTCTCCCACACCCTCTCGAGTGCAGTACCATCGCCGTGCTAGGCCTTAGCTTCCGGGTTCGGAATGGGACCGGGCGTCTCACCTAGGCTATGATCACCGCAAGAGGAAATAATACGCGAACATGCGGCAATCGGCAAACTTCGGCGTGTCGCGCACTGCAATCGCGTTCCCCAATCGCCAATGATCGCCAGTAATCGCGCGAATGCCGGCAATCGCAATGCATATGCGCTACAGTCGAAGCAATGCCGCAACAATTGCGGCGTGCTTACGAAAGAAGGCCAGCAATGACGATCGCCTCCTGCGGTTCCGTTTCCGCAACCACTTTGGGTCTGCCGAATTCCACTGCGATTCCCGCAGAAAAAGCGACGTTGCCGAAAGGTCTGTTCGTAGCGAAAATCCCGGTTTCCGCCAAAACGAAACAACGATTGGCCAATGATATCGAAACAATCACCATGCTGTCGCTGCTGCAGTCGCGCAATATCGGACTCGCCGCAGGAACACGAGTACCGGAGATACTGGTGATTGGGCTGCGATTGCATGGATTGAACGCTCCCGTTCCGACGGACATCGTCGAATTGATTGCGATGCAGCGCAAGTCGGGAATGTTGTTTGTCTGCGTACGCGATGCCGATTTCGAAGGTACGACACGTCAGGAATGCGCGTTCGCCGTACGTCGCGCGCTGCCGGCACGAGCGGGCCATACCACCACTTCCAAAGTGTTCATTTCCGAATGGAAACCCGCCGGCGAGGCCACATTGGACGTTTCAGACCCGACGGTCGAGTCCGTGGACGCCCTGTGGGAGTCGCTGTGTTCGCAAGTGATTCTGGACGACCCATCCCCCATCGACTTGAATGCACGTCTCGCCCGACGCATGCAGATCGCGCATCTCACTGCGCAGGTCGACAAGCTCACCCGCGACCATCAGCGTGCCAAGAATCCCGAACAGCGCAATGAAATCTACGCGAAACTGCACAAGATGAAGCGCCAGTTGGAGGAACTGCAAGGGCAATAATACCGCCATAATACAAAGCTCGGCTGTAATCGTTGTGATTGCATGCGATTACAGCAACCGCAACGCCTACAGCCGAGCCGTAAGCGAGGTTTGGCAACGTGACCAAAGCGCGCTCTCAACAACGCGCCACAGCCGCGAAGCCGCTAGAAACCAAGGCTCGTGCGGCCAAACTGGTCAAGCCAGCGCAGAATCGCGCCTTCACGCAGCGCCCACGGGCAGATTTCGATTTCCTTGACGTCAAGCGCCTTCATGATCTCATCGATCACCAGGCCGCCGCCGACGATCTGATACGTGCGTTCCGGCGTGACGCCCGGCAATGCGGTGCGCTGGTCCGGGGCGATGGCCGCAAGACGCGGTAGCCAATCCTCGAGCTGGTCGATCGTCATGATCGACGTGTCCACACGGCCCGGTTGGCGCATCACCGCACCGGCGAGACGGGCCAGGGAGCGAATCGTCTTCGACGTGCCCACGGCATGCATCGGATGCTTCGACTTGGGGAACGCCTTGACCATTGGCTCGAGGATCTTGCGGATGTTCTTGCGGGCAGCTTCCAGATCGTCATCATCCGCAACGCCGCTTTCCGGCAGGAACTCGCGCGTCACGCGGCCTGCGCCGGCAGGAACGGACAGTGCGACTGTCGGATCCTCGTCGGAGCCCATGGCCACTTCGAGCGAGCCGCCGCCGATGTCGATGACGAGCAAACGGCCGGCATCCCAGCCATACCAACGGCGGGCGGCCAGGAAGGTGAGTCGGGCCTCATCCACGCCGGACAGCACGGTGACCGGCTGGCCGATGGCCTCTTCGATCTTGCGTAGGATCTTGCCTCCGTTCGGCGCTTCGCGTAGTGCGGAAGTGGCCAGGACCAGCAGCTGGGTGATTTCGTATTCTTCGGCGAGTTTCATCGCCTTTTCAACCGCGCTGAGCAAGGCTTCGATGCCTGCTTTTTTGATGCTGCCGTCATCTTTGAGATACTGCATCAGGCGAATGGTGCTTTTGGTGCTGGCCTCGGGCTCGGGGCGCGCGCCCGGAGCCGCGTCGACGATGAGCATGTGGACGGTGTTCGAACCGATGTCAAGCACGCCAAGTCGGGTGGCGTGCGAATGCAATGTAACCATGGTTCACAGCTTAATAACTTAAGCGATTAACCTATTGCACGACATGCCTTGATAACCTTTGCAAATATGCCCACCCTCGGAAAGGAGGGTGGGCACCCAATAATCACAGTGCGGGAAACGATTGCATCGGCGTGAAAAATCGCGCTTCAGGCATATGTTTCAGCCGAATATCTCAACCACGCACCTCAGCCACGCACTTTGGCTACGAAATCACCGAGTCGCTTCAATCCTTCGCGCAGGGCTTCGCGGGAAGCCGCGTACGACAGGCGCACGTGCGTATCCGCGGTGGCCTCGCCGAAATCGCGGCCAGGCGTCAACGCGATATGCGCTTCCTTCAGCGCACGCTCGCAGAACGTCCACGCGTCGAGACCGGTGCTGGAAATGTTGAAATACGCGTAGAACGCGCCGTTCGGTTCGACTTCCAGCGGCAGACCGATCTCGGCCAGACCGTCCACCACAATGCGGCGGCGCTCCAGCAGTTCCTGACGGCGTTCCTCGCACACGGCCAGCGTTTCCGGCGTGAAGCAGGCGAGCGCCGCATGCTGGGTCGGCGTGTGCGCGCACAGGAAGAAGTTGGTGGCGAGGTCGTCCATGGCTTCGAGCGCGTATTCGGGCACGACCATCCAGCCGAGCCTCCAGCCGGTCATGCCGAAGAACTTGGAGAAGCTGGAGCAGACGATGGCGTCCGGATCGCAGGCCAGCACGGATTTCACGTCGGATCCGTCTGGTTCGCGGTCGGCCAGGTCGAGGTAGGTTTCGTCGACGATGCGCCATGCGCCACGCTCACGGGCTAGGTCGCACACGGCTTTCAGGGTGTCGAAGGCGATGGTGGTGCCGGTCGGGTTGGACGGCGAAGTGATCATGACGGCCTTGGTGCGGTCCGTCCAGTATTCTTTGCACAGTTCCGGCGTCAGGTGGAATCGGGTGGCGGCGGACGTCGGCACGTCCACGACTTTGCCGCCGAACGCGCGTACCAGCTCGCGGTTGCACGGGTAGGACGGGTCTGCGATGAGCACTTCGTCGTCATCGTTGACCGTCAGCGCGGCGGACAGCAGCAGTGCCGTCGAACCGCCTGCGGTAATCGCGATGCGTTTCGGGTCGACGTCGACGTGGTGACGTTCCTTATAGAAATCGGAAATCGCCTGGCGCAGTTCCGGCAGGCCCATCGCCGCGGTGTACGGCAGCGGACGGCCGTCATACTGTTCGCGCATGGCGTCACGCACGGCCGGCGGCGCGCCGAAGTCCGGCTCGCCGAGGCTCAGCTTGACCACATCGGTGCCGTTGGCGATCATCTCATCGGCCATGGCTCCGAACACCATGGCGCGGAACGGATTGGCAATCTGCGCGCGCTTCGACAACTGCGGCTGCACGCCATTCTCAACATTTTCCATATTCCTGTTTTTACCACGTTTCGTACAACGCCGCCTGCCGACTGTCATTCCCCGGAATCGTCCGCCTTTCCGGAATCGTCCACGATTTCGCGGTAAAGCCGTTCCAACCGTTCGTCGCGCACCTTCTTACCGAGCTCGCATTCCCACACCACGATGACTTTCCAGCCGTCCGCTTCGAGTTCGGCGCGCTGCCTCGCGTCTCGTTCGTGATTGCGCAGCAGTTTCGCGGTCCAGAATTCGACGTTCGATTTGGGCACGCGTGTGGCTTTCGGACAGCCTTCGTGCATGTGCCAGAAGCAGCCGTTGACGAATATGATCGTACGGTATTTCGGTAGTACCACGTCCGGGTGGCCTGGGTATCGCTTGTCGTTTTTGCGGAATCGCAAGCCTTTGGCAAACAGAAAGCTACGTACCATCCGTTCGATGGATGTGTCTTTGCCGCGGATGTGGGACATGGTGTAGCTGCGCGTGCCCCGCTCGTATTTTTCGGGTTTGCCGGTTTTTCTAGGTTTGCCGGTTTTCTTGGGTTTGCCGGTTTTTCCGGGTTTGGCTGTCTGCCTGCGATGCTCTGCCGTCACGGCTTCCCATTATGGCAAAAGGGTCGATCAATCGTTTTCGCATAACGCGTGCCGCCGCCGCATGTGGCGTACGCTGGTCATTGCAACGTAGCAAACAGGCAGTTCAAAACAAGGAGATTTCATGGCACAGATCAATGTGGCGATTCTCGGCGCGGGCCGTATCGCGCAGAGCATGGCCGAAACGTTGGTGAAAATGGCGGCGGATGACCGGTACCGTGATCTGGTCGCACCGTACGCGGTGGCGGCCCGCGACGGCGAGCGCGCAGCGGCGTTCGCGGCGAAATACGGTTTTCCGGTGTCGTACGGATCGTATGAGGAGCTTGTCGCCGATCCGAACGTGAATCTTGTGTATATCGCCACTCCGCATAACTTCCATGCCGAGCAGGCGATTTTGTGCATGCGCGCCGGCAAGGGCGTGCTGGTGGAGAAGGCGTTCGGCGCGAACACGCAGCAGGCGCGTGAGATATTGGACGTTTCGGATGAGACCGGCATGCTGTGCACGGAGGCGATTTGGACGCGGTATATGCCGTCGCGTGGCATGATCGACGATATCATCGCGTCCGGCGTGATCGGCGAGGTGCAGGCGATCGACGCGAATCTGTGCTATCCGACCACGGCGAAGGCGCGTATCACCGATCCTGCGCTGGCTGGCGGCGCGCTGCTGGACGTCGGCGTGTATCCAATCAATTTCATCGACATGATCATGCATAATGCGCCGATCGCACGTGTTGAATCGTCGATGCAACCGTATGAAACCGGCGTGGACGCGCACAATTCGATGACGTTCTATTACCAGAATGGTGTGATGGCCACCGCGCAAAGCTCGATTCTGTGCCATTCGGACCGTATGGGCGCGGTGTGGGGCACGGAGGGGTATCTCACGTGCCAGAACATCAACAATGTCGAGGCGATTGACGTGTTCGACGGCTCGCATGCCGTCACCGCGCATTATGACGTTCCCGAACAGTTGACCGGCTACGAGTATGAGGTGGCATCGGCCGCACAGGCCATGCTGGACGGGCGTACCGAATGCGATGAGATGCCGCATTCCGACACGTTGCGCATCATGGAATGCATGGATTCGCTGCGTGCGGATTGGGGTCTTAAGTACCCGTTCGAAGCGTAGCGATGCGATTGATGACGTGGGCGTGACGCGCTCCACCCACGTTATAATTGCCCCTTGCGGCGGTTTGGAAACGCATGGAAGGAGCGTCATGGGATTGCTGAGGATGCTGAAGTACGTGCTGGGCACGGAAGATGAGACGCAGCAGCCCCGGCAAACGCAATCCTCTGCCAAGAATGCCAACAACGCCAAGCCTGCGCGGACCGGACAGACCAAGCAGACGGGACAGGTTGCGCGACGAGTCACGCAACCGCAACTGCAACCGCATGCCACGCCGCAACGTCAATCGCAACGCCGTCAATCGCAGCAACACCAATCGCAACGGCCTGCAAAGCTCACCCCGCAACCGCTGTTGCCAGCCGACCGCATCGACAAAGCGCGTGACATCATCGGCAATATCGAAAAGCACGAATTGAGCGACGAGCAGATCAGCGCGATCGCCGGCGCAGGTCACAACACCCTCGTGCTTGCGGGCGCGGGAACCGGCAAAACCACTACCATCGTCGGATATATCGCATGGCTGCTTGCCACAAAACGCGCCACCCCCGAAGAGATTCTCGTATTGTCGTTCACCAAGGCGTCCGCGGACGAAATGTCGCAACGCATCATGGCAAGCACCGGCAAAACGATCCGCGCATGCACGTTCCACAGTCTCGGCCTGGAAATCTGCCGTGCGGCCACCATCGCCAACCGTCCCATCATCGACGGGCACACGTCGAACACGGTGGTCCGCAACACATTCGAGCAACTGCTTTCGAAAAACATCGGCTACCGTCTGCTGGCATTCAAACTCATGTCGAAGGAACTGCTCGGCAAATACGGCAAAGCCGCGAAAAGCGAGGATTTCCAGCTGCCGACGGATGATTACGGCTTCAACCAGTACAGGCAAAGCCTTGTCGAAAACGCGCAGACCATCATCCAGCACATGCGGCAGAACAGCATCGGTATCGACGGTATGCGCGAGCTCAACGAACGCAGCGGCGGCAAAAACGTCGGCCGCAATCGCGAGATGTTGCAACTCATCGAGCCCCTCTACAACGCGTACATCAGCAATTTCCGCACGACGCATGGCATTGATTTTCCCGGCATGATCACCGACGCCATCCGCTGCATACAGCGCGGCGCCTACCGTCACCCATACAAGTACGTGCTCATCGACGAATACCAGGACATGTCGCGACCGCGCTACGAGCTGATCCGCGCATTGCGAGAGCAGAGCGATTTCACGCTGTTCTGCGTGGGCGACGACTGGCAGTCGATCTACCGTTTCGCCGGCAGCGACATTCACCTGATTCTCGATTTCGCCGATATTTGGCGCGATTGGGGGCCGACACGCATGTTCCAGATCACGACGACGCGACGGTTCCGGCAGAGCCTCATCGATGCGAGCGGCGCGTTCGTCATGCAGGACAAAAGCCTGTATGTCAAGCATTTGCACAATCCATCCGATAAGAAGGATTATTCGCTGAAGGCGCTTGGCGGCGCAACGCAGGAGGAACGGTTCGATGCGATCGTCGAGCAGCTGCGCAAACTGCCGAAAACCGCGTCGGTACTTATGCTGGGACGTTACAAAAGCGATCTGAATCTGCTGTCACGCAACGATCGCGACGGATTGTTCCAGATTGACGAGCACACTGGCGGCATTGTGTTCCTTGAGAAGCCAAAGATGGATATCGAGTTCATGACCGCGCATAAATCCAAGGGTCTGCAACGCGATTTCGTTTTTCTGCTGTGCTGTTCCGGCGGTTTGAAAGGCTTCCCGAGCGCGATTCCCGAAGAGCCGCTGCTCGGTCTGCTGCTGCCGGAAGTGGAACGGATGCCGCATGCGGAGGAACGTCGCCTATTTTATGTGGCGATGACGCGCTGCAGGAAGAAACTGTTTTTCGTGGTCGACCAGTCGCGTCCGTCACGTTTCATGTACGAATTGCACGACAAGATCTGCCCGAACATCTTCCGCGGCGTGAAGCTGCCGCCGCAATGCCCGAATTGCGGTGAGGCATTGCGATTGCGGCACACCGGCTCCGACCCGTCCCGCGCGTTTTACGGGTGCACCGGTTTCCCTAACTGCCGATACACCAGGCCATGCAAGTGACACCATTGGGACTGATTTCCATCGCGTAAGTTGCTCCCCATTCGGGCCTGGCGTAATATCCCCCGTTGTATCCTGGACCTGTTCGTTAGTCAGGAGAAAGCAATGACGGCAACCGACCAGAATCCGCAACAGTCAGCGCAACCGACACCGCGCAAAACCATTAACGTCGTCGGCGCGGCTATCGTCAAAGACGGCAAGGTGCTGTGCGCGCAACGCGGAGAAGGCCGATCACTGGCTGGTTTCTGGGAGTTTCCGGGCGGCAAGATCGAACCGCATGAAACGGCGCGTCAGGCATTGCATCGCGAAATCGAAGAAGAGTTGCTGTGCGAGGTCGAAGTTGCCAACGAAGTGTGCACGTCTTCTTACGATTACGATTTCGGTACCGTCGTGCTCACGTCGTTTGTGTGCCATTTGATAAGCGGCGCACCCCATCTGACCGAGCATCATGAGATTCGTTGGGTAGCGCCCGCCGAAATGCCCACTTTGGACTGGGCGCCCGCCGACCGAGAAGCGGTGCGATTGATCTCCGCCATGGATTTTCCGGCTTTTCCGGCAGCCACGCACGAAAGTGACGACTGATGATGCGCAATATGGACGACCATGACCATTCCTCCCTTGTTGAGGCGCTGCTATCCGGTTTCGTCAACAAAAAGGACAATGTCGACGCACAGTACGAGCCGACGTTGATCGCCAACCATGACGGTCGGACCATGGAATACGCCATCAAGGATGAACTGCAACGCAGTCAGGATTTCGACATGTCCGTCGCGTTCGTCAGCCAGGGCGCGTTGCAGGTGCTTAAGCAGTATTTCCTTGATTTCGCTGACAACAATGACCATCAGGCTGGTCGAATCATCACGTCGACGTTCAATTATTTCAACTCTCCCAAAGCATTCAGGGAACTGCTGAAACTTCAGCGGGAAACCGGTATTCAAGTGCAAGTTTGGCAGCCGGAGCGGTCCAGTCGAAACGATGACGATGCCACAGCTGCCTACCCTTATCATCCCAAAGGCTATGTTTTCCATCATGCGCAAGGCGACGAGCCGTTGTATTCCACGTATGTTGGCAGTTCGAATCTCACCATCAACGCGCTGAATTCCAATCGCGAGTGGAATCTCAAAGTCGCCACCACCGATACCAGCGGTCTTGCCGAACAGCTTAGCGAGGAAATCGAATCGCAAATCAGCGAATCGAAGCCGCTCACCGACGCTTGGCTGAAACTGTACGAGGAAGACTTCAAAAAGTACGCGCCGCAACGGCCGAATCGCAAGCCGATCGAAAAAACAAGCCAATCGCAAACCATTCAGCCGAACGCCATGCAGGTGGAAGCGCTGATGAATCTCGCACAGCTACGCAAGCAGGGCGAAAGCCGTGCGATCATCGTTTCCGCTACCGGCACCGGCAAAACGTATCTGTCAGCGTTCGACGTGCGGCAGGTCAAACCGAATCGCATGCTGTACATCGCGCAACAGGAGCAGATCCTCAAGAAAGCTGAAGAATCGTTCCAAAAAGTGCTTGGCTGCCCGAAAAGCGAACTCGGCCTGTTTTCGGGTGGCAGCAAGAAATCGGATCGCAAATACGTGTTCGCCACCGTGCAGACGATGTCGCGTCCGGAAACGCTTGCACAATTCGACGCAGACGAGTTCGATTACATTCTCGTCGACGAAGTGCATCATGCGGCCGCCGAATCGTATAAACGCATCATCGACCATTTCCAGCCGAATTTCATGCTCGGCATGACCGCAACGCCGGAACGTACGGACGGTGCGAACATCTTCGAATTATTCGGCAACAACGTGGCCTACGAAATCCGCCTGCAGAAGGCGCTTGAAGAGGACATGCTCTGCCCGTTCCACTATTACGGGGTGCACGAATACATTCAGGACGCGCCCGACGAGAAGATCGCCGGCAAAGACGTCAAGGTCGAGTCAATGACCGACCAGGAACGTAACGAGCTAAGCCGTTGGCTTGAAGAACTCGCCGACCCGAACCGCGTGCGCTACATCATCGACAAGATACAGATCTACAGCGAGGCCGGAACACCCGTGCAAGGTCTGGTGTTCTGCAGCCGACGCGAGGAAGCGAAACGACTGTCCGACCTGTTCAACCAGCAGATGAACCAGCAGGCGGAACGGCCATACCGCACGAAAGCCATCACCGGCGAAAATTCGCAGATGGAACGCGACACTGCCGTGGCACAGTTGGAGAACGGCGAATTGGACTATATTTTCACCGTCGACCTGTTCAATGAAGGCGTGGATATTCCACACGTCAATCAGATCGTGATGTTGCGTCAAACGAAGTCGAGCATCATTTTCACACAGCAGCTCGGCCGTGGTTTGCGCAAGGCAAGCGGCAAGGATTGCGTGGTCGTCATTGATTTCATCGGCAATTACGCGAATAATTATCTGATTCCGATCGCACTGTACGGCCATACCGGCGACCGCGACGTAGCCCGTAAGAATCTGCAACGCGAAACCATCGGCGTCTCGTCCATCAGCTTCGACAAAATCGCCCGCGAGCGCGTGCTTGCCTCGCTTGACACCGCCGATTTGTCGAATATGAAATTGCTGAGCCAGCAGTACCAGCAGATGCGGTACGAATTGGGACGCATCCCGATGCTGATGGATTTCGCGCGCCGTGACGCGTCGCTCGTGTTCACGATGGCGTCGAAGAACGACGATTATCTGTCGTTCGTACGTTCCCGCGAGAAGAGTCTGTCGCGCGGCAAGAATGCGACCATTTCGTATCTTGAACAGCTTGAATCGACTTCGGATGCGCAGAATGGTGTGCTGAAAATGTTGACCGCCACGCAATTGCGCGGCTTGCGTCCGCACGAATTGTTGGTTTTGGCGGCATTGTGCGGTATGGATTGGCAGCGGATCGATCCGGATTGTTCCGAGGATGCGCTGACTGCGCTTCGTGAGGTCGCTTCACAGCATGCGATCACGATCGTCGATTTGCAGACGTTGTTGACTGCGCTGTTCCCCGATGCGGACAGTAACGAGTTGCAATGCCGTTCCGCGTTCGCCACGTTGGATTATTCCTATTTCATCGCCGCGAACAGCAAACGTTTCGGGCAGACTCCTTTGGTGCGCCTCTGCGATGATGGGGCTTATCGGTTGACCGACGAGTTCCGGTCGATGCTTGAACAGACCACTTTCCGCACGTTCTTCACGGATACCGTCGAAGCCGGTCTGTTCAACGCGTTGGCGTTGGCAGAATCGTCCCGCAAGCATCATATCCGCCAGAATCATGGGTTCCTGTATGGAGAAAAGTACAGTGTGTTCGATGTGATGCGACTGTGTGGTTGGCCTACGGAACAGGTGCCGCAGAATGTCGGCGGATACAAATTGGACACCGAAACCGGCTCGCTCCCGATTTTCATTAAATATGAGGCGAGCCAGTATGGCGACCGGTTCCTTAATCCCGGCGAGATCGAATGGTTCAGCAAGAACAATCGTTCGCTTAAATCAAACGAATTCCGGTGGCTGTTGGACGGAACGGAACGTACTCCGGAATGGCAGAATCGCCATTTTGTGCCGATTTTCATCCGTCGCAAAGCCGAAGAACAGGAGAAATCCTATTATTTCGTCGGCAGCGCGGTCGCATTGGATGACGTGCGCGAATCGGTGAACCGCAGCGAGAACGGCAGTGAGTCAAAGGTGGTCGTTTCCACGATCAAACTCATCAAGCCGGTCGATCCGGAGCTCTACCGCCATCTCACCGGCAAGTCCGCGCTGTAATCCGCGGTCGTTTTGTAATTCCCTTTGCCTATCTCGAGTCGGATACGCCAGACACAAGTGAGTCGTCCATCATCGGCGCCCAAAACACGACTTATCAAAATCAGACGCATTCACACAGACCATAATCAACTACACATGTTCATATGAACACTAGAGCAACACGAATTTCCAAAATAAAAAGAACACGCTCAATGTTATATTTTTCCATTTCTCTTACCCCATGGCAGATTGCCTATATTGCAACGAATTAACGCACATAACCACAAATATAGCTTATCTTCAGCGATTTCAACGCCCATTAATCGTGATATCGTTATTCATGGACAGAAAAAACTATCCACCACACATGTTCGCTTTTCATCTAAAGAGAACACGAAAACAAACATTACCCATGTTCACAGATACAAGGTAAAAGGACAAAGCCATGGCCGATAAGAACCCCATCATCACCGTAGATCTCAACATGTTCAGCCAAGACGCCGAGGCGAAGACCACTGAAGCCAATAAAGTCGCCAAGAGCCTCGGCATCGGCGACGAGGCACTCGCCAAAGTCGAAGACTTCAAACGAGCGCTTACCGAGCATAACGCTTGGGATCTGCCGTTCATGGGCTACGTGAACGAGGACGGTTACGGCTACGCCTACGTACCGGACGCGGCCATCACCATGAATCCCTATTGGGACGCGCATAAGGAATTCATGAATCTGCCCGAAGACGTGCAGACCGCCTTCGCCATCCGCATGCTATTCACGCATCGTCCGGTCGATCGCTACGGCGCGGATATGTTCCTGCACTACCACCGTGGCTTCCAAGTGAACTTCATCGGCTCCGGCGCCAACAAGTACTGATCGGGATCGCCCGAATAGTTCTCGTGCACAAAACCATTCCGAAACAGACAACCCAAACGACAAGGTGGTTTGCACATATATCGAACCTATGCGCAAACCACCTTCATCGACTCATTTCGCGCCGCTACAGCTTACTGACCGTCCGCATAGGCACCCGCATCAAAACCGTCGACATCCAGACCATCTGAACCAGGACCAAATTCCCGTCCACCCGGTCCTCCGAGGAACTCACGAGCGGACATGCCATTCTCCTTCCGGGACGCATCCACAGCCTCCTGCAGCACCTGACGCACCTCGAAACCGTTAATCACGTTCTTCAGTGCCACTACGCCGTTGCCAGACGACTGGTCACGCGTATCCAGCACAAGCGTGCTCATACCGAAGATACGCTGCAGGAACGTACGCTCCACACTGATGTCAACGATACGAAACAGCTTGATCAGGTTGAATCTCTCATTCAAGATACCGGTTTTGACGCTCAATTCCCGATCGGTAAGCGTGTATACGGTGAATGTGAATGGCGTACGGCACCAATTACGCTTACGCTGCCGCCACAAGACATTGCCACTTGCAACCTTCATAGGTAATTCTCTTTCTTACCTGACCATAACGGGCCTTTATGGACCCGCCTAAGTCCACGGCATACGCCGCGACTACGTGACGTATGCAACAACAATCGTAATTCTACCGGCCAGGACACCCAACTTATCTCGAGTCACGGAGACAGCGGCAACGGCACGAATCGCAATCACGACCAAGAGCTCATAATAAGCGCGCAGAAGTGTTTCACAGAATGTTTCATGCATCGAAACTGGAACTTTCGGCACGAGCGCCATATCATGCTATAAGCTTGGGCGTCAGTAGCGAACTGATAAGACATATTCAACCAGCAACACCGCCTCACCTAGATGCGCAATGGAAAGGCATGCAATGGATTCTGGACAGGGCAGCTTCAATCGCAGGCAGGATGCCGACGATCTCACCGATTACGTCAACAACGGATGGCTCAGTTCCAACGAATTCGACGGACCGACCTTCCTGTGGAACCACATGATACGCGAAGCCAGTCGAGAAGGCTCCGACCAACGTAACGATGTGCCGGTCGCCAATCTTTCCGACGCGGACACGGTCATCAATATGCCTATGCAATGGTATTTCGACGCTCTCGCATCCATGGTGCCTACCGCGGAACGCACTGACACTGACGTGGAGATTCCACGCATCGACATGCCGACGTTTTCACTGGATTCGCAGGCGCTGTCCGGCGTGGACGCGGTGGTCGGCAACGCGGTGGCCAGCACACGTTGGCTTGATGCAGTCGGCAACCTCGCCAAGGCCGTGGAAATGACCGCACGGTTCGTCGGCAATGTAGCCGACCGCGACAACGAGGGTTTCGACTATCTGAAGGATCTGATTCAGACCGTGCGCGTGTACGTGGATGCCGTGGCCTGCAACGCCGATCCGATGACGGGCGAGCAGGCGTTGCGCATGATCACGCAGGTGGCGTGCAATGAGGATTTCCGGCTCAACGCCATGCAGATGGTGGAGCTGCTGTCTTGCGGACTGTCGTTCGCGCAATGGGATGATACGCGCATGTTCGCCTATGACGCGTTGAACAAGGGCATTGCCGCGATGCGTGATTTCGCAGCGAAGTCCGGTAATGGCGATGCAAGCAGCACGACTGGCGACACTATGAACAGCGTCGGCAGTATCGACAGTGATGTTACGGGCGATACGGGTGCACGCGACGCCACCGCAACGCAATCGCATGACCTTCGTGATACGTCCTCTGACGCGGACAGTGTGCATAGCACGAATAGTACAGACGCTGCGGACGGCGCGGATACCGCGAACTCGATCACGCATTCCACGGGCGCTGCCGGCGATTCCACTACCGGCGGTTCGCCCACCCTCTCCCCCGAGGAACTGAACGATCTCGCCATGCTTGACCCATCATTCCTGTCCAAACAGCAGCTTGCGCAGACCGCGCAAAACCAGTTCGACCATGCCGTGCAGTTCCTGCGGCACGATCTGATGCGGATCAGTGGCGATGCCGAGGAGGCCGATCGTTTCCTGCGCGACAACCATACGTCCGAGCCGCTTGCCGACGCGTACGCGGCGCGGCTGATCGCTGCCGAACGGTGGCAGGATCTGCTGAATTTCGTCGATCTGGTGGAGCGTGACGCACCGAACCAGTGCACGGTCATGTTCCCCGAGGAAGTGGTGCCGTACGAATGGGAGTCGATTCGTGAGGCCGCTTTGGAGGCGTTGGGCCGCGGCGGAGAACTGGTCGCGATGTATCAGGAGCGGTTGGATGACACGTACGATCCCAACACCGAGCTCAATCGTATGAAGCTTCAGGCGTGGACTCAAGCCAAGGAATAGGCGGCGCACGGCTCAGCACATCCGCCGCCAGTTCCTCATCTATCGCAGGCTTCCACTCTCATTCCCATCAGTATTTCCACCATCGCTTCCACAACTGACGCGCAACGTGGCCAATTGGAACGGATGCAGGCTCAGCATCGCTCCTTGCGCCGTTCTTGCCACGGACGGATCACCGTCGGCAAAAGCCGCGGGCAATTCGGCATCCAGCCGCGCATCCTCCATAATGGAACACTCGCGTACCGTGGCCTTCCCCAAAGCGGCGTTGACGGCAAGTCTCGCATGGGCTTCGCCGCCGACCGCCTCATAGACGCGCAGTATCAGATCTCCGGAACCGTCATCGGCAAGCTTGACCCAGTCAAGCACCATGACGCCATCCACCGGGTTGAGCTGCGCCAGCGGATCGAACGCCGGCACGGCAGGCAGCACGGCCGCGTTGAGACGGTTCGCCTCGTCAAGCACAGCCGGCATACTGGCATCCGCCACAACGTTCCACGCGAACTCATGCACGCCCGTGTCAGTGTTCGGATCGGGGTATAGCGGGGACGACAGCAACGAAAGTCGAATCATCGTGCCACGCACCGGCCCGGAAGCCGTGTTCCGGTGAATCGGCGAAACGTCGGAACCGTAGGTGCTGGCGTTGACGACCGCAGCCGCATAGCCGGCATCGGCGACGCGTACGAACCGGTGCGTGCAGCTTTCGTATTTCGCCTCGTCGGAACGTGTGTTCTTCTGAATGGGCCGTTCCACCATGCCGTACTGGCATTCGTACTGCGCCCGGTCGGCCTGGATAGCCATGGGAATGTCGACTTTGAGGAATCGTTCGGATGCCCGCCAATCCACTTTGGTCCGGAATTCAAGGCTTTTCGACTTTGGCCGCAATGTAATGCAGGCATCGATGGACACCCCGTCGGCGGTGCTGGACACGTGCACGGTGGCTCCGCCGCGTTTTGTCTCCGTCACTCGTTCCACATGCGAGTCATCGATGCCTTCGGCGCTGAGGAAGGCATCGCGCTGGATGTCCCATGCGTCCCACTCGTATGGCTCGTCGCGGAGAAGCTCGTAATGCCCGATTCCACTGCCGTCGGGCACCAGTTCGTGTCCATTATCAAGGTCGATCAGTGAACGGACCGTACCGTCTGGTGCGATGATGGCACGTAGCAAACCGTTGTCAAGTATGATTCGACCGTCGTCGCATGTCGTTGCGATGGTGGATTCATCGGCGACCGCGTCGGTGCCGTTCGTGTCATCATCCTGCGTTCCCACTGCCGCGGTGCGAGCAATCCACGAATCGCCATTCTTTGCCGTATATGGGACGATGGCCGCGTTCGATCGCATGTCGGCATCATCCCGCGCCGATGCGATGGAAGCACCCGCTTCAGCGGCGATATCACGCAGTCTTGCGATGTCGCGCACGTAGTCCGCACGCGCCTGCCGATGCACCCATGCGATCGCCGATCCGGGAAGAATGTCGTGGAATTGGTTCAGCCCCATTCGAAGGAATGGTGGGGGAATTTCGTGGTGTCGTTCCATGAGATCTTCTGTGTGAGGAACCATTCGAAACCGGCACGACGTGCGATTTGCGGCCATGCCCCGCAATAACCGAAACTGTCGGGAAGCCACAGTCCTTTTGGTTCCACGCCAAGATGCTCACGGAAGTAACGCATGCCGAACGTGATCTGGCGGATCAGCGACTCACCTGTGGGCAGCATGTTATCGGATTCGACCCACATTCCGCCGACGGGAATGAATCGTCCTTCCTTGATGCGCTGCAGCATGCGCGCGAACAGGTCTGGATGTTCCTGTTCCAGCCACGCATACTGTTGGGCGGAACTCATCGCGTACGTGAAATCCGGATCCTCGTCCATCAGGGCAAGCACGTTGGACACCGTGCGGGCCACTTTACGGTGGGTTTCGCGCACGGGCCACAGCCATGCGGAATCGATATGCGCATGGCCGACCGCGACATGATGGATGACGCTGGAATATGCGGGTTCGGATAATACCCCGGCAAGCTTTTCCTTGGCTGGCTCCAGAGTTCCGGCGATATCACGCTCGTCATATGTGTTGAGTGATCGTTGCAGCGCTTTGGCCAGCTGCCAATATCGAGGATCATCATCCTTGAGTTCCCTCATCAGCGAGGTGACGGTTTCCAAGTCCATCAGATAGTCGAACACGTTTTGGTTGAAAGCGCACACGTCCATTGTGGTGAGCACATAGTCGGATGGACGACCGTCGGCACGCTCCCCCAGATTCATCGGCGCGAATGGCAGGTCAGCTTCGACCAGTGGATTCGATGCGGCCTCGACATATACCGTGAAACGACCGGCATCGTCAAGCTCCACATTCGCCACGCCATTGGCATCGATAAGCGGAATCCAGCAATTGTCTGGATTCACCGCTTTGATGACGCTGCCGTCAGGGCGATAGCATAATCCTTCCGCTTGGAAGCCCGGGCCACGATGTCGTTTCCATCCCAGATCTACAACCAGTTCGACGGCTCTGCCTTTGACCGACTCACGGTCGATACGTCCACGAACCTCGAACCATGTGGTACCCCATATCGTGCCCCCAGGCACCAGGAACCATGAAGTCGAGAAAATCCACTTTGTTTTCCCTGACACGGGCAAGAAAGTCGGCGCTCTGTTCGAGTTCGCCTTCATTGGCGAAAGCGCGTAACTGACAATGCGATAATGTTTCGTGCACATATGGCACAAGTCGTTGCCGCATCACTCGATCGGCACGTCTGAGTTGCTGATCTGGAAGAAGAAACATAGCTATCCCCTTGGCACATGATTCCTATGGTGTATCCATGGTGCCACAGCACAATCTCAAATCAAAAAACATCAAAGAGAAAAGTGGTTCTCAAAGCGGACATCCGGTGGAGACTCCGGATAAGGACCTTCGACGAGCCCGAAAGGCGTTGCCGGGAGGCCCGGGAGGTGATGAAAAAACGGGGGTTCCCGGAACGCGAACCCGCCGGGAAGCCCGGAAAGAGAGCATGAAAAAAGGGGCCTCCCGGGAGCCAAAGGCTCGACCGGGAGGCCCGATACGTGTGAAGCGGCGGCGTGCTACTCTCCCACACCCTCTCGAGTGCAGTACCATCGCCGCGCCTGGCCTTAGCTACCGGGTTCGGAATGGGACCGGGCGTCTCACCAGGGCTATGACCACCGCAAAACCGCGATCACGGAACGACAGCCAAAACACATGGCGGCCATTCCGGCCATTATGTTATGAACCGTGGCGGTTCGGGAACCGGCTAGCGGACGCGAGGCAAAGCCTACCGTTGTATCGTTCAGTGACCATCCCAACGCATATTGCCGTCCAGGACGATCCAGCACAGGAAAGACGCGGAACCAACCCTCCACAAGAGGATCGGAATGTTATGTCGCCGTCGCCCGTTAGTACCGGTCGGCTCCACCCCTCACGGGGCTTCCACCTCCGGCCTATCAAACACGTGTTCAACATGCGGGCTACAGGATCTCGAAGATCCATGGAATCCTAATCTTGGAGCAGGCTTCCCGCTTAGATGCTTTCAGCGGTTATCCCTCCCGAACGTAGCCAACCGGCCGTGCCGCTGGCGCGACAACCGGCATACCAGAGGTTCGTCCACCCAGGTCCTCTCGTACTATGGGCAGGCCTCCTCAGGATTCCAACGAGCGCAGAGGATAGAGACCAAACTGTCTCACGACGTTCTGAACCCAGCTCGCGTGCCGCTTTAATCGGCGAACAGCCGAACCCTTGGGACCTGCTCCAGCCCCAGGATGCGACGAGCCGACATCGAGGTGCCAAACCATCCCGTCGATATGGACTCTTGGGAATGATCAGCCTGTTATCCCCGGGGTACCTTTTATCCGTTGAGCGATGCCGCGCCCGTGCGCCGGCACCGGATCACTATCTCCGACTTTCGTCCCTGCTCGGACCGTCGTCCTCGCAGTCAAGCCCGCTTGTGCGATTACACTCGACACCCGATTGCCAACCGGGCTGAGCGGACCTTTGAGCGCCTCCGTTACTCTTTGGGAGGCAACCGCCCCAGTTGAACTACCCGCCAGGCACTGTCCCTGACAAGGATGACTTGTCGAGGTTAGACGTCAAACGAGAACAGAGCGGTATTTCACCTTGCGGCTCCACGAATGCTGGCGCACCCGCTTCGAAGCCTCCCGCCTATGCTACACAATCCGCGCCTAACGCCAATACCAAGGTATAGTAAAGGTCCCGGGGTCTTTTCGTCCTTCTGCGCTTAA
>ENA-ORUQ01000709-ORUQ01000709.1-human-gut-metagenome-genome-assembly--contig:-NODE-709-length-35270-cov-7.029022_pt1 | contig 35270 bp, 35 predicted proteins | sample MGYA00242081_ERZ509211 | MGnify/ENA primary metagenome ERZ509211 (study PRJEB26280, sample SAMEA2338785) | human gut metagenome | biome: human gut; feature: human-associated habitat; material: faeces...
TCCTCCTAATATCTACGCATTTCACCGCTACACTAGGAATTCCACTTTCCTCTCCAGCACTCAAGAAAAATAGTTTTAGTTGCAGTTCCTCAGTTAAGCCGAGGGATTTCACAACTAACTTGTTTTCCCGTCTACGCACCCTTTACACCCAATAAATCCGGATAACGCTTGCTCCCTACGTATTACCGCGGCTGCTGGCACGTAGTTAGCCGGAGCTTATTCTACAGGTACTGTCTTGTTTCTTCCCTGTCTAAAGCAGTTTACAATCCGAAAATCTTCTTCCTGCACGCGGCGTCACTGCGTCAGAGTTTCCTCCATTGCGCAATATTCCCGACTGCTGCCTCCCGTAGGAGTCTGGGCCGTATCTCAGTCCCAATGTGGCCGTTCAACCTCTCAGTCCGGCTACTGATCGTCGACTTGGTAGGCCATTACCCCACCAACTATCTAATCAGACGCAAGCCCATCTATCAGCGGATTGCTCCTTTCCCTTTTGAACCATGTGATTCTAAGGTATATGCGGTATTAGCAGTCATTTCTAACTGTTGTTCCCCTCTGATAGGCAGGTTGCTTACGTGTTACTCACCAGTCCGCCACTAACCGCTCCAATAGTAAACTAAAGGTTAAGTCCGTTCGACTTGCATGTCTTATGTGCGCCGCCAGCGTTTATCCTGAGCCAGGATCAAACTCTCTTGTTAATGGTATTTATATTTTACTCTTTCGAGTTTTATAAATCTAACTTAAGTGTTTTTTCAAGCTCTTAAAACTTCTTGTTTTTTATTAAAAAACTTTTTAAAAAATTTACTTGTTCGGTACTTATTTTATTTCTAAAATTTATACCGCTTCGGTTTATTCTCTAAAGGATTTTATTGTTTACTTTTCAATGTACTTTTTTGTTCTCTGTGGAACGTTTTATATTTTACTATACCTTTTTCATTTTGTCAATACTTTTTTCGACTTTTTTTAAAATATTTTTTTGCTTGTTTTTAGGGCAAAATAAAAAACTAGTAATATGTAGATTCTTTCATTTAGTTGTAGTTTTTTACTAATTTTATCATTAATATTTTAAACTTTTTTGTCTGTTGCTTGGTACTTTTTTATCTTAACATCTTTTTAAGTTTTTGTCAATATATTTTTTAATTTTTTTATATATTTTTTTCAAACTTTTTGATGTCATTTTTTGTCTAACCTTGGTGCTTGTTTATATTAACATTTTTATTCTATTCTGTCAATACTTTTTTTGAATTTTTTTAAATTTCTACTAATATTAAATCATCTCCTATACATTTAATGTTTTCCCATGGTATTACTATGTCATTATTTCCCGCAAAAATATTCAATATTTTATTATTTCCAGGTACTATTATTGAAGTAATTTTTCCACTTCCTAAATCCGCACACACATCTTGAACATATCCGGAGTCTTTTTCCATCTTTTACATTTACAACTTCTTTATGTTTAAAATCTAATCCTCTGTCACCCATCTTTACCACTCCCCTTATATATTCTTTTATATTATATTCATTTTTTTATTCTATATTATATGTTTGATAAATTTATTATCATAATAAAAGTGTACATTAATAATAGAATAGAAAAAAAGATTTTAAACATCTCGCTTAAAATCTTTTTTCTATTCTGTTATTTGTTTGTTTTAAAAATTTGCAAATATGTTTTATCTGTATAGTCTTTTTATCCTGTTTATTGCATTTTTTTCTATTCTTGAGACTTGTGCTTGTGATATTCCTAACTCATTTGCTACTTCCATTTGTGTTTTTCCTTCAAAAAATCTTCTGTCTATTATTTCTTTTTCCTTACTGTTTAATTTTTTCATTGCTTGCCTTATTGTCATATTTTCTGCCCATAATTCATCTGTATTTTTCTTGTCCTTTACCTGGTCCATTACATATATATTTTCTGAACTATCATTATATACTGGTTCTTGTAATGATATTGGATCTTGTATTGCGTCTAAACTAAATGCTATTTCTTCTTTTTCTACTTGCAATTCTTTTGATATTTCTTCTATTGTTGGCTCTTTGTTATTTTCTTTTATATATTTTTCTTTACATTGTAATACTTTATATGCTAAGTCTCTTACTGATCTACTTACTCTTATACTATTGTTATCTCTTAGATATCTTCTGATTTCTCCCATTATCATTGGTACTGCATATGTTGAAAATTGTACATTTTGACTTGGGTCAAAATTGTCTATTGATTTTATTAGTCCTACACATCCTACTTGGAATAAGTCATCTGCGTTTTCTCCTCTTCCATAAAATCTTTTCATTACACTTAGTACTAGTCTTAAATTTCCATATATAAATTCTTGTCTTGCTTCTTCATCCCCTTGTTTTATTTTGTTTAATAGTTCTTCTTTTTCTTTTTTTGTTAGTACTGGTAATTTTGATGTGTCTACCCCACTAATTTCTACTTTTATTGACAAAAGAAAAACCTCCTTTGGATTTACTTATTGTTAGTTTTTCCAAATTTGGTTTTTTTATTCTTTTTTTTGAGCGGAGCTTGATGCACTTTGGAGCGGAGCTGATGTTTTTTTGCTCCGTCCTCAAAAGCATCAGCTCTGGCTTCAAGTCTTTAGCTTAATTTTTCTCCACATTCATTGCAGAATTTAGCTGTTGGTTCATTTATTGTTCCACATTTTGGACATTTCACATTCACTTCATGTTTTTTACCACAGTTTGTGCAGAATTTTCCTTTGTTTGTAACTCCACATTCACACGTCCATTCTTCTGCTTCTGCATTTGGTTGTGATTCATTTGAAACAACTTTTTTTGGTTCTTCTGGTTTTATTTCTTTAGTTTCAACTTTGTTTTGTTGTTCTGCCATATTTATAGTTGAACTTTGTGTATTTTGCCATGGTCCAGTTGCTACTCCTCCAACCATACCATTGCTTGCCATGTTCATCATACCAATTCCCATAAATCCATTCATTGCTCCATTGCTGTTTTTAGCTGCGTCTTGCACTGCATTTGCATATGCTCCTGTTAGTGTTCCTTGTTGCATATATGCGTTACTACTTAATTCGTATTGATCTATTTTCTTTTCTGATTCTTCATCTAATGTTGCAGATTCTACTATAAATCCTACTAGTGCAATTCCTCTTCTACGTATTGGTGCATCAAATACTTGATTGTCCATCATTTCTTTTATTTCGTCTGTTTGGCTTGGTATTTCTAATACTGGTACTTTATGTTCTGAGTTTCCTAATTCATTTAATATATTTTGGAATGCTCCTATTACTTCTGCTCTCATTTGTTCTGTTAAGTCTGATTTTTTGTATATGTTTGCTGTTCCTGCTACTTCATTCATAAATATTGCTGGATTTTCAATTTTAAATGTATATTTTCCAAAACATTTTACTTCTACTCTTAATGGTGTTATTGTTCCTGTCATTTGGTTTGGTATTGGATGCGACCAGTCTTGATATGGTACTGGTGCTGGTGTTCCAAATTTGTTATCCATTATTTCTTTTATATTAAAGAAAAATACTGCTTGTTCTTTTGATGTTGCTCCATTGTATGTAAATCTTTGCCACATTTCTTTGAATACTTCTCCAAATTGTCCTGCAAAAAATGATGGTGATGATGAGCTATCAAATGTGTATATTCCTTCTTCTGCTGTTGCATCTATTACTCTACCATTATCATAAATTATTGCACATTGTCCTGGTGCTACTATTATTGTACTTTTGTTTGTTATTACTCCTGTTGGTGTTGTCTTTTTTACCATTAATATTTCATTTGTCATATCTTCACATCTTATTGCTTCTTTCCATTGATCTTTTAGTGTTGAGCCTACTGCTCCTGCTGCTGCTTTTATTAGTCCCATACTTAATCACTTTCCTTGTATAAGATATTTAGGTTTTTAATAAGGAACCTATAAACCTTTATATAAGTATATATTATCTTATTTCTCTTTCTAGGTTAGATAATACCCAGCTGTATTCTCCTGTTGTTATTACACTTCCACAGTATTCGCACTTTCCTGCTGATGTTATTTGTGTTGGTGCTCCACAGTTTGGACAGTTGGTTGTATTTATTTTTTCTGTTCCTTCTTTTGTTTGTAATCCTTTTTTTCTTACGAATGTTAATATATATGTGTTTACTCTTTCTGTTGTTTTGTCTCCTCTTAATACTTGTTTTGTTGTTGCATCTATTATATAATCTGCCATTCTTGAGTTTAATCTTACTTTTAATATGTCTTTATCTCCAATTTGTTCAAAACTATATAAATTTGCATAGTTTACACATATTCTGTCCATTACATTTATTTGATTATTGTTTATATATCCTTGTAATTGATTTTTATGTTGTTCAAATAATTCGTTTGTTTCAAATACTCTTATTACTGACCAGTCTCTATCTGTCCATGCTTGTTGTAGTTTTACAAATAGGCTTTTTGCATTTGCTATAAATTCTTCTTTATTAAACATTGGATCTACTTCTTTTATTTTTGCTTCTACTTGTTTTTCTCTTTCTAAGTCTGGTCCTATGTTTCTTGTTATAGTTGATGATTTGTGCATTGGTCCTTTTTTATTGTCTTTTCTATTCATTATATATGCAACTATTGCTATTATTATAATTGCAAATATCATTCCTTCTAAACTAAACTCATCATCTCCACTTGAGCTATATGAACTTCCACTATCCCATGAACTACTGCTATCCCAAGAGCTACTACTGTCCCACGAACTGCTTCCACTGTCATATGATTCAAAACTTCCTACATCCGCTTCTACTGGTACACAATTTATTGTTATGCAAAATATTATTGCTATTATTAACATTATTTTTCTTATTTTATTTTTCACTCTTTCACCCCCTTTTTATCATATGTAAATTATTTTTTCTTGTATATTAATTTTATTTTTGTATTATATGAAGTTCTGATTTTTTCATACAATGCAAAAAAGTTTTATTATAATTTGATTATAACAAAACTTTTTTTATTTTTCTACATATTTTTACAATTTTTTTATTTTTGTAATTTTCGCTACATTAAATCAACATAATTCTACTTGTTCTAAAAATTGCATCATCATTTTTTGTGTAATTATCCTATTTTACTACTAATGTCTTTTTTCATTTTACCTATTATTTTCTTTTCTAATCTTGATATATAACTTTGCGAAATTCCGTAGTTCATCTGCTACTTCTTTTTGAGTTTTTTCTTTTCCTGTTTTAAATCCAAATCTCATTTCCATTATGTTTTTTTCTCTATCATTTAATTTTAAAATTGATGCTCTTAATAATGTTTTGTCAACTTCATCTTCTAAGTTTCTAGATGTAATGTCTGGATCTGTTCCTAATATGTCTGAAAGTAGTAGTTCGTTTCCATCTCCATCTTTGTTAAGTGGCTCATCTATTGATATTTCTCCTCTTATTTTACTGCTTTTTCTTAAAAACATTAATATTTCGTTTTCTATACATCTTGATGCATATGTTGCTAATTTTATATTTTTGTCTGCATTAAATGTATTTACTCCTTTCATAAGTCCTATTGTTCCTATTGATATTAAGTCTTCTATTCCTATTCCTGTATTTTCAAATTTTTTTGCTATATATACTACTAATCGTAAGTTTCTTTCTACTAATATTTGTCTGGCTGGCAAATTGTCTTTTTCTGATAATTGTTTTATGTATTTTTCTTCTTCTTCTGGTGAGAGTGGGGGTGGTAATGTTTGACTTCCTGCTATATAAAATATTGGCAAGTATTCAATTTCATTTTCTTCGTTTATGTATTTTGCGCATATTGTTCCTATTGTGCTTAATTTAGTCTTTAGCATTTCTAAAATTTTCATAATTAATCATTTTCCTTTCTTTTTTTCACATTTCATCTATTCCTATTAGTGCTCTATATTCTCCTCTTTTTGTAAGTGATTTATTATATATTCCAATTATTATATTACTTTTTTCTATAATCTCGTCTTGTTTTTCTATTTCTACTTTGTCTGCTTTTATTCCTAATAACATTCCATTTTGTTTTCCTAATGATGAATATGGTATTAATTTAAATTTTGATATGTATTTGTTTTTTATTTCTTCTGTTACATTTTCAAATTCACCTCCTATTATTTTTTCTGTGTTTTGCAAAATTTCTTGTGGTAAAATTTTTTCTAATAAACTTGATTCTACTACAACTACTGGCATTTGAGTTATTGGTTCTTTTAGCATATTTCCTGTATCTACCATTGCTATTGTTTCTACTTCCTTATTGTCTAATTTTATTTTGATTTTGCAGTATATGTCTTTTTTTGAAATTTTACTTTTTACTATTTTGAATCCTGTTATTAATATTATTGTTGCTATTATTGCTGATATAAATACTGTTTTTAGTGGATATGTCCCTAAAAATAATCCGTTTTTCATTAATATCTCTTGTGGTTTTACTACATATATTAGTGCAAATGCTACTCCCCCAAATAAGAATGATGTTAAATAAAATATTAAAATATTTTTTCCTAGTCTTTTTATATTTTGTGGTTTATATGCTACATATACCATTATTACTGATAATAATATTTTGAAAAATATGTTGTTATATATTTTTATCGGATATATGTATGTTATTATTGCATATGTGGCTCCTATTATGCTTGATATTATTATTCTTATATGGCTTATTTTTGCTTTTAAAATTATTGCTGTTGCATATAATATTATACTATTCATTATTATGTTTTCTATAATTACTATATCTATATATATTGTCATTTTTAATTTCATCCCTTTCTTGCTTTATTTTTTAAAGTATTAAAATGCGAGATTTTATTTTTTAGGCTTTTTTGATACAGTAAATTTTATAGTTTTGATGTGTGCTCTTATTGTACTACTTGTTTTGTAAAAATACTGTCTTTTCTTATTGTAGAAAAAAAGAAATATTCGATTTTTTGGGACAGCAAAAAAAGACATAATTTAATTTGATTTTTAAATCATGTCTTTTTATATGTCATATTTTAGCTTTGTTTGCGCAATATGTATTTATTATAAGTTTTTGTTTCTATTTTTTCTTAAAAATGCTGGAATATCTAAGTCATTTTGTGATGTGCTTACATCTGCACTTGATGGAATTGAGTTTATTTTCTTTTCCCATGTTTTTGATACTATGTTATCTACACCTATACTTGATATTGGTTCATTTTTTTCAAATCCTGTTGCTATTACTGTTATTTGAATTTCATCTTCCATGCTTGTGTCTGTTACTGTACCAAATATAATATTTGCTTCTGGGTCTACACTGCGTTGTACTAATTCTGCTGCTGTGTTTACTTCGTGTAATCCTAAATCTTCTCCACCTGTTATGTTTATAATTACTCCTTTTGCTCCTTCTATTGAGGTTTCTAGTAATGGACTTTGGATTGCTTCTTTTGCTGCATCTTCTGCTCTGTTTTCTCCTGATGCTCGTCCTACTCCCATATGTGCCATTCCTTGATTTAACATTATTGTTTTTACATCTGCGAAGTCAAGATTTACTAGTCCTGGTACTGCTATTAAGTCTGATATACCTTGTACACCTTGTCTTAATACATCATCTGCTTGTTTGAAAGCTTCTATGATTGATGTTTTTCTGTCTATTATTTGTAATAGTTTGTCATTTGGTATTACTACTAATGTGTCTACTTTTCCTTTTAGACTTTCTATTCCTCTTTCTGCTTGTGATAATCTTTTCTTTCCTTCAAATGTGAATGGTTTTGTTACTACTCCTATTGTTAGTATTCCCATTTCTTTTGCTGTTGCTGCTACTATTGGTGCTGCTCCAGTACCTGTTCCTCCACCCATTCCGGCTGTAACAAATACCATATCTGCTCCTCTTAATACTTCTGCTACTTCTGATTTGCTTTCTTCTGCTGATTGTGCACCAATATCTGGATTTGCTCCTGCTCCTAATCCTCTTGTTATTTTTTCTCCTATTTGGATTTTTGTTCCTGCTTTTGATTGTTGTAATGCTTGTTTATCTGTATTAACTGCTATAAAGTCTACTCCTTTTATTCCTGATTCTATCATACGATTTACGGCGTTATTTCCAGCTCCCCCTACACCAATTACTTTTATAGTAGCTGTACCATCCATCATTGTTATGTTGTTATCATCATACTCCATCATTTTGGCTTTCCTCCCTTATTATATTTATACTTAAAATTAATGACTTTTTGTTTCAGTACATTTTTATATCATATTTTTTGATTTTTGTACACTATTATGAATAGAAAAATTCTTTTATTCTTTCTAAAATATTTTTTAATATGTTCTCATCTGATTTTGTGTCTATACTACTTGACACTGTTTTGGCAAATGGTCTTGCTGCTATGTATCTTACTAATGCATAACTTGTCCTATATGTTGGTCTTATAGTACTTATTAATCTTCCTGTTGAAATTTTTACAGGTATATTTAATGTTATTTTTCCTGCGACATCACTTTTGTTTATATTTATTATTCCTTGTCCTGTTAAAATAACATTATTTATTTTTGATTTAATTCCTTGATTTGTTACATCTTTATTTATTATTGAGAATATTTCTTCTATTCTTGCTTCTATTATTTCTATTAACTCTGAACTTTTTATTATTTTGTTTTTGTTGTTGTCTTTACATGTGTTTAAAATAATATCATTGTCATTGTCAATAAATGATTTTAAAGCTAGTCCATATTGTCTTTTTAATTTGTCAGCTTCTTCTTCTGTTATGTTTAGTACTACTGCAATGTCATTAGTTATATTGTCTCCCCCTACAGGTATTGAGTTTGTGTATATAAATGAATTTCCTTCAAATACTCCTATATCTGTATTTCCTGCACCTATGTCTAATAACATTATATTATCATGCATTTCGTTTTTGTCTAATATTAGGTTTCTTTCTGCTAATGTTATTGGTACTATTCCATCTATTTCTAGTCCTGCTTTTTTGAATATTGATGTTAGTTGCCTTACAAAATCTTTTTCTGCTAATATTACTTGTGCATCTATTGTGAAACTTGCGCTTAAATTTCCTACTGGGTCTGCTACAACTGTTCCATTTTCTAATGTTATTTTATCTGGTACTATGTCGATTAATGTCTTTCCTTCTGGTATTTCTATATCTTTTACTTGGATTATTGCGTTTTGTACATCTCTTACTGATATTCCTGAATATTTGTCTTTTACTTCTTTCGTTATGCTATTTTGTACTATTGTTACTTGCTTTCCAGGTATTGTTACATATGCAGAATTTATTTTTAAATTTGTTTCTTCTTCAGCATCTTTTATTGTTTTGGCTAGACTTAGTGTTATTTCATCTTCATTTATTATTTTTCCTTTTTTTAGTCCACTACATTTATATGATGTGTTACTTATTATCTCGATTTGACCAAAATTATTAACTTCTCCAACAACTGTTGCTACTTTTGTTGTTCCAATGTCTACGCCAACTATAATATCACCGATTGCCAAGTTAATTCCTCCATTTTTTTGTTTCAATTTTCATAACGTATTTATATTACATTTTTAATAAAATGTCAATACTAAATGTTATATTTTTGTAATCTTTTTGTAATATTGTTGTAATATTATTTTTTCTTAAATTTTTCTGTCCATTTTTCTACATAGTATCTTCTTATTATTCCTAAATTGCTGAACATTCTCCATACAAATACTACTATTGCTGCTAGATATATATCTACATTTAATTTTTGTCCTAATATTGTTAATAATATTGCTAATATTGCATTTCCAAAAAATCCTGATATAAATATTTTGATATCAAATTTTTTGTTTATTACTGATGCTATTCCTCCAAATACAGAGTCTAATGCTGCTATTATTGCTATTGCTAAATAACTTGAGTATGTGTATGATATTGTTGGTGCATTTATTCCTATTATTGCTCCTAATAGGCATCCTATTATTATTGCTAAAAAAACCATTTTTTTCACTTTCCTTTCGTAATTAATTATAATATTTTTTTATAAATTTATTTTGAAAATAATATTTATTTTTGTGTTATGAAACTAAAAATTTTTCTATTTTTTATCTAATTTATGGTTAGTCTTCTTTTATATATTTTGTCGTTAATGCTTTATTGTATTTTTTTATTTGTACTTTGTTTGATTTTGTAATTGATACTGTGTGTCCTAATTTTTCTAGTTTGTCTCCTTCTCCACCATTTCCTGATATTGCTCCTTCTAAATATGTTTGGTTTCCTATTGCTTTTATTACATATGGTGATACTACTCTTTGTTGATTTACTCTTATTACTGTGTTTTCGTTTACTGATACTATATCTGTCATGTTTATTATTCTTTCATCATTTATTGATATTGCCTCTGCTCCTGCTTCTTTTAGTTCATTTACTATCATATTTAAATTGTCTGATGTTATTCCCGCTTCTGCATCTTTGTTTTCTTGTAAAGTTATTGTTATTCCTTGTCCTTCTACATCTGTTTTTCCTAATATTAAATTGACTTGTTCTAATTCATTTTTTACTAGTCCTTCTGTTTCTTCTTCTGTTGCTTCTGCTTTATTGTAATCTTCTAATTTTTGGCTTTTTTCTTGATATTGATTTTCTGCTTCTTCATATTTGGCTTTCCAATTTGCTAATTCTGTTCTTAGTTCATCTTCTCTCATTACTTCTAGCTCATTTATGTCTGTTTGATTTACCATTTTGAATTGCATAAACATTACTGTTGCCAATGCTAAACATGCAATTCCTATTGTTATTGTAACTGTTATTTTTCCTTTTTTTATTGGTTTCAAATGTCATTACTCCTTTCTTAATTTCTTAATTTTTGTGCTGAATAATAAAGTTTTTATTATATTTTTACTGTTTATTTTATATTATTTTTCTTCTACACTTTTTGCATATTTATAATTTATAATTCCTGTATATTTTGGTATTGTTATATTGTTAGATTTTTTTAAGTCTACTCCTATACTTGCGTTTTTCATATATGATAAATATCCACCTGCTCTGTTTAAGTTTGCTAGGTTTTCTGGTAATCCTATTGCTTTTATTGTAAATGGTGATCCTATTTTTTGTCCATTTATTGTTATTATGTTTCCTCCACATTCTATAGATGTTGTTGGTACTACTCTTTGGTCATTTACTGATATTGCTTCTGCTCCTGCATTTTTTAGTTCATTTATTATATAGTAGATATCTAAGTTGTGGACTATTAATGAACTTGCATCTAATACACTGCTTGCATCTAGTTTGCTGTCTGTTAATGTTATTGTTATTCCTGGTCCTGTTACTTCTGATGTTCCTATTATTTTGTTTCCCGTTTTTATTTGATTTTTTGCGTCTTCTAAGTTTGTGTTTTTATTAGATGCTTCTTCTATTTTTGCTTCTAGCTCATTGTCTAATTTTTCTATTTCTTTTATTTGATTTTCATATTTTTCTTTGTATTTTAATACTTCTGCTCTTAAATTGTTTTGGTCATAGTTTTGTCCTACTTTTGTGCTATATTGTTTTACTGTTCTTACTTGTATACATATTCCTACTGTTAATGCTAAACACATTATTCCTAGGACTATTCCTGTTTTTATTTTTTTGTCCAATTCTTTCACGTTCCTTTCGTAATATGAATTTTATATTATTGGAAAATTCTTCGAACTTCCTATTTTGTTCTGTTGTTTTGAGGCTTAGAATTTTTCTTGGTTATATTTTATACCTTTTGTTTAAATCTTGGTTTAAATTTGTCATTTAAATCTCCATTTACATATATTTCTCCTTCTATGCCTTTATTGTCTTTCATTATTGCTTGTACCCATAAAATTTTATTGTTTAGGTTTGTGTCATTTCCTAAATATATTTTTTGTTTTTCTTCTTCTATATACATTGTGTATTCTAGTCTATCTGTTATATCTATACTTGTTATTTTTTGTTCTATTTCATTGTTTTTCCATATTTTTGTTATCGTTATTGCTGTTTCTAATTTTTCTAAATCTTCTTTTTCTAATCTATTTCCAGGTACTATTTTTTCTTCTGGTGTTTTTGCTCCTTGTATTACTGGTAAGTCTAGTTTTTCTTGTGATATTTCTAATATGTACCCTTGATTGTTTATATATGCATATCCGTTCATAAATTCTATATTAAATGTTCTTTCTCTTTCTTCTACTTGTATTTGTACTTTGTTTGGTAGTTTTCTTTTTACTTTTGCTGTTTCTATATATGGATTTTTCTTTACGTTTTCTACTACTTTTTTATTGAAAAACTTGAAGATATTTTGTTCTTTATTTATTTCTGATATACTTTCTATTGTTTCTGAAGTTACTATGTTATTTCCTATTACTTCTATTTCTTGTATATTGAATATTGGTGATACTAATGCAAATGTTGTTCCCCCTGCTATTATACATATTAAACTTGTCCATTTTAAGAATCTTTTTATTTTTCTTTTTCTTTTTTGTTTTATTCTTTCTTGTTTGTCAAATTGTTTTTGTATTTCTTTTCTTTTTGCTTGGTGATTTTTGTTTGTCATTCCTATTACTGTTTCTGTGTCAAAATCAAATTTGTCATCCACTCTTGATTTTTCTTTGTTCATTTGCTTGATTCTTTTTTCTCTCTCTTTTATCTTCTTTTTATCTACATTGTTTAGTCTGTCTTGTTCTAGTTGGAATTCTTGCTCATAATACATGTTTATTTGATTGTTTGAATGTTTTGGCTTTTTGGTTCTCATTGTTTATCCCATTCCTTTCTTTAGGTGCAAACTTGGTTGGAAAATTGTAGTTATTTTCCAACCTTATTCCTCCCTTTTTAGACTAACTCTTTTTTTCGCTTTTTCTATTTTAACACATATATGTTGCTTTTTTCTATACTTTTTTGTATTTTTTTTGTTTTTTTGATATAAATTTATTATAATATTTCTGTTACTTCTATGTTTCCTCCTAATGCTCTTATTTTTTTGTCAAAGTCTTCATACCCTCTTAATATATATTCTATATTTTCGACTACTGTGGTTCCTTTGGCTGATAATCCTGCTAGTACTAGTGCTGCTCCTCCTCTTAAGTCTGTTGCTTTTACTGTTGCTCCATATATTTTTCTTACTCCTCTTATTATTGCACTTTTTCCTTCTACTGTTATTTTGGCTCCCATTTTATTTAATTCTTGTACATATTTGTATCTGTTTTCAAATATGTTTTCTACTACTATTGTTGTTCCTTTGGCTATTGTAAATGTTGCTGCCATTATTGATTGCATATCTGTTGGAAATCCTGGATATGGCATTGTTTTTATGTCTATTGCTTTTAATTTTTTTGGGCCTCCGTATTTCTATTGTTTCTTTTTGTATTTTTATTTCACATCCTGCTTCTTCTAGTTTTGCTATTATTGGTGTTAAATGGTTTGGATTTGTTTTTTCTAGTTTGATTTTTCCTCCAGTTATTGCTGCTAAACATAAAAATGTTCCTGATTCTATTCTGTCTGGCATTACATTGTAACTTATCTCTTTTAATTTTTTTACTCCTTCTATTTCTATTTCGTTTGTTCCTGCTCCTTTTATTTTTGCTCCCATTTTGTTTAGAAAATTTTGCAAGTCTATTATTTCTGGTTCTCTTGCTGCATTTGTTATTGTTGTTTTTCCTTCTGCTAATACACTTGCTAATATTGCATTTTCTGTCGCTCCTACACTTGGAAAGTCGAAATCTATTTTGTTTCCTATTATTTTTTCTGCATTACATGTTATGTTTCCATAATTTTGATTTATATGGATTCCTAATTTTTCAAATGCTTTTAAGTGTAAGTCTATTGGTCTTGAACCAATTTCACATCCTCCTGTTTGTGATAGTTTGTGGGTACATAAATTTTAAATGGAATGCTAAACCTCCATTTTCATATAATTCTTTGTACATTTCGTCAGTTAAGTTATATTCTTGTTTTATATCTTCAGTTATTTCTTCTTTGTCAAATACTACTATCTTATCAAATAATCTTGATAGTTCTTCCTTTCTTAATCCATTTTTTTTTATGTCTTCTATTGCTTTAAATATTAAATCTTCTTTGTCTTCTAATTTATTTAGTGTATTGAATTTACTTTCCGATTCTTGCAATTTTTCTTTTTCATATTTTATTTTCTTTTCTAATTCCTGTTTTTTGTCTTTATAAATAAATTCTGGAATTAAGTCATTTAACTTATCTTCATATACTTGCTTAAATTGTTTTTCTAACTTTTCTAATGTTTGTTTTGATTTATTTAAATCCTTTTCTAGAGTTACCTTATTTGTACTTATAGCTTTTACATTGTCCATTACAAAACTTTTAAATTCTGGATTGCTTATTAAATTATCTATATATGCATTTACTATTTGATCTAAATATTCTATTCTTATTCTATGTGGTCTACAACCATAGTCTTTTCTGATATCTTCTTTGATTGCTCCTTCATTGCTATATTTTTTGCACAAATAGCTATCTGGTCTTTTCCTTGTACCACTTGTACCTTTTCTTTTATACATTGGAGTTCCACATCTTCCACAATATAAAAGTCCTGAATATAAATTGTTTTCTGTATCTACAAACTTAAATCCATTATTTATTTTATCACTTTCTTTTTTTCTTTTCTTTCTGATTTTTTGAACTTTCTCAAATAATTCTTTATCAATAATTGGCTCATGATGATTTTCTATTATAGTCCATTCTTCTGGTGATTTTACTCTTGTTTTCTTTGACTTAAAACTTAATTTTTCTGTATGCCCTCCAACATAGTCTCCTGTATATCTTCTGTCATCTAATATTCTTACTATATGCTGTGCTTTCCAATTGGCTGTTTGTTTTGCATTTGCAAAATTTCTCGATTGTGATGGTGTTGGAATTCCTTTTTTATTTAAATGTGTTGCAATTTTTTGATACCCCCAACTTTTAGAATATAATTCAAATATTTCTTGTACTACTGGCGCTGTTTCTTCATTAATTACTAAATTTTTTCCATCTTTGTTGTATCCATATATCGCTTTAACCAGTAAATCTCCTTCTTCTATTTTGTGTCTTAAATTTCTTCTTATATTTTTACTATCATCTCTTGCTCTTCTTTCATTAAACCATGCATACAAGCCAAACATTTCCTCATTGTATTGCTCATCTTCAAATATTATTTCTACACCTTGTTCTTCAAGATATTCTACAAAATCTAATGCTTCTTTTTGATTTCTTCCAAGTCTTGCAGAATTTTTGAAAACTATTACGTCTATTTCTTTTTTTCTTGCTCTTTCTCGTATATCATCAAACCTGCTAAAGTCTGTTCCACTTTTATCATCATCCATTATTATATCTACAATGTTTGTATATCCATGACTTTTACAATATTTAACTAGTAAGTCTCTTTGTGTTTCTATTCTTTCATAGTTTTCTCCATAGTCGTCTCTACTTTCTCTACAATATATTACCACTCTTTTCTCTTCATTAGATTTTTTCATAGATTACCTCCATTTTTGTAATGTATCAATAACATTTAATATGTGTTATATTTTATTGTTGCTATTATATATAAAAAGTTCTAAAATTTCAAGTCATTCCTTGAAATTTTAGAACTTTTTTCAGTTGGCTAAAAATTGTTACCAACTTGTTAGTAATGCTTAACAGTTTATTTATATCAGATGACTACAATTTGAAGTCATCTGGTAGCAATTTGTTACCAGTTGAGCAGAATTACTAAATATCTTCATTTTCATTTTTATCAGAAATCTTTTTAACTTTTTTGTCTTCTATATATTCGTAATTTAATTTATTTGTTTTAGTTACAACAGACTCTCCAAGATTTTTTTCAATATCCTCCTTGGCAACTTTCGCAGCATGTCCTCCCATTTTAGCAACTTTAATATTTTCCTTTAATCCATTTGGTTTTTGTTTAGTTGCTAATCTCTTAGTTGCTTCCTCTGATAAATCTGTTAATATTAGTTCTATATTGTCCATATTATCTCTTAAATTTTCTTTTCTTAATCCTTTATATTGCTTATATTCTTTTGCTGTCATTCCTGACCATTCTTTATATATTTCATTTGTTAAAATTGCATATTCAATATTACTTTCAATTCCATTTTCTTTCCACACATCAGTTAATTTTTTTCTTTCTTGAATTGATTTCATTCTTTTAGCAATCCATTCTTCATCATATCCTTTTGTTCGGTACAAATCAATAGCTCTTTGTAATGCTATTGATGGATCAAAAGTTTCATCAACTCTTTCTTTTCCTAGATGTGCTAACCATTGTTTTATTGGTTCAGCATTTTTTGAAGGAATTGATTCTATTATACGAAACATTCCTTCAATATCACACACATCTGTCATTCGATATTTTCCATCTTGAGATTTTAATTTCAACTGTCCGATTTTTTCGGACACTTCAAATCCATCTTTTATTAAATTCTTTTTCAAATCACTCCAATACTTTCTTGGTCTGTTGCTTCCTGATATTACACCAACAATATCTACTATACTGATATAATATTTTTCTTCATCTTTATCCCATATTGTTCTTATTGTTTCATTATTAAATAATTTATTTATTAATTGCATTTTATCTTCGTCCATTTGATACCTCTTTTCCTTAAGTTGTTCGGAAATTTCGAATAACTTAAAATCTCTTTTATTTCTTCTATTTATATCATAATCCTAACAATTTTTCAATACTTTTACGAAAATTTGTTCTTATTTTTATTTGTATTTTTCTTGTATTCTATCAGATATAATATCGGTGAATATCTGTTTATAATCTTGAGTATCACCCACATTTGATTTTGGACATATAAAAACTGCAAATGGTAGTTTGTCTTTTCGCTTCTTATCCTTATCATTCTTTTTTGTCATTTTCAGAGTATTCACCTACCTTTCTATCAATTGTATTCGTTTCTTGTTTGTCCTTATTACTAAAACCACAAGTGGTAAATCAAATACCCATATGAGATTTGCCCTCATTCCTCTTCTTAGAGAATTGCCCCTTTACATCACGTTAGCCAGACAAAAGTATCATTATATGTACTTGTAGTTTACTATTCAATTTTCAATGTGCTATACTATGATAGAAAATAGTTACTTAAAATTACTATTTTCTATAATTTGTTTTTATTATAAAAGCCTTAAAATGGCTTGTAAATAGATTTTTATAAGTCTATAGCTAAAGTAAAATTCAAAATAGTTATAGTCTATTTTTAAAATGGAGGAAGTGCTGTAATGATAACTAATTTCGCAATTAATAATAGTAAAATTATAATAAAAAATAATCGGAGAATATTTTGGTGCAATTCATGATTTTGAATACAATATTGGAGATAAACTATATGAATTTGCTATAATAGATAATAAAGAATTTGAAAAATTAAAAAATATGTACTCTCAATTAATAGAACTTGTATCAACTGCAAAAGAATCTGATATAATGGATGAAAAATTGGATTGTTTCTTCAAAATGTTTCAAACAGTTAAAGCTTGTTTAGAATTTTCTCCTTATACACACTTCTATACTCAATTATTGATAGATATAATTGTAAAAACTTATAATACAAAAGTATTTAGGTCTGATTTATTATTTAAATCTGATATTGGATGCTTTATTGAAAATCCAGAATACTCTCCAAATGAATTTTTTGAAGAATTAGAAGAAAACGAATATAACATAAATCTTATAATGCACGAATTTACTCAGAATATAGAAAAAATATCTAAGAAAACACATAAAAAATATATGGATTTTTTTGAAACAATTAGAAATTTATTGATAAAAGACTTTATGGAGAAAAAGTCTGATTTAAAAGAAAGATTAGAAATAATTAGCAAATATTCTCAAAACTCTACTGTAAAAAACTTATCTACTAATGAAAGATTATATTTATATGAAGCCAAAAGAGTTTTTGATATACACTATGTAAATACCAATCCTGCACACGCATTATTTTTAGATACAAAACTCAAAACAAAATATATATGCAATAAAGAATTGTCTTTACAAGAAAAAATGTTAGAGGTAGAAGATGTGGTTAATTTAATAAAAGAAAAGAATATTATGGCTGAAGAAGTGTATGAATTAGCTAATGCTGAAGAACAAATTAGGTTTGAATTATTTAAAATAATCCAAAATAATTTTACAATTAATAAATGTGAAAATTGTGGCAAATTATTTCTACCTGTAACTAGTAGTAAAAATAAAAATCAAAAAGGCAGAAATGACCAAAAATATTGTAATAATCTATATTTAGATACAGGAAAAACTTGCAGAGAAATTGGTGCTTTAAATAAGCGAAAAGAGAAAGTTCAAAATAGCTTAATTCTAAACGAATATAGCAGAGAATACAAAAGAATGTACGGATTACACTATAATCATACAAAAGCCTTTAAAGAAAAACAATTTAAGAAATGGTCAAATAAAGCAAGAGAATTAAGAAACAGATATAGTGATGAGCAAATAGATGAATTCAAAATAGAACTAAAAAAATTAAGTAATATTTATTGGCATTCTCTAAGGAATTAAAATAAAAAATGCTACTATTTCTTTTCAATAGTAGCATTTTTTATTTTAAACATTAACTACTTCTTTCATCATGTGTTCTTCAAATATATAATGTTTATTACATAATTCTTTAAGTTTAGATCTATGAGTTACAATAACATAAGTTTTTTCTCTTAGATATTTTTCAATCATATTTGTAATTTTTTCTTCTGATAAACTATCTAAATTTGATGTAGGCTCATCAAAGAAATATAATTCCTTATCTATTAAAATTCCTCTAATTAAATTTAATCTTTGTTTTTGACCTGCTGATAGTTTTATTCCTCTTTCTCCTACCATCGTTTCTAATCCATTTGGTAATTCATTATACCAGTTTGTTAGTCCTGCTTCATCTAATAATTCAAATATCTTTTCATCTGGTATATCTTTTCCTAAACAAAGATTATCTCTAATGCTTAAATCAAATAAATCCACTTCTTGAGATACAAATACCAAATCTAATCTAGCATCTTCTTCATGCTTATTATTTATTAGTAAATCTCCATTTATTAATGGATATAAGCCAGCAAGTATATTCATTACTGTTGTTTTTCCCTGTCCTGATTCTCCCATTATGCTGATTTTATCTCCTCTGTTTAATACAAATTCTGGTATCTTAATTTTTGTTGAATTTTTAGTATATGAAAATATTACATTTGTTAATTTAACTTCATTAAAATTATTTACTAATTTCATTTCTTTACTATCTTTAAAATATTCATCTAATTGTTTTTTAGATGTTTTAAATCTTTCTTTTATATCTATTAATCTAACTAAACTATTCAAATTAGAATATAACTTTCCTAATGCTGACATATAGAATAATAGATAAGGAAGTCCATCTTCTCCATTTGTAACTATTATTATTGTGCTTATTAATACTACTAGATATAATAAATTCATTAAACCTGTAAATACACCATTTGTATTAGATCTTTTTCTTTCATTAATTTTCGTTGCTTTCAAATATTCTGCTGAATTTTCATTTATCTTTCTTTCGCAAAACTTTCCAATATTTAATTTTCTTACTGCAATAAGATTTTGTATGAAATCAATAAATGTTGCATTATATCTCGACTCTGCTTCATTAACCTCTTTTTGATATATCTGTTTATTTTTTATCATTTTATATTTTAAAAATACTGCTAGTGCTGAAATTATAACACATATAACACCTGTAATTACTGATTGTCTACATACCATTATCAATATTGATGTTCCACCTATTATTAAAGGAATAACACTTATTTCAAATTGCCATATCATTTCAAAAAAGTAGAATGATAGATTAGTTATTAGTTTATGTATATAACCTGTATGTATATTAGATATCTGTTCCATTGTCATTGATTGTAGTTTATTAAAATAATATTTTTGTATTGCTGTTTGTGTTTTTTGATTATTCACATTGTCTATGTATGATGCAATTTTACCAGATGTTAACATAACCATATCTACTATAAAAATACATATTGTTAATTTTACGATTTTTTCTAATGTAAGCGGACTCGTTCCAAAATATGATAATGCAAAAGATTCCCCATAATCTGCTAATGAATAAATCATATTGATTATAATAGACCATATAAAAAGTTTTTTTGCTACTACTTTTAATAATTCTTTCATTATCTTTTCCCTCTATTTATAAATAATCCTTTTATAATTTTTCTTATCCTTGTAAATATTGACTCCTTGTTATATTTTCTCAAGGAAATCTCACTAGTTTTACTATCTTTCAAAGTTTCTTCTTGTCTATTTTCAAATAAGTTATTCGGATTATACTTTTCTCTCTTTATTTCTTCTAATCGATTTTTATTTTGAATTAATAATTTTTTTAATTTTTCCTTCTGTTTTTCAGTTGCAAAATAATCCTTAAACAAAGAAATTAAAATTGCATTAGCTTCGTCAGAAATAACTTGTTTAGATAAATCTATTTCAGGATCAATCTTGTATATGTAACCTTTATCCATATTATTTTTATAAAACTCAATTTTTTCTATAGGAATTTTAGAATATTCTTCATCTGAAAAATGACTTAATATTTCTAAAACTTCAGTATATGCTTTAGCATAATTATTAGTCATCAATAGTTACTCCTTCTTTTGTTTTCTCTTGATTTTCTACACGTTCCACATCTTCGCTCTTCGCTACATTTTCTATTGTAATACCTTTAGTAATCGCATTTCTCACAACCGATTCCATTGATATTGTTTTTATTTCTTTATTTCTCATTTCTCTTAATTTTTTTGCATCACTTAATTTTCTTGGTTGGAATCCATCTTCTAAAATTTTTCCTATTGCTTCTTCTGACATTTCTCCCACAGGGAATTTAGAGTCTGATTTTCCACTTCTAACTAAATAATTTTTTCCATTATATTGATATATGCAAGCAACTTGACAATGTTGTTTATCTTCTTTTACTAAATTAATATTATTTGGTATTTGTGTGATTTCTCCTTTAGGTAAAACTTTTCCAATTAAAATGATAAAATCTTTTGCTTCCTCAAATCCAAAATCCGAAATATAATCTCCTAATTTTGTAAAAATAAAATCAAATGCTCTATTTGAATCATTATTGTTTTTGTAATAGCTTTCATACTCATATAATACTTTATCTTTAAAACTTTCATTTATATTAACATTAGAATTTAATACTTTATTTCTATGCTCTTCTTTTAAATGAAGACCTGCTAATTGATTTCCATTAACATTTGTTTCACCAATCTTTATTCTTGTCAATGCCATTTCCGTTAGATAATCTTGTATATATTCTCCTTTTTCAGTTGGTACAACACAATACCAATGTGTTGGTTTTGAATCTGGCTGGCTTTCTTTGTTTCCAATTTTAATTGCCATATTATTATCAAAATTGCATTTATATTTTTCTGGAGTATGAATTATAGTTCCATCATCTCTTTTTTCTCCTTCAACTTCTTCTTTTGAACTAACTCCTACAACATTAGCACTAATCCCAACTTCACTTAATATTGCTGCGTAAATTTCTGCCATTCCCCTACAAACTTGTTCTGGATTACTTATACTAGTTTCATTATTTATTATTCTTTCTTGCCTTTTTACACTTTCTTCTGATACTTTTCCCTCTATATTTCTAGCAACATCAAAGCCAACATTCCTAATAGTATAATTATTGTCATACACAATTAATTTTCCTAACTCTATATGTACATATTTAGCAATCTCGAAATTCGAAATTCCCTGTACTTTTAATTGTTTAGCTAATTTTATGATTCCTTTTATTTCATCTTCCATTCAACATTCACCACTTTTACCGTTATTCATATCTGTAATCTTTTCTCTATTTATTTCTATTATAGCATTTATTAAAAACATTGTCTTTATAAATTATAAAATTTATTTAAAATTTATGTTGTTGTGTCAATGATGTGAAACAAAAATATATAAAATCACCATATAATTAAATTGCATAATTAATCATTCCAAATACTTCTAGTTCACTACGCTTTTCTTTGGGTGTTAAATATCCTAATACTGCCATTGGAATATTGTTTGATCTTTTTAAATATCTTTTCCCTTGTTCTCTTAAATCTTCTAAATTATAAAATTTTAAATAACTATAAAATCTTTCATTATCATTTCTATGACTTCTTTCTACTTTTCCATTATGTTGTGGTGTTCTAGGTTGTATCTTATGATGTTTTATTCCTAATTCTCTTAAGATTTTCTCTACTGGATGCGTTCTTTTTATATTTGCTTTATTATAAGTAAATTCAGTTCCATTATCTGTTTGTATTTCTTTTGGTTTGTACCCTAGATATTTTATTACTCTATATATAAAATCTACTGTATTTGCTGGGGTGTGTTCTTCGTACCAGTACAAGTATCTTTCTCTTGTTGCTTCATCTATATATGTGTATTGATAGAATTTTTTGTCCTCTGGTATTTGGCTACTCTTACATTCATTTGGCACATATTTGACGTCCATTTGTCCTTTTTCTCCTATATTCTTTGGTGTATTATATTTTTTGTTGTGTTTTTTCTTTGATGTGTTTTTTATATTCATTCCTGTATAAAATTTTATATTTAGTCTTCTCATTACTCTATATAATGCTGTTATTGTTCTTGTATATCCTTTTTCTCGTTTTAATTTAGCCCATAGTTCGCATAACGTTATTCTAGGATTTCTTCTTACGTAATTTCTTATCCATCGTATTTCTTGATTTGTATGTGAATTTGGGTGTTTGCTATTTGGTCTATGAGATTTATCTGTTAAGCTTTCTTTTGTTCCATTATATTTTTTATTCCATCTCCATAATGAGACCCTTGAAATATGGTATTTTCTGCATACATATTCTATGTCTCCACAATTCCTATACATCTCTACTGCATATTTTCTTGTATTAACATCATGTGGAAGGTATCTTTTTTTATTTTTTTCTGCTATAATATTATTCATAAGTGATTTAAATCTCCTTTATATAATTTCTGTTTAGCAACTCAATTATATACGATTTAAATCACTTATTCAATTTTATTTATTTTGTTTCACATCAATTGTAATACAACAAATTATAAAATTTATTTAAAATTTATCTTTCTAGCTCTAACTCTTTTTCTCTTTCTTCATGCTTAATTTGTTCTTCTGCATCTAAACTAATTTTAGTTTCTTTTTCAAAATCTCTAATCAGCTTATCTTCTGCTCCTATATCAAATTTTTTACAAATCCATTTTATAAATTTTTCTATCACTTCATAAAATTTATCTATTATCTTATTCAAATAACTATTCTCTTTTTCTAAACTTTTAATTTTACTTTTATATTTCCAATCTAAATCAAATGCTTTTTCTTCATATTCTGACTTGATTTTATCTACTTCATTGTGCAATTCTTTATTGTCATACATTATTTCTTTTCTTTCTTTTTCATATTTTATTGCTTTATCTACTAAATTCACTTGTTTTGATAATTCTTTGTGAAGAATCCTATTTTCTTGGTACAACTCATTAATCAATTTATCTTTTGATTTAATGAGTTCATCTTCTACTTTTTCTCTATTTAACTTTATAAGTTTAATATCATTTAGATTAGGTGTTTGGGGCAAATCTAGTTTTATATTCTCTAAAATCTTTTTCGTATTTTCAAAATTAGTTATCTTCTTTAAGTTTTCTATTTTTTCATGTTTTGCTCCTGTTTCTTCAACTAGTAATCCTCTTTCTAGTTCAAATCCTTTTGAAGTAATGTATTCAAAAAAAGCATTTTGTAATTGCCTGTAACTATCTCTACCTTTCCAAAAATTCCTACAACATATTTTATCTATTTCTTTTCCTTCTTTATCTTTTGTATGAATTACTGGAATATATATCAAGTGCATATGTGGTGTTCCTTCATCTAGATGTACTACTGCTGATATTATATTTTTTTCTCCAAGATTTTTGTAACTACATATAAAATTATAACTTTCTTCAAAATATTTTTTGCTTTCTTTTTCTCCAATTTTATCAAAAAATTCTTTATCTGATGTAAATAACATTTCGCACATTATTATACTGTTACTTCTTATATGTCCTTGTAAATCATTTTCTTTTTTTAATCTATCAAATTCTTTTATATAACTCAATTCGTTTTTCTTTAAGTAATAATTCAAATGTGTTTTTTCTGAATCAATATCTTTATTGGTATGACCTCTTGTTCTTCTTTCATTATGGACATAACTTCCTTTTGCTTCATTTCTTGTTAATTTTTGATTTCTAATAATTGCATAACTCATATCTTCTTTGCGCCTCCTTCTTGCTTAAGATATTCTTTGAATGTCTAACATACTAGACAAACAAGTTTGTCTGTATGGCAGGGCTATTGCCCCACACCCCATTTAATCCAAAATAAAAATCCCATTTTTTATTTTGGATTGCTAAAAAACTATAAATAGTTTTTTAGACAAATTTAAAGAGGTTAGTTCTAATATTAACTAGAATTAACCTCTTTAAAATTTGCATATAAGCTATTCCAATCGAAGTCATCATAATTTCTGTCACTTCTATATGGATTATTTCTCTTTTTACACGTGTCCCATTTATTATAATTATTTTTATTTTTTATATTATTTATTATATCTTTGTCTTTATTATATATAGGGTATTGTTGGTTTTGACTATCTAAATAGTTATTTGTTTCAATATCCTCTTGGCTTTTTGAAATATACCTATTAATATTTTGAACAATAGGTGTAATTTGTCTTTGTTCTATTTCTTTACTGTCTGTTTTATATTTTAATTTTACTTTTATATACTGTTTTTCTTTTAGAGAACTTATAATTTTAGATACTCTATTTGCTGTTACATTTACAATGCTTGCTATATATTTATTACTGGCAAAACAACTTTTAGTTTCTTCACTTAAATACAAAATCATAGATAGTATTATCTTTTCTTTATCTGATAAATCTTTATTTAATAAAATTTCTACTGGTATCCATAGACCTTTTAGTTTTTGCATTTTCATATCCTCCTCTCTTAGTTTAATTAACATTAATTTTGATTAGATATAAAAAAATAAGCCTTAAGATTTACTCTTAAAGCCTATTGTAATTACCTAACCATATATATATATAATTTTTTCACTAAAATTTTTTTAAATTAGATTTATTTATATTTAAAATATTATCTATTACCTGTGATATATTTTCTAACTCTTCTTTAATATTTTTCTTTAATTCAAAATAATTAATATTATTAAAACAACTTTCAACTAATCCCATCATAGGAATATTTAGATTAAATTTTTGTTCTTCTATTAAAAATTTATTCTCTTTGTTTATTAATCCATAATGCATCATACAATTTCTAAACTCAGTATTCATGAAGTTCTTATTTAAATTTATTTGTGTTAATAATTTTTTGAAATTTAAATTGTCAATTTCATTGTTTTTTATATGATTCTTTATATCTTCTAATCTTTCTATTGCATAATAATAGGCAATATAGTATATTCTTAACCACCATCCAGTATCATCTTTTTCACATTCTCCTAGTAATCTTATAGTAGAATTTATAAATGTCAATATATGCAATAAATACAGTGACATTATTTTATCATCTTCACTTTTATATAGTTTATTAGAATTAAAATCCTTATAAAACATATCTGTATTTATATTATTTGTTTGAATATTTATATTTGGAACATTTAACTCTTCGAAGTAATTCAAAAAGCTCCCTACGATTTCTCCAACATACTTTCCATATCCCAAATAATCTTCCGGAGCATACTCATATATTATATTACTAGTATCAATTAGACTTTTTATATATTCTATCTTTCTTTTTAACAATCCATTGTCTTGAAAAATATAATATCCATATTGTGAGTTTCCAACAATCTCTTTTTTATCATTAAACATAATTCCTAAATTATAATGTATATTCCAAGCTTTCATAAAGTCAAATTTCAGTTTATTCTTAAATATATAATCTTGTAAGTAATCACAATTTAATATCATATTCTTTGCTTTTGAATATTTATTCTCAAATATTTTTAATTTTAATCTAACATCTGTTAATGTAAATGTATCATTTTCTTTAACATTAAAGTCAATGCCTATCTTTTTAAAGAAGTCCAACGCTTCCCAACAAAATAGTGACATATATGGTATTAGTGCTATTCCTGCAATATAATTCTCTTTAATAGCATAAAATAAACTCTTTATAGTTTTACAATCATAGTAAATTTGCACAAATGAGCACTCTTCTGGTGTTAATACTATTTTTCTATCGATTTTATTCATTTTGTTCCTCCAACAGTTTAGAGTTTAACTAATTTCTTTATTTTTGTCAAACTCCCTAATCCAATCATTTATCTTATGCTTGTCCGATGTATCAACCAAATATCGCAATCCCCTGGATATGTGAATGTTGCTGTTTTGTATCTTCCTACTATTGATCCTACTATTATTACTGATGAACGCATTTTGTGCATTAGTGCATCTGGTATTTCATATTTATTTATATTGCTTGTGTTTATTATTACTTTGTTTTTCTTTTTTTGTACTTTTCCTCCTAATAGTTTTATTATTTCATACATCATTTGTGTGTCTTGTATGTTTGGTACATTGTATAATGTTGTGGTTCCTTTGTTTAATATTGTTGCTGCTATTATTGGCAATGATGCGTTTTTTGAGCCTGATATTCTTACTGTTCCTTCTAGCTTGTTTCCTCCTTTTATTATGTAACTTGACATTGGTTTTCCTCCTTTTACGTTTTTTGTATATCTTATGTTTTGTTTACGTAAAAAGTGAAGGCTATACTCTTTTCTCTAATATACATTATCACTTTTTGATGTAAAATAAATTAATTCGCAATTATTTTTCCTTGCAATTTCTTCTATTTTCTCAAAGAGCTTAGTTCCAATTCCCCTATGCCTATAATCTGGATGAGTTCAAACCCACCATAAAGTCAATCAAAAAGAAAGTATTAAAAATAAATAAAGTAAAAAGTTGAGACTTTCAAATTATCTCAACTTTTTGCTTTATTTAATTGTTCTCAGGTCTTGCATCCAAATTTTCGTACTCTGGCCAATTTTCAGAAACTGGTCTTTCAGGATGAGTTTCTCTAGCTCTCTCCCAAAGCCCTTTAATTCTTTCTGTCGGATTTTCATTTTTGCTGACTTTTACTTCGATATTTCCAATGTTGTCATGCTTCTCATTCCGATTAAATTTTACTTTTGCCATGTTGTAATCCTCCTTAAGTATTAATTAATTAATTAATTAATTTGTATCTTGACTTGGTTCTTATATTGGTTACATACCTGTTTCCTCCTTAAATTTTTTTGGAGTTTTGAAACCATTATTTTTTGGTTTCTAAAAATTATCTTTTATTATTATAGCACAATTTTACATAATATTCAACATTCATAAATTATCTTTTATTTCTGGGAATAAGTCATATAAATTATATCCTAACAATTCATCAAAATATTTCTTTAATTTATAAGTTTCTTTAATATGATACTGTGTATTTGAATATGCTCCTCTTCTAATCATAATATCTATCAATCTTTTATCAATTGTAAATACTCCTCCACCTTGAGGACACATTAAATCACATAAATTTATTAATTTTTCCTCTATTGTATATTTATGTTTTTTTACAAATCCAGCTATGAAAGGTTTATCTTTTGGATTTGGAACTCCTCCAGCAGTGCAAATAATATCATTATTCAAATATGAATGTGTTATACATATATCGCAATATTCCTCGTCATACCCTTTATCTTTTAAATAATTATAACCTGTCATCTCATGTCCATGAGGCTCTCCGTTGTATTTACCAATATCATGTAAATATCCTAGAGTTATTGTTTTATCTATATTTACATTATAACCTTTTTCATTTAATGCTTTTGCTATCTTTCCTGCACTATTGCCAACACTTATACAATGCTCTATCCATCTATCACTTTCAGTCTTTCCTCTAAAACTTTCTAATATATTTTTTGCTTCATTACTTGTTAGTTTCATGTTTTATGCTCCTTTATTCATGAATTTTTTGTATACATCTTAATTTCTTCCTAATTTTTCAAATAAATCCTTGTATATTTTATCAACATTCAAATAATTAACTACTCTTATTTTATGGTTACTTTCTGTTAATTCATATGATGTATCATCCTTAATATTAGGGCAACTAATTTCTTCAGTTTCAAACCATTTCTTATTTATCATATAAGCTATAACACTTATATCCCAAATTACTCTTCTTTCTTTGACTCCGTGTATACCATCATTATAAAATCTTTGGCATAAATAATCACATAATTCACTTTTTCCTTTTAAAAAATGTTCCACTTCATATATTGAAGTCATTAAATTTGATGCAACATTTTTACAAGGTATTATGGTTAGCTTTGCTTTAGACTCAAAGACTGTCCTTACAGCTTGTACATCTTGTTTAAAATTAAATTCTTTGTTATCTTTGTTTAGTAAACTATGACCACCTAGCCATATTACTTCTATTTTATCTACTATATTAGGTACTTTCTTTAGTGCAATAGCTACATTTGTAATTGCTCCAATAGCTAATATATAAGTTTTTGTATTTTTGCTTGCAATTTCTATAATTTTATTTACCGCATCATTATTTCCACTATATCCATCTTCAATATAACCCGTTGAACCTTTGAAAACTTTGTCTTTTGAATTAAAGTTTAACCAATTACAAATTTTAATTATTTCATTATAGCTTTTATCTAATCCTTCTTGTATTGATATACCATTGTCATGGTGATATGGTGCAACAGTAATTGCTTCTATATTAAATCTATATTGTGATTTTAAAAGATATGCAAGTGCAAATTGGTCATCACATTCATTGTATGTATCTGTATCTAGAATCACATTTATTTTTTGTTTTTCCTGTTTTGGATACTTGCTAGAAATTTTATAATATATTTCTTTCCATGTTGAAACTCTATTTAATCGTAAATCATTTTGGTTAAATCTAGTATTCATAGTATATGTTTCTATTCCCTCATTAATTAAATTAATACATGTTTCGATACTATCTTCAATCATTATATCTACATTGTTTTCTAGGCATATTTCTGCTTTTTTATGTTTGTTATATGCATTGGTTAATATTAGTTTATCATATATAATATCATATTTTTCTAGCCATTCTTTAGTTAATTTGTATGGATTTCTATATTCTCCATTTTCTCTTCCTGATATTATATATATTTCATTTCCATCTTGCTTTAATTTTTTTATATAATATTCTGCATTATTAATTGGTTTGAAAGCATTCGCCCATTTTTCTATATTACTATAGTAAAAATCTTTTTCCTCTTCCTCTGACCAGTCAAACATTCCTCTTCTAAATACTTTCGCTTTATCATTTATAATTCCTGTATTTCTTAATTTTTTATCATGTTGTAAATATGCTTCCACTATTGTATCATTAAAATTTGAAATTACATTATCTATGTCTATACCTATTTTCATATATCTTACTCCTGTTATATTGATTATTTTATAAATTAATTTCTTCGAAATCTTCTGAAACTTTAATTTCCTCTATGTTACTATTTTCCTTAATTATTCTATATCTATTTTATACTATCTTTCAACCTATTTCGTTCTCTTTTAATTGTTTATTTTTCTCTTTTTCAATTTGTTTTGTACTTTTACTTGGTGTTGGTAAATCTTCTGGCATAGTACCACCAATTCTTTTTATAGTTTGTCTAACTGCTTGTCCTACATTATGATGAGTTTTACAAGCATCATCTTCATTGTTAATGTTTTTGTTTTTTAATACTTCATCTGTTTGTGTTATTCGGAATAAATTTGCTGCTAATTCTGTGCTGCTCATGTAATCCAATATATCTTCCTTATCAGATATTCCTTTTCGTTTAGCTATATCTTTGGCTGTTTCTCCATTATATAATCCTCTATATCCATAATTATTGAATTTTCCATAGTTTTTAACCCCAGCTAATTTTGCAGTATTAAATAAATATTTATTTTTATTTTTTACATTTTGTCTTGTGTAAAGTCTTTTTTCATCTTCGCTTAATTGTTCATATTCTTGTCTCGTTATTTCTTGTTTTCTAGTTTGAACTGCAAAATATGTTTGAGCAAGTGCTATTGCTTTTTTTCTACTGTCTCCATTTTGTGCTATAAGATAGCAGGCATATCTGGTTAGTTTTATATCTCCTATATTTTTACTGGTAGCTCCTGCTTTTACGATTTTGCCAACGCTGGCAAAATGGTCGTCAATATTGATATTACTATTTTTGCAAGCTTCTTTTGCTCTTTCAATCACTTGTTCGAAGCGCCTCCATTGTTTATATTCTAATACTATCATTAGTTCTCTTGCATACCAAAATTCTACTCCATTTTCATTTGTATGTTTAATTTTCTCAAAATCTTTTTCTGTTTTATTTACTAAATTACTTTCCATATTAATGCTCCTTTCAATTATTTTTAATCTATGATAATTAATTTTTTCTTTTGTTTCTAACTTGCAATAAATTTTTAAAAATTCTCTTTTCTAAATTTTATTACAACTTTCTTATCTTTTATATCATATTTCTAATCATCTTTCAATATTTTTGCGAATTTTTGTTCTTTTTTGTATTTTTCCCTATTGATTTTTTTATATGTATGCTGTATAATCTTAGCAATGTAGAGAGGATTTTACCTCAAGAAAGGAATGTTTTAATATGGAAAATCTTGTTTTAAAAGATTTATATAAAAATTTTAAAAATTATGAAAATAAAGAAGTAACAGTAGAAGCATGGGTTAAAACTGTTAGAGCTTCTAAGAATTTTGGTTTTATAGAAATCAATGATGGTTCTTTTTTTAAGAATGTACAAGTTGTTTTTAATAGTGATTTATCAAACTTTGCTGAAGTTTCAAAATTAACTATTAGCTCTTCAATTAAAGTTGTTGGAACTGTAGTTGTTACTGAAAATGCTAAACAACCTTTTGAAATTCATGCAAATACTGTAAATATTTTTAATTTAAGTGATAACCAATATCCTTTGCAAAAAAAGAGACATTCATTTGAATATATGAGAACTATTGCTCATCTTCGTCCAAGAAGCAATACTTTTAATGCTGTTTTTCGTGTTAGAAGTGTACTTGCATATGCTATTCATCAATTTTTCCAAGAGCGTGGTTTTGTATATGTAAATACTCCACTTTTAACTTCAAGTGATGCAGAAGGTGCTGGAGAAATGTTCAATGTTAACTCTTTTGATTTGGCCAATGTTCCTAAAAATGAAGATGGTTCTGTTGATTTTTCTAAAGATTTTTTTGGAAAGCCTGCTCATTTAACAGTTAGTGGTCAATTAAATGCTGAAACTTATGCTATGGCTTTTCGTAATGTTTATACATTTGGTCCTACTTTCCGTGCTGAAGATTCAAATACTGTTAAACATGCTGCTGAATTTTGGATGGTTGAACCTGAAATTTGTTTTGCTGATTTAAAAGATGATATGGATTTAGCTGAAGATATGATTAAATTTATTTTTTCTACAGTTTTGGAAAAATGTCCTGAAGAAATGGAATTTTTTAATAGTTTTATTGATAAGACTTTATTAGATAGATTGCATAATGTTATTAATTCTGATTTTGGTAGAATTACTTATACTGATGCTATTAAAGAATTGGAAAAGGCTAATGATGAGTTTGAATTTAAAGTTTCTTGGGGTATTGATTTACAAACAGAACATGAAAGATATTTATGTGAAAAAGTGTTTAAAAAACCTGTTTTTGTTACTGATTATCCTAAAGATATTAAGGCTTTTTATATGAAGCAAAATCCAGATGGTAAAACTGTTGCTGCTGCTGATTTATTGGCTCCTGGTATTGGTGAAATTATTGGTGGTAGTCAAAGAGAGGAAAATTATGATAAGCTTGTTACTCGTATGAAAGAATTAAATATGCCTCTTGATGAATATGGTTGGTATTTGGATTTAAGAAAATATGGTAGTTGCAATCATGCTGGTTTTGGTTTAGGTTTTGAAAGGGCTATTATGTATTTGACTGGTATGCAAAATATTCGTGATGTTATTCCTTTCCCTAGAACACCTAAAAATTGCGAATTTTAGTGTGTTTTATAACAAGAGTGTACATTTAAAAGGTTTGTAAAACTTTTATGTAATAATATTGTTTTTATCTATTAAGAATGTTTTATGATATTTCCTTAATAGATAAAAAATTTATCCTTATAGAAATTTTTCTAATTTTCTATAAGGATTTTTTTACTTAAATTCTATTTATTTATGCTATTCTCTTGAACTTCATTTACAATTTGATTTTTTTCTTCTGTTTTTGTATTGATTAGCTCTGTTCCTCTACACCAATATCCTATTAAAAAACCAATAATAAATGCTATTAAAATAGTAACTATAATTCTTACATGTTGTTCTGTTTGATACATTGATTTATCATAATATTTCATATGCTACCTCCATTCATTATTTTAACTTTTCTAATAATTGTTCTATTGTTAAAATTTCTTTTTCACCTGTTTTCATATTTTCTAGTTCTATATTTTTTCCTTCTTGTTTGTCTCCAATTACAACTAAATATGGTGTTCCTAAGACCTTGCAATCTTTCATTTTTGCTCCTATTGTGATGTTTTCTCTGTCATCTATAATTGCTCCTATATTTTTTTCTTTTAATGTTTCATATAATTTTGTTGCTAATTTTACTTTTTCTGCATTTTCCATTTTTGGTACTATTTGTACTTTAAATGGTGCTACTGATTCTGGTAATACAAATCCACATGGTCCCCATTTTTCATCATTTATTAGACAGTGTTCATATAATGCTGCTACTGTTCTACTTACTCCTATTCCATAGCATCCCATGTAATATAGTGATTCTTTTCCGTCTTTTCTTATATATTTTCCATTCATCATTTCTGAATATCTTGTTCCTAATTGGAATATATGTCCTAATTCCATTGTTCTTATTTCTTTGAAGTTTGATATATCTTCTATTCCATATTCTTCTTTTAGATATTCTTGATAATTTTCTTTTTCTAATATTTCTGTGTTTAGCCCTATTTTTGTGTTTTCGTCATATAGTATTTTGTCTTCTCCTTGTTCTGATATTAGCATGAATTCTTCTGATTTTTTTCCTCCCATTGCTCCATTGTCTGCTACTATTGGTATTACTTTTAGCCCTATTTTTTCAAATATTTCTAGAAATGCTTTTCTTACATTTTCGTATGATTTTTGCATTCCTAGTTCATCTAAGTCAAAACTGTATGCGTCTAACATTGGGAATGCTTTTCCTCTTAATAGATATCCTCTTGTTCTTATTTCGTTTCTGTATTTTTCTCCGATTTGATAATATGTTGCTGGTAGATTTTTATATGATTTTAGTTTTTCTTTTGCGAATTCTACCATTGCTTCTTCTCCTGTTGGTGCTAAACAAAATATTCCTTTGTTTGATTCTGTTATAAGCATTGTTCCTTCATTTACGTATTGGTCATATCTTCCTGAGTTTTTCCATATTGTGTCTGGTTGTAATGTTGGTAATAATACTTCTATACATCCATGTTCATTTAACGTGTCTACTATTATTTTTTCTATGTTTCTTCTTACTAATAATGGTATTGTGTTATACCCAAATAGCCCTGCTCCATATTGTACCAGTTGTCCTGTTTGTAATAATATACTTTGACCTGGATACATCTCGTCTATATTGTTTAATTTTGTGTTTCCCATTCCTGTTTGTGATAATTTCATTTTTTAATCATTCCTCTCTATTTTTCTATGTTTTCAACTCTTTCTTCGTCTTGCGTTTTTATTTCTTCTTGTTCTTCTTTATTTTGTTCATTGTTTTCGTCTTGATTTTCTAATATTTCATCTATAACTATTTGTTTATTTTCGTCCAACTTATATCTTGGTAAGTCTGGCAAGTCATTTAATGACGTATATCCAAACATTTTTAAGAATTTATGTGTTGTTTTATATGTCATTGGTTTTCCGGGAAGGTCTGCTTTTCCCGCTTCTTCTATTAACTCATATTCTCTTAATTTATATAGGCTTGCACTCGCTTCTACTCCTCTTATTGATTCTATTTCTGCTCTTGTTATTCTTGGATTGTATGCTATTATTGCTAATGTTTCTAATGCTGCATTTGATAGGTTTGGCTTTGCTCTTTTGTCTATTATTGGATATATGTATTCGTAATATTCTTTTTTGCTTACCATTTGGTAGTTTTCTTCCATTTTTATTATTTCTATTCCTCTTGGCTTTTCTTCGTTTTGCATTTCTTTTATTATTTCTTCTATTTCTTCTTTTGGCTTTTCTAGTGCCATTGATATTTCTTGCTCACTTACTTCTTTTCCTGCTGCAAATAGTATTGCTTCTATTATTGCTTTTGCTTCTTCTTTTTCCATGCCTATCTCCTTTCGTCTTTTAAAAAAGTTGACTTTTTATATATCCTTCCACTAATTTATTTAGCTCTTTTGCAGTTTCTATTTGAATTTTTGTAGTTTCTGGTTGTACTACAAATTCATCATCATAATCTGAATCTTCTCTTATTGCACTTGCTTCTGCTATTTTATGTCCTATGCTTCTTGGAAAAATTTCTTTATGCACATAATTTTTATTAAAATGTGCTATAACATTTTTATGTTTTTTAAAATCTATTGGTTCTAATGCCAATACTGCTTTTATACTATGAAATATTGAATAATATGCTCTATTATTTGCTCCTTTAAATTTATTCATCTTATATAAAATTTCAGCTTCTTCTATGTTTTCTTTTGCTTGTTCGAGTCTATGCATTGCTAATTCTTTTGAAATTTTAGGACTCATTTAATATCACTCCTTCTTTTTGAACATTCATATAAAATGGCAATGCATTTAACCAGTAGTTAAATTTTTCAATGTTTTTTATTACTGGTGATAGCATAATATCAAAATTGTTTTCAAAATCTATGTCATATGCCAATTCTGAAATTTTTCTTCTGTAATAATCTATTTCATCATCTGTTAAATCTGTTAAAATCATTATATCTATGTCTGAATCGCTATTATAATCTCCTCTTGCATATGAGCCATATAATATCACTTTTTTTACTCTTTCACCTAATAATTTTTGTGTTTCTATTGTAAATTTCTGGATTGTTTCTTTTATATTTTGCGGTATATTTTTCATGCTCTCACCTTCTCTTTCTTTTTAGTATATACATTTTATCATAAGATCGAGCCAAAATCAATATTTTAGTAAAATGATTTTTTCTGTTTTATGATTCATTTATGATAATGTCTTAATAAATCATTTAGGAAAATGTCTTAATTT
>ENA-ORUQ01000716-ORUQ01000716.1-human-gut-metagenome-genome-assembly--contig:-NODE-716-length-35150-cov-14.276022_pt1 | contig 35150 bp, 35 predicted proteins | sample MGYA00242081_ERZ509211 | MGnify/ENA primary metagenome ERZ509211 (study PRJEB26280, sample SAMEA2338785) | human gut metagenome | biome: human gut; feature: human-associated habitat; material: faeces...
GCAAAGATATGGCGGCTAACAACTTATGTCAAGGCGGAAAATAGAATGGTTACCATAAGAACAGAAGAACATATAGAGTTAAAAGTTAATAGTTAAAAAGTAAAAGCGGTAAAAGCATCCCGTTTTCACTTTATTATTAAATCTTTTGTCTTTCTGTTCTTTTGTCAAAAGAGAAAACATCCACTCGTTTTTAACTTTTAATTTTTCACTCTTTCACTCTTTACAGCTTAAATATCCGCGTCATCAGCTTCCATTTCTCCTGCGAGGTAGCTCCCGGAGCAGCTTTCTGGAACTTCGCCATGTGCGCTTCCCATTCCGCCTGACGGGGCAGGGTAGCCAGCCGTGCATAATCCCGTTCCATGTCAAACTCATCCGTGGTATCCATAATCATGAACAGGCGGTTTCCGTCAATGTAAATCTGCATGTCCGTGATACCCACCTCGCGGATACCCGCTTTCACCTCTTCCCACACGTGCGCATGTTCTGCCACGTAGGCTTCAATCAGCTCCTTGTCGTCATAAAGCTCCAGTGTCTGGCAATATCTTTTCATAATTTCATATTAAGTTTGACAGCAATGTGCTTATTTTAGGACTTTGAAGAATTTCTTTTAATCTAGCTATGAAACTATCCATATTCTCTAGGTCTTTATATTCTACTTCATTTACTTCATCTTTCAGATGGCATGGATAGATTTCGATGGGATTTTGTAACATGCTAAGTAATAAAAAACGAACACCCCCCATGTGAGTCGCAGTAATATAGAGTTTATAACAAAGGTCTTGCTCCGTTCGTCTTATCAAAGTTCTTAAATCTTTTTCAATCTCAAAGTTACTACCCTCAGAAATCTCTATATTTCCGACGATTTTCCCATTTGTATTTTCCGATAAGAAATTTGCTTGCTGCTGCAGAATATCCTTAGGAGTTTCTTCCCTTTTAGCAGTAATATCAGGCCATAAACTTTTACACATGGTATATATTTTTAGATGTTTATTCGAAATTTTAGTGGCAAATGATCTGAATAATCTTTGTTGTTAATAGAACCGTTTCTGTTTAATAAGCTATTCCCATCTATGGTTGTGATTATATCTAATTGTGAATCTTCAAAATAATCTATGAGTCCTTTTCTGATGAGAACCTGATCAAGTAAATGCCAGAATAATTCTACATTCAATGATCGTTGTAGGAAATAAGTTCCCGATACATTTCCTTTCCCATTGTCGCCATAAAATCCCCACATGGGATTATAAAAAAACTTGTACGCATCTCCGTCTACAATTCTTTCACCTTTTTTGGCTATGTCTTTTTCCATGACGGCATGCATTCCTTTTGTTTTTATCATTGGAGTCTCAAAAGGGTTTAAATTGAAGTCTCCGCATACTATAGATAAATTACTTTCTCCATGTCTGCTTTCGGTATCATCTATGAACTTTTTAATTTTTTCTATTCGTTCATTTTGTTCTGTAGAGTCATAGTTTTTTTTGTCATAAAAGTGGATTGGAAATAATAGAACTTCTTTTTCAAATATATCACTTTTTATTTTAAAAGCACCAATCCTTTTACCGCTTTCGTCGTATGTACTTATATCGATGTTTTTTTTACTTATAATCACGATTTTTTTCCATACCAGACATTGGACTATCTTATAGGAATTACCGTTTCTTGAGTTAATGATATGTAATAGTTTTGCCGTATCTGCTTGATCCAGTTCTGCAAGCATACAAACATCAATATGCTCATTCTGTATTAGAATACTTATTTTATCAAATAAGAAACTTGTATTTTTTTTATTTATATTCCAGAAGAGAAAATTCATTTTATATGCTTTTATATGTGAAATCTGCTACTTTGACTAATAGTGCAGTTGTGTTTTTCTCCCATATCGAATTATCTTCTTTCCAATATAAAATATGATTTATATTTCCATTGGATATTTTTTGTTTTTTCTCTGTGCCTCTTTTGGAGTATATAGTAATCATGTCACCTTTATGGATTTCCATGTTGGGAAATATAAAAGATTTTCTGCAACCTTCATCTTTTGAGGTATTACAGAAAAGAATAAATGCCCAGCTGTTACAATCTTCTCTTACTTGCAATACAATGCGTTCTGCACTTATATCTTTTTTATCCAGTATATTTAATATCCCTATTTCCATATAAACTGATTATTTTATACACAAAGATACAAAATAAATGATTAGATTGATTGTTCTTTCCCGTTATTTCAGATAAGATGTATAATTTTTTTGTATGCAGCTTTTGTATATTTGTCAAGTGACCTTATGATGAAAAAAGTATCTGTATTTCAGTGGATTTGAAATGCAGATACTTTCTTCCTTTATTTTAGTTCTTGGTTATCGTCCCTTATACATCGAGTCATAATACTTCTGGTAGTCACCGCTCGTCACGTTGTCCATCCATTCCTGGTTGTCCAGGTACCAGCGCACTGTCTTTTCTATGCCCTCTTCAAACTGCAGGCTCGGTTCCCAGCCCAGTTCTTTCTGCAGCTTTGTAGAGTCGATGGCATAACGCATGTCGTGGCCCAGGCGGTCGGTTACGTAGGTAATTAGGTCCATGTCTTCACCCTCCTTGCGACCCAGCAGACGGTCTACCGTGTTAATCACCACCTTGATGATGTCAATGTTCTTCCACTCATTGAAACCGCCGATGTTATAGGTTTCTGCCGTCTTACCGTTGTGGAAAATCACGTCGATAGCCCGCGCATGGTCCACCACATACAGCCAGTCGCGCACATTTTCCCCCTTGCCGTATACCGGCAGCGGCTTGCGGTGACGAATGTTGTTGATGAACAGCGGAATCAGCTTCTCCGGGAACTGATACGGCCCGTAGTTGTTCGAACAGTTCGTCACGATGGTCGGCATGCCGTACGTATCGTGGAATGCCCGCACAAAGTGGTCGCTGCTCGCCTTGCTGGCAGAGTAGGGGCTGTGCGGATTATACTTCGTATCCTCGTAGAAGAAATCCTTCCCGTACGCCAGGTGATGTTCCGCCGACGAAGCCGTGGTAGTGAACGGCGGCTCGATACCTTCCGGATGTGTCATCTCCAGCGCCCCGTACACCTCGTCGGTAGAGATGTGATAGAAACGCTTGCCCTCATACTTCTCCGGCAGACTTTCCCAGTACACCTTGGCCGCCTGCAGCAGCGACAGCGTACCCATCACGTTGGTGCGTGCAAAGGTAAACGGATCCTTGATGCTGCGGTCCACATGGCTCTCCGCAGCCAGGTGAATGATACCGTCCACGTGATACAGCTCCATCAGCTCCTGCATCTTCTCGTAGTCGCAGATGTCCGCCTTTATGAACACATAGTTCGGCTGGTTCTCAATGTCCTTCAGGTTCGCCAGGTTACCCGCATACGTCAGCTTGTCCAGGTTGATGATACGGTACTCCGGATACTTGTTTACGAACAGGCGCACCACGTGGCTGCCAATAAATCCGGCACCGCCGGTAATCAGTATGTTACGTTTGAATGTAGTCATAATTTTCAGTTTTTTGAATAATTTTTCCAGTTAATATTTGAATAAGTATATTTGTTATCCTTGTAGAATATCTTTTTATCAGTTATTGGAGTCTTTGGGGCCTTCAAATTTGTAGAATTCAAATGATTCCACATTTCTGTGAGAAACATATTCGAATGTTTCTTTAGGTGTTAATCCTGTTACTACTTTGTTGAAATCAGCCCGAAAGGCTTCTATCTTCGATATGAAGATATACAGTTTGCAAATACAGATTGTTCCAAATATAATAATATATAAAAAAGTGACTATAAAAGGAGAGAAAGCCAATGCGATTGAAATATAAAAAAGTTTTTTTGCGTCCATTATTTCTATTTCACAGAAAGAAGTGATTGTTCCAATCACTATAGCTACAAAAAAAATTATCAATTGCTGCATATATTTTTGTTCATGCTGCTCCTTTTTTTGAAAAAATGCTATTATCTCAATTATAATATAATACCCGTTATAAGCAAGCTGGTAGATAACCAAAAAACTTAGAAAGAGCTCTATTGTTTTTACTCCTAAATTGTTGTTAAAGTTTAATTCAGCCAATAGTATCAATAATATAAGACTATACAATCCACTCATCATACAATATCTTGGCAAGTATTTCGGATACCATGATATTAGCTCCTGAAAAGATCTGTAGTTCTTTTTTAATTCTTCATGATACTTGCTGATAACAGGTTTCTCTTTGAGAATTGAGAACTTGTTATAGACCATTTCTTGGATAGCGGTGAATAGAGCATTTGTCTCTTCTTGAAATATTTTTCTCCATTTCTCAATAAACGTATCGATTAGCATTTTGGCTTTATCCTCCGATTCATGTCTGAATACAACAAAAACGAAGTTGAATGTTACAGCTAATTGGATAAGTGAGGAATAGTTCGCTGGATTTTCCATTTATGCATTTGTTAGAGTCTGATATTAGGTAAAATCTGCATTTGTTGGTCGAAGATAGAACCAATCATGTTATAAAACTCACGGTTGTTAAAATTACATTCTACAAATGAAGCATTTATATTAGGTCTTAGTACGTACATATTTTCATCTCCTATGCAGAATGTGATACCGTTTCTTATACCATTATCATTTCTTGCGAATTGTCCTCCCTGGGGCGTTTGCTTTATACTGATGCGTGCTTTTTCTTCTTCTGTCAGTGTATAAGATGCAATGAATCTGTCCAATGTCCATTCTGTATTATTATAGACAATGAAGTTTACTTCACCACCTTTTTTTAAGAATGTATATAGTTGATGCATCAGTTCCTTGTCGTTGGTAATGTCCGAAAGTTGGTTGAACGCTCCTCTTATTTTTTTCTGTGCATGGGTGAAAATATTTAGTAAAGCTTCTTTTCTGAAACTTTCTTTTGTACTACAGAAATATTGGTTGATTTTCCGATTGGCAAGATACTGTAATGCTTTTTTTAGATTTTCTTCTTTATTTTCGTCTATAGAAGTAATATTTTGTATAATAAAATTCTCGTTATCTTCTTTTATTTTAGCTACATATTCTATTTTTGCATATAGCTCAGATAAACAATGGAAAGAAAAATCAATATCTTTATTTAGATAATTTACAGAAAGCAACAGTAAACTTTCATTCTTGAGCACTTTTTTTGCTTCATCTAACTTTCTGATAAATATTTCTTTAATGTGTGGCTGTTGTAATTCGCTCATGATAGGAATTATCTGAGCGATGATTACTTCATTATCATTTTCTAATGATATGAAAGTCCGGAACTTTCTTAATTTGAAATCAGGAATATTGGGTAAATCTTTATATCGTTCACTCTCATGGTTTATGTGGAAAATCACCACATCTTCACTCTTGATTTGTGTTTTTTCTTCTGGATTAAGCTTTTTACCAAAAACTAAGTCTCCATGATGAATCTCCTCTATTACCAGTGAAGTACCCAGAACGCTAAAAATATCATAATCTCCCAGTTTCTTTTCTTTATAGACTGATTGTATCTCTTCTGATGTGAGAATATTTTCACTGCTATGCAGATATTTATCTATCTGTTTCATTTCTGCAGGATTTCCAGCTATGACAAGTTTGATTTCTTTATCTCCAATAAGTGTTGATAATTTATTCATATAATTAAGAAGACTATTGATTATAATTTCATTATTCCATGTAAAGATAATCGTTTTATAAATAAATTCGATATGATTTTATAGGGAAAATGATACTTTAAGTTTAATTTTTTGCTAAAATTCAAATGGAGAATCAAAATCCTTCAACAGCGGATGCTTGGTGTCTTTCTCGCTCAGGATAGCCTGTTCCGTCGGAATACGCCAGTCGATGCCCAGCGAATCATCCAGGATGCTGATACCACCGTCCGCTTCCGGATGATAGAAGTTGTCACACTTGTACTGGAAGATGGCCGTTTCGCTCAGTACGGCAAAACCGTGCGCAAAACCCCGCGGCACAAAAAACTGGCGATGATTCTCCTCCGTCAGTTCCACGGCCACATGCTGCCCGTAAGTAGGACTCCCTTTGCGGATGTCCACCGCTACGTCCAGTACCGCGCCCTTCACACAGCGCACCAGTTTACTCTGTGTGTACGGCGGACGCTGGAAATGCAGCCCGCGTATCACCCCGTACGATGACATGCTCTCATTGTCCTGCACAAAATTAATCTTTCCCACCTTCTCTTCAAACTCCCGTTGAGAGAACGATTCAAAGAAATACCCTCTGGCATCCTTAAAAATGCGTGGCTCGATAATCACCACACCCTCTATCGCTGTTTTAATTACTTCCATTTTATATAAACAGATAAGTCATTTAACTATTAACTGAAGAAACGCTTTTAATTTTTAACTTTTAATTATTAACTATAAACGTTATTCCAGGTTTGCCTTTCCCGTACGCTCCACCTCGTCAATCACCTTCAGCAGATATTGTCCGTACTGGTTCTTCAGCATCGGTTGCGCTTCCTCCCGCAATTTGTCGGCCGAAATCCAGCCCTTGCGATAGGCAATCCCTTCCAGACACGCCACTTTCAACCCCTGACGCTTTTCAATCACCTCAATGTAGGTAGAAGCCTCTGCCAGCGAGTCGTGCGTACCCGTATCCAGCCAGGCAAATCCCCGTCCCAATGTCTGCACCTTCAGTTCCCCGTCTTCCAGGAATCGCTGGTTCACCGTAGTAATTTCCAGTTCCCCGCGAGCCGACGGCTTGATGCTTTTGGCCACCTCTACCACCTTGTTCGGATAGAAGTACAAGCCTACCACCGCATAGTTCGATTTCGGATGCTGCGGTTTCTCCTCAATGGAAAGACAGTTCCCTTCCTTGTCAAATTCCGCCACCCCGTAACGTTCCGGGTCGCTCACCCAGTAACCGAACACCGTAGCCTTCTTATCCTCTTCAGCCGTACGTACCGCTTCCCGCAGCATCGCACTCAGTCCGTTTCCATGGAAAATATTGTCCCCTAACACCAGGCAGGCCGCGTCATCCCCGATGAACTTCTCCCCGATAAGAAAAGCCTGTGCCAGTCCGTCGGGTGAGGGCTGTTCCGCATATTCAAAACGTACCCCGAAGTTACTTCCATCGCCCAGCAAACGCTGGAATCCCGGCAAGTCGTAGGGCGTAGAGATAATCAGAATCTCCCGTATACCCGCCAGCATCAGCACGGAGATAGGATAATAAATCATCGGTTTGTCAAACACTGGGAGCATCTGCTTGCTCACTCCCTTGGTAATGGGGTAGAGACGTGTGCCGCTACCACCGGCTAACACAATACCTTTCATTCTTAATTATTAATTGATTTAGTCTCTTCTGAAAATATCGCGTGTATAAACTTTTTCCTTTACGTCATCCAGACACGCATCGTAGCGGTTGGCAATGATGGCGTTGCTCTGCTTCTTGAAATCCTCCAAGTTATTCACCACCTTTGAGCCGAAGAACGTAGTGCCGTCTTCCAAAGTCGGTTCATAGATGATGACCGTGGCACCCTTCGCCTTGATACGCTTCATTACCCCCTGAATACTGCTCTGGCGGAAATTGTCGCTGTTCGACTTCATGGTCAGGCGATATACCCCGATGATACATTCCTTCTCCGCTTCCGGACTGAAATCCCCGCGGTTGTAATAATCGTAGTATCCCGCTTTCTTCAGTACCTGGTCGGCAATGAAATCCTTACGTGTACGGTTGCTTTCCACGATCGCCTGAATCAGGTTCTCCGGCACATCCTGGTAGTTAGCCAACAGCTGCTTGGTATCCTTCGGCAGACAGTAGCCCCCGTAACCAAAAGAAGGATTGTTATAATGCGAACCGATGCGCGGGTCCAGACATATACCCTGAATGATGGCCTGTGTGTCCAGTCCTTTCACCTCCGCATACGTATCCAGCTCGTTAAAGTAGCTTACACGTAATGCCAGGTAAGTATTCGCAAACAGCTTCACTGCTTCTGCCTCTTTCAGTCCCATGAACAGCGTGTCGATGTCCGGTTTCAAGGCACCCTCCTGCAACAGCGCCGCAAATTCGTGTGCCTTTTCCTCCAGATGCTCCCCGGCAATCGCCTGAATAGCCGCGTTCTCCTCGTCACGTCCGTTAATCAGTTTCGGGAAGCCCACGATGATACGGCTGGGGTAGAGGTTGTCATACAGCGCCTTGCTCTCGCGCAAGAACTCCGGAGAGAAGAGCAGGTTGAACTTCTTTCCGGCGAGGGCAGGAGTGGAGCGGAACTTCTCTGCATACTTCACGTACAGGCTACGGCAGTAGCCCACCGGGATAGTACTCTTGATCACCATTATCGCATCGGGGTTTACCTCCAGCACCAGGTCAATCACCTCCTCCACGTGCGACGTGTCGAAATAATTCTTCACTGGGTCGTAGTTGGTAGGAGCGGCTATCACTACGAAGTCCGCATTTCGATAAGCTGATGCTCCATCCAGCGTAGCGGTCAGGTTCAGTTCCTTCTCTGCTAAGTACTTTTCGATGTACTCATCCTGAATCGGGCTGATACGGTGATTGATTTTCTCTACCTTTTCAGGAATCACGTCTACAGCTGTTACCTGATGATGCTGAGCCAGCAAAGTGGCTATGGATAAACCTACGTAGCCTGTGCCGGCTACTGCGATGGTATAATTTTTCATAATTATTTCTTTTAAAGTTGTTTACTATATTAATTTAAATACAGCTTTCCAATCATATTCTCCATCTTTAAATGTTTGAGAAAATATTCTTGATCCACATCGTAGTAGATATGCTACTGCAAATATAATAATAAACATAATCAAAATGTTTATTGGGAAAATATGATTCATGTTCTCTGTAAATAAAACGCCTTGCACAAGATATATTTCTAAACAAAGCCCTCCTATGAATTTTATACTCCATCCTATGTATCTGTTCGTATACCATTTCTTTAGAGTATCACTACTACATACCTTATAAAAGTAGTACACAATAAATAATAAAGGAATCAGTGAGATTATTTGAAGTTCGGAAAATAGAGTATATATCCTCCCTGCAAATAAGATGGCATAATAAACGAATATATTGCTTATAAGTTTAATGAAATCGGTTTTAAGGTTAAAAATCCATTGTCTTTGAGAGATGCCCATCATGGCTCCCAACAACATGAATAAGAAGTAATGCCCCCATTTGAAATAAGTAGCACCATACATATTATAGTCTGTTGGTCGATCCATGATGAAATACCAGGCAATGCAGATTAATGCTACTATACCAAATACCCATTTCAAATGATGTAACATGAATCGTTGAATGAAATAAAGCACTACATAATATAGCATGATGCAGGTTACAAACCATCCGCCCCCATGAATAATGGTATAATCCATACTCTGATGCTGGTTGAAAAAAAATGCACTTAATATGGCCCATGCAAAGACTGTGGGGTAAATTCGATTGATTCTTCGTTTATACCAGTTATCAAATCTCCCCATTCTTCCGAGAAATAAGGTAAAACCGGAGCAGAAAAAGAATAATACGTCTCCAATAGCTCCGCCTGTAGCTAATGTATTGTATTTTCCATAAAGCAAATCCATGTGGGAGTTAGTGATGAGTAATGCCGCAAAAAATTTTAGAATATCGATCCCGATGTTTCGTTCTTTCATTGCTGTAAAGTTTTTTTATACAATTCTACCACCTGTAAGGCTTTTTTATCCCATGATAATTCTCGCTGCTTTTCTTTGCAGTTCTCTGCCATCTCTTTTAAGAGATTTCGTTCGTTTTCTAATTCATTAAGTACTTTGGCAAAGTCGTTAATTGATTGCTTTGGATTGGAAAGTGTTATTTTTCTTCCCACTTTCTCATTAATGACATATCCCATGCCACAAGTATCAAAACAGACTACTGGTAGTTGATTGCTTACTGCTTCAAGTACAACTGTGGAAGTATCTTCACTAATGCTAGTAAATAGGAAAATATGTGCTTTTTGCATAGCCTTAATTACAACATTATTGGGCTGATTTCCATGCCACGTGACAGATTGATTTAACTGAAGTTTTTCGGCTAAATCATGTACTTCCTGTACCTGTTTATCATTTCCTGTTCCATAAATATCTAAATGTAATTTAGAATTTTGAGTTTTTTTTAAGATTTGTAATGCTAAAGGAAGTTGTTTACGAAAGTCAAATTTCCCGACCCATATTATATGTAGAATTTCATCATTAAAATTCTTAATAATATTTTCATGTGTGTAAAAACATCCTGTCTCTGGGATGATGATAGATTCTAACCTCTTATATTTCTTTATGGCTTTATAGGAATCCGGTATAGAACTAATTAATAAATCGGCTCTATTAAAGGCTTTGTTTACTCTCTTGTCATATTTAATCTGAGCAATATTTATGATATTTTTTATATGATTGAAGAGTTTCATTTTCAATCCACATCCTTTAAGATAAGCTGTAGGAAATTGTTTTAATCCTCCGATAGGTCCCCATACAAAAGGAATATTCGGAATTTTCCATAAATATCCGGGTTCACGGAAACCTATCATATTCAATTGATGTAGAATATCAATATGATTTTGTTGGCAAATATCTTTTGCCATCAAGTATGTTTTCCATTGCCATTCTTTATAGTATTTATAAAAACGCCAGTCTCCCTGATTCCAGCACATTTTTCGTATTTCAGTTGAAACAGGATTATAGTAAAAATGCATGTTCCTTCCTTGTGGAAGAATTGGGAGAATTGTTTCTATTTTATCCTGAAATTCTCCTTCTGTAATGATATGTAATTCACAATGTTTAGCGAGATTTAGGCACCAGTTCCATGCCATTCCTAGTTCGCTTCCCATATTGGGAGAGCAAGCGTATGCATTAATTAATATTCTAAGCATATCAGTTCATTTTTACTTTACACTTTCGTGCAACATAAAATAAGATTAAAGTAAGAGAGTATAGCTTATATTTTAAGAAATAAAGAAGTAACTTTATTTTTAGATTTCCTTGTGTTCGTATTATTGAGATGGATTTTTGTACATTTTTTTGTTTTACATATGTAAGGAAAATTGTTTTTTCTCTCGTCGTATTAGAATTTTTTGCAGCTAATTCTAATATTGATGAAAATAAGGAATCTGCATACATGGAGAATAAGTCTATTTTTTTAATATTTGCGGAAATTTCTTGCAATCTTCTTCTTTCAGTTATACCGTCAAGCTTTTCTTTTAAAAGTGATTGTGGACTTTGTAAAGAAGAGGTCATTAGATTTAATTTCATAGTGGTAATACTTTTGAACATGAATAAAGATTCTTGTTGCGCAAAGAGAAAAATTGCAGTTAAAGATTTTATCTTCTCCTAATTTCATTCCTTTAGGGAAGAATATGTTATGTTTTAAAATGATTTCTCTTTTATAAAATTATCGCCAAACAAAGTACATCTCAGATTTTTGATCGAAGAGTAGTGTGTCATAATAACTAATATCTGATTGAAAATATCCAATAAACCTTGGAAATAGAGTTTGAATTATTTTAATTTGATTATATATTTCTTGTCTTTTGTTTCCGTTACTAGTCTAAGTTGGAGTACCATTTTCATTGATTACTTGGTATCCGAATTGAATGGCTTGTCGGTTAATTGAAGCGCGATAAAAATTCGATATTTAATCAATTAGTGGATTGTGCTATAGAAGAACATGCCTCAAATATTTTTTTTGCCGCAATTTCTGGTGTGAAATTACTCACAATCCTTTTAGAGGAGTTTCCCATAGATTTTAGATTTGCATAATGAAATTTTTTAAAAGTCTCTATAATGGATTCTTCTTTTAAAGGGTTAAATTTATATCCATTCTCATTTTCCTTTATCAATTCACTTGTTCCTCCATTATAAATGGAACAGGCTACAGGTAGACCGCATGCCATAGCTTCAGGTACAACAAGACACCAATTATCTTCAAGGGTCGGCATAAAAAAAACATCAGCTATCCCATAGTATTTATGAATATTGTCATATTCTATTCTCCCTACAAATTTTAGGCTTTCAAATTTTTTATACTTCTCTTTCAGTTTCATTAGTAATGGGCCTGAGCCAATAATTAACATTGTGTCATAGGGGTACTTCTTTATATGCTTACACCAGGCTTGGCAAAGTTCAATAATGCCTTTTCGTTCTACAATTTGTCCTACAAATAAGAAAGTCAGTCCTTTTTGTATATTAAGCTCATTTTTTAACTGTTCTTTTTCTTTGGTGGTAAGTGATAATACAGCATTTTCTAATCCTTTAGTATCTGAAACCATAAGTCCTTTTGTTTTTGGCTTTTTCTTGAATCCTAGTTGATTTAAATAAATTTCAGTCTCTATTCCATTGATTAAAAAATGTTGAACCGGTTTGCCCATAATCTTTCGGTATAAAGTACGCCACCATGGAGAATTACGTTCTACATATGAAGTACGCTCATAAAACATCATTATCTTTTTTTTATGAATTAGAGCATACATAACTGCTATAGGAGACCAACCTCCAAAAGTTTCTGCAATGACAATATCTGGGTTGTATTGTTTTAATCTTTTATATAAATCAGGTTGGAAACGTAAAAAAAGTGCTTTGTTAGCGAATGTAGATTTATCGCTTCCTAAAATAATTGTTTTTCCAACCAGCCCAACTGAATTATTGGGTAGTTGTTCTTGCATTTTTTTATTAACACTATCTGTTACATCTGACTTGGAATAATAGACCATAAGCCCTCCATTCAGCAGTTCATTGAGATGTTTGAAAACAGGAATACGATAATCTCCATACCAATGACAAGGCCATATTACTTTCATAATTTTTGTATATTAATAATTATATAAACTATTGTTTTATTTTTTTAGTCAATTTAGTGAATAGTCTCCATCGTAAAGTGTCGATAAATCCTATGACAATGCATATTATTATTGCAGGAAATAATAGTAATAGCGGGTTTGGTCCAATTGTATCTATAATGAAGTGATTTAGAAATCTGATTGATTCAAAATCTGTTATAAGATAAACAGCAAATAGACCAGGAATTATATGGCTAAGGAAGGGTATATGTATATTTAATTTTAAATTTAAAAAGAAAGAAAATAAAGATATTCCAGATAGAATAACAATTGGATTACTGTAGGAGCAGGTACGATTGTACAAAGTTAATATATTGTAATTGATAGATATAATTCTCATTATAATTAATACTATAATGCATAGTAGAAATATCTTACCAGAATGTTTTTTTAATATTTTGCTCTCATTTATAGATATATAACATGCACAGGTATAGATGACGAGCATGGTCATACGAAAGTTTGCTATTCCTAATAACCAAGGAATTATTACTATAAATATTAATGCTAATATTACAATTGCTTGTTGTGATTTTTTGTTTAGGCATTTCATTCCCATTGTAATTAATGGACCTATAAGCATAATATAGATGTAAATTTCAGCATACCACCACAATCTATATGGCATTAATATATTTGCTATGAATTCATTGAGGTATAAAGTATCATTATTAGTTATACTTATAATTGCATATCCTAGTGAATAAAATAATAATTGTAGATAAAAATCCAATATTTTTTTTAGATTGAATTTAACTCCAAAAAATCCACTTATTGTCATAAAACAATTGACGTGACAACATAATAATGGTAATATTAAAGATACTAATATAGGAGTTTCTGATATAATGTTTTTAGAATTAATATCATAACTATGGACGTAAAAATGCCATAGCACAATCATTGTCATTAATAATAGTCGTAGTATATCTATATTGTAATTATGGTTTACTATGCTTTTCTTTGTAATCATTTATGCATTCTTTATAATAGTTGATCATTTTGTCTATAACAACATTAATATTGTATGTTTTCATTATTTTAGTTTGGGCTGCGAATGCTATTTTATGCCGTTCTTTTATCGATAGTGATAATACCTTTTTAATTGTTTCACATAATTGATAGGTACTATGTGGTTGTACTAAAAAACCATCAACTCCATCTGTTATAATTTCATTCATTCCTCCAGATTTACTACCAATTACTATTGCTCCCTCTTGCATAGCTTCTGTACATACTAAAGAAAAACTTTCCCACCATGATGGTAGGCATACTACATCTGCAGCAGAATATAATTGCAAAATTTCATTATGGGGCTTAAAGTTTTGAATATTTAACCAATTGGCATTTGAATATTTTTGTTTCAATTGTTTTGCATATGTACCTTGTTTCCCTATCATTGTCAGTGATATGATAAATCCTTCATTGTTAAGCATTTGTATGGCCTCGCAAAGCTCTCCACATCCTTTAAACTCACAAATCGTTCCAACAAATAGAATATTGTATTCTTTCTTTTTCGTGATGTTATCATTGTGGAATGTTGAACTTATTGTATCAATTGAAGTTATAGGTTTGTTACTAATAGGATTTGCTATGACCTTTATCTTATTGAGAGGAACTTGTCCAAATCGACTTCCCCATTGGGCCATTACATTACTGGGTGAAGATAAATACTTTGATTTATGTATGCACTCAAGTTCCTTTTTGCCTTGCCAATAATATTTAAGTGTTGATAAATTTAAATTGATTATTCCTGTTGTCTTAAAATCCATTAGTAGGGGGCAGTGTAGTCTTGTTATGATGGGGATATTCATGTCCATTATATAATATCCTTCGGCACCATATTCTGCGAGTTCTATAATATCAATATTAGGAATCTGAGATAATGCATACTTAATTTTTCTTCTATAGCTATAAAAACGATAAAAAATTCTTGCTTTTTTTAAGATGCTATTCCCTTCAATTTGAGGAATTACAAAATCACCACCTGAGAGTCGGATTATAGTTAGTAATCCTTTTTGTACAGTCGTTTCACTTTGGGTATCATCAGAAGCACAAATTATAGTTACTTTATGACCTCTGGCAACAAGGCCTGAGGCCATTTCATTTAAATAGGTAGATATTCCTCCTCCCCTTTTTGATGGTGGAAACTCTCTACAGATATAACATATATGCATATTATTATAGATTATTGTAATTGGAAAATATTAACCATGTTGGTGGAAAAATAATTATGTCAGTTACTGGGGCATATTTCCAAGGTATTGTTTCAAAAAATACATAAAAGCTACCTACAGATAATAATGAGATAAAAAGCATGCAATTATTACGTACTTTAATTTTGGAAGATAAAAAACATGTTACTATTGGTAGAAACATATACGTCATTAAATAATATCTATATTGTGCAACTTCTTGGTTGTACATGGCTAATGTTGATAGAATTAACAAAAAGATAATATTTAATATATATGTTTCAGTAGCATTAAGTATTTTTCTGTTCTTCCATAGTTTTGTGTATAATACAAATAAAATAGGGATTAGCGTTATTAGGGTTCGTGGATGAAAAAAATCGATTGAAAGACCATCATTTGCCTTTTCAGATGATGCTACACGTTTTAAACTATAAGACATTGCAGAGCTAGAATTTTCTATATCGGATATTGTATTATTAACAATTTGTGGCCCCATAATGATAATACTAGCAAAAAAAAATGCAAATATTAAAAATGTAGTTCGGGAAAGTTTGTCTCTGAGTATTTTAAAAATAAAAAATGGGAAAAAAAGAATCATAGATGCGTGTGTAAATAGTGAAATAAATGCTATAATCCATAATTTTATTGACATTTTTCCGTATTGAGCATAGCATCCTATTACGTACATCATTATAGCTTGTGCCATAAATTGCTTTTGGATTTGTATCATCATGTTGAAATACATGTAGAAAAATGCCAGGATTAAGGGCCCCATTATAAGTGGAATATGATTTTTGTTAATTCTTTGGCAAAAGTGGTAAAAGCCTATAAAAACTAGCATTAGTTCAATGAATGAATAAATGCATATAAATAACGGATAATATCCTAATGTTAGGTAATATCCTAAAAAGTTGTAAATTCCATTCATGAATTCTCCTGATATACCTGATGTTGAGGAGTATTCGCCGTTTAAACCATAAATGTACAATAAAGCTCCTTTAAAACCAATTTCAGGAATATTAGAGTATGCTGTAGCATAGGCTAGTTGATCACCTGCAGGTAATTTTGTTGCATTAATTGCTCCTATATATAAAGCTATACATGTAAAATATGCATAATAATCTGTCTTAGTCGCATTTTTCTTGTTATAAAAGGTATAAATAATAAGTGGTAAGATTATTATGGAAGGAAGTAATGAAGTGATTAGCATAATAAATGCTATTTCTTTCCATTGTATTTTATCTTTTATGTTTGTCAATAGAGGTGTCATTTTCTAATTTTTATATATGTAAAAACATTCTTTCCAATTATTATTTTTATTTTCTATGAATAATAGAAATATATTTGACAATACTTTTAATGTATATGCACAACAAAGTAATATAAAGGTAACAATCAATAAGTTAACAGGGAATAGGTTGTTGAATTGCGTCATATAAATGAAATGAAATCCTACTACATATATTTCAAGTGTTAGAGCTGACACGGTCAATATAATAGGGCGTATAAAATTTCTTGAGAGTTGCTGTTCAAGAATATTTATATTAACAAGTTTATATATACTGATAATAAATGAATGTAATGGGATTAAAGAGACAATTTGAAGATAATATAGCATACCAAGCTTTCCTTTACCAATAAATTGTATGCTGTAAAATAAAATGAGTGATAAGGTTGCGATGCACAGCCATCCTAATATGTTAGTGGTATTAGTCTTTTCTCGTTTGGATTTTTGTGCAAAATGAGCCCCCATCATCATAATACTAAAGAAACATATGTAATGGAAATTATTTATATAAATAGAAAAGGGAGTAGGAGGGAGTATAAATAGAAAATATATAATACTAAATGAAAGTGAAATCCATATTGCAAGTATTATATAATTAAATTTTCTGATGAAATAAAATAGAATGTAATATATAGCGATACATTTTATAAACCAAAAATCGCCTCCTAACCAAAGTTTATTTATTGTTATATCTTCATTGAAAAGAATCGGAGACAAAATTGATGCAAAAATAAAGGGAGTAACCCATAATCGCTTTATTCTTTTTTGATACCAAGACAGAAAATCATTTTGTTCTCCTAGCATTAGTGCATAGCCAGAAATAAAAAAGAAGAGAGCATTACCTGGAGCTCCTAACGTACCTAATGCAGACAAACTCTCTGGATACAATAGTTTATAGTGTGAATTTGTAATCATTAAAGCGGCAAGAAATTTTAAAATCTCTAGCCATAATAGTTTTCTCTTTAAATCTTGCATAATAAGTATTTAATCAGAATTAGAAGTCTGTTTTTAAATATATTAAATTTTGTCCTATTACTAGTTAGTTTTTTTGTGTAATTTTCTATAAAAGGATGTCTGTTTATTAAATTAAGGCTACTTTTTACCATTTCAATATCTTTTGAATAGTCGCAGTTTTTAACTGTTGCGGCACTATTATGTTTCCTATATGAATATTTTTGTTCCCATATGTATACATTTTTTTCTGAGTGGGTAAGATAATGCAATATAAAATCTACATCTTCTTTATATCTACATTTTGGTAAAAATGATAAGTTATTTGTTGTTATTATATCCTTTTTAAATAAACAAAGCCAAAGGAAGAACTCATCTAATATAATATGTTTATAAAAAGATGAGGCATCTATTATTTGATTCGAAAATTTTTTTCTAATATAAAATTTTTTATTTATAAATAGTTTCTCATCGTTTTCTCCAATTGCCTGATAATCAAATCGGACTAGAGTCGCTTGGTACTTTTCTATTGCATTAACAAGTACTTCTATGGCGTTTTCATTTAGAATATCATCGGCATCGCAAAAAAAAAGATATTTACCATTTGAGTGTTTTATACCAATATTCCTCGCAATAGAAACTCCTTCATTTTTTTTATTTATTAAAATAATTCTATAATCTGATTTTACGCTTATAATATTTGAAATTATTTCAAGCGATGAATCATGACTGCCATCATTGATAATAATCAATTCCCATTTTGTGTAAGTTTGTTTTATAATGCTGCTAATACATTTCTTTAAATATTTCTCAGCATTATAAACAGGCAGTATTATTGATACTTTTATTTCCATATTTTATATTTCTTAGTAGAACTATTATTTTGAAATATAGAGGTCTTAAATTTTTAGGTATATAATACATCAGTAACCACATTCTATGGGTAATATGTAAATTTTTTGCAGTAACTGAGAAATATTTTGATTTATATTTAAACTCGTCAATGTTGGCAAGATACGGTTGAATTCCTTTTAAGCGTAAATTATCATATGTATAATAAAGATAATTTAATAGTCTATTTATATTGAATTCAAAAAGAGATTTGCTGTTTGCAAATTCTGGATGTTGTTTTATTAGTTTAAAGCTGTATTCCATTAATATTCTCATGGAATTAATTTTCTTTTCTATATTTACTTTGTTTGATATTGATTCTTTTCGAATAACATATAAGTATGTGGTTGTTTTTATCAATGCTACCTTTTTTAGTTTATATGCCATTTCCATACTCCAAGGATCGTCTTCGTGAAGAATGTTTTCAATGAATTTGACATGATGGGATTTTATAAAATTATATCTAATTAACTTATTCCATGCCGTAACATTATAGAGGCCTTTACAATATGCATCTAATATGTCAGCACCAATGAATATATCTGCCGAATCCTGCTTTAAATGGCCATCAAAAAAATCTTTTCCCCCAATTGTTTGATAATCTGCAGTTACCATATCAGCATCGACTTGTATAGCTTTATTAACTAAAAGTTCGATACAATTTGGAGTTATCATGTCATCGCTATCTAAATAAAAAATATATTCTCCTTTTGCTTCAGATGTACCAGTATTTCTTGCAGCTGATAGACCTTGGTTATGCTTATGATTGATGATTCGAAAAGTAAATAGATTCTGATATTTTACTATAAAAGCCTTAATTAGTTGCATGCTTTTATCTGTTCCACAGTCATTGACAATAATTATTTCAATATGTTTATATGTTTGTTTAACAACAGATTCTAAGCATGGAATTATGTAATTTTCAACGTTATATACTGGGATTATTATGGATACTAGATGATTCATTTTGATAATAGTTTATTTGCTTCGTATACGAATTTATAATACTTTTGACTATATGCCCATTCATACTTTACATTTTTATCATTAGCAAATTCTTTCATTGCTATGACTGATTTACATTCAGGGAATGGTTTGGACGTGAAACATACTTTGTTCTTAAAAGGCATATTATCAAATTCTTTGATGAGTTCATCTGTACATTCATCAGTGTCGCTAAATTTTACAATCAGGTTATTAAAATCTAAGCGTTTTAATCGTCTATTCCACTTGCACAAAACTTCCTCTTCTGTTTTATAATGCATGAATACGATTTCTATTCCTGTATCTCCTAAAGTTCCAATTATAAATTTGTCTGAATAAAGATCCTTGTATTTTGATTGTCCCTGATTTATAAATTTGATAGGCTGCTTTAGATTTTCTGTAATATTTTGTAACATCCTGATATATTCTGGGGCATACATGTATAGACCTATAAATGGTGAATTATAGCCTAAACCACAAGATTGATACATAAATCCTCCCCAGCAATTGTTACTGATGATAGAAACCGTTTTATTTTTAATTGTATGAGATCGCCACCATTTTAAGATTAAATAGTATATCTTTTTCATCGTGAAATAAGTTTGAAGAAGAGAAAAGAGTGCATTGATATATAGAATTTTGCTTTTGTTTTTAAAGTAGCTTTAGAGAGTATTCTCTTGTTGAATTTTGCTTTATAAGAACTGTAATATATGTTTTTTATTATTGCTTTTCCTTTTTTTTGTTCTTCAATAGGTAAATTATTTACCATTCTTGTCATATTTATTATAGATATATAATAGTCGTTATAAATGTTTAGAAGAATACTATCATTAATATTTTCTTCTTGACATAAATCTATTAATATATCCAAGGTTTTGAAATAGTCTAGTTTCTTTAAGGATGGTTTTCTCGTTATAGAATCTGGGGCAATTCTATATTGATATTCAGCATCGCATAATACTGTTTTTGAACTTTTTAAGTATAGTAGTCGTGTTATATATTCATCAGAGTTATATTTACTATATTGTAATTTATTTGGAGTATAATATTTTTTTGCTAAGGATGTTTTTATCATTATCCATCCATGTAGCTTCCATGGAAATGTTAAGGCAAAGGCTTCTTCCCCGTTGTTAATAACCATGTCTGGGGATAATTTATTCGATATGAATATGTTAGGAATCTTTTTTGTGTTGCCATAACCGAAAGCTACATCTGGGACGATTATATCAGCTCTAGTTTGTTCTGCTTTTAAAAGCATCTTTTCAATATAATCAGTTGGATATGCATCATCAGAATCTAATATTGATACGTATTCTGTATTTGCTACTTGTATAGCTTTAGCTCGAGCAACTCCTGGTCCTGTATTTTCTTGTCTTATTAATTCTATTCGTTTATCTTGGATAAGGTAGTTTTCTATTATTTTTAATGATCGGTCAGTTGAGCCATCATCAATACAAATAAGTTTCCATTCTTCATTACTTTGAGCAAGAAGAGAGTCTATAGCGTCGGAGATGTATTTTTCTGCGTTGAAAACTGGCATTATAACAGTAACCTTCATATATACTTAATTATTATTGGTGTAAAATTTTTGAAAATTTACTATGTAATGTGCTTTTTATAAATAATAATAATCCTTTGAAACATGCTCCCCAATAATATTTAGGGTAATTGTTGATTATATATTTTAATCCTTTTGCGTTGTGCATAAAAATGGCATTATTCAATGCTTGAGGTATATATTTCTCTTCAATTCTTTTTTTTAGAATTTTAGGTAGGTTGTTTCCTATAATTGTTGCTTCTATTAAATCAGATTTAAAAACAGTTATGTTAAAATCATTTTTCATAGACCACCCATTGTTATGTCTACGATAGACAGACATAATGTCTATCATACCATATATTTTCCCAACGGTAGAAGCAGATAGAATCAATGGAACATCGCCAACAATGTCATTGTATTTCTCAAATTCTTTTTTTGCAGGACTAGATAATACTTCTTTCCTGTAAACAAAAGAGGCTGTTGCATAAAACCAATTTTGAAATATTTCTTCTATAGAATATTCACGTGAGGTCATTCCGTCTGTCATTATTGTGGAATCAGGCTTTGAATTATCTTCCCAATGATTAATTGCGTTGTGAAAGCAAAGTGCATAATCTGGATGACTTTCTAAAAAATCTATTTGAGTTTGAAGTTTATGAGGGTTAGTCCAATAATCATCTCCTTCACATTGTGCTATATATTTACTTTTAGGACTGATTGCTGCATCTATTGCTTTTCTAACGCCTCCTTTTTTCAAAGAGAATTGATTTACTTTTTGATATATTGGTTTAATAATATCGGGGTACTTTTGGGTATATTCTTCTATAATCTTGGCACTTCCATCTGTAGATGCATCATCATGGACTATTACCTCAAATCGGAAGTTCGTTTTTTGCATTATGAAACCATCTAAACATTGACGTAAATAATGTTCGTGATTGAATACAGTGCAACGTATGCTAACTAAGGGGAAGTCATTTTCTTGTAACATAATAAAGGAATTTTTTGAATCTCTTTTTTATTGATATTATATAATTTGAATAAATATATATATATTCATGAGTATAAGATGAAATAGAGGGAGGTAGTTTGGCCCATCGTGCTAAATATGGTGTGATATTCATATAAAATGGACCAGCCCATGGCATTTCATTATATGGCGTCCAATGGGCATCTATATAAGTGACATTAACATTTGCTATGCAATTTATTGCTGGTTGATAACCATTTACATAGTCTGCTTTTAATAGTATAATTAATTCTGTGCCGTCTTGACAAAAGATGGCATTATGTGATATTGATCCTTCTGTAACAGCAAAGGATTTACATGACATTAGAAATAATATTTGTTCGTAGACATTATGCTTCTCGGGTGCGATAATTTTATACCCTTTTTTGTAAAAAATATTTTCTAATTGTTTTTCGCCAAAATCTCTAATTCCATTATCCTTTAATAATGTTCTAGTAAAATATATTTTATCAAAGGTCTCAATTATTTTGTTTTTGAAATGTGCAGAAACAGAGTTTTTTATTTTGTCTATTATATTAGTAAACTCTTTCGTATATATACGACCTGATGAAGTGCTGATAAAAGAATTATCAGGTATTATGATATTATCAAATTGGGTAGGTGAATTTATCCAAATCAAAGACTCACTGTTTATATTTGCGAGAGATAATATTTCTTTTGCATAAGTTGGAAGGGGTTTATTTTCAATAGTGATATAAACAATTTTTACTCCTTTCTCTATGAGTTGCTTACCTTCACGAGTAAATAAGAACCATAATTTTTTTAAATTATCAGTGATGACGTGACCCCATACATAATGAAAGTAGCCAATATAGATAACATTGGTATGTTCATGAAGCATTGAATCTAAATCGTATTTATAGCTGCCACCTATATTCTCATGCCATTGTGATGATTTAATTAGGTGTCCTTCACAATCTATGACACCACCACTTGCATAACTGGGGTAATTATTTCCAGGTAGGATAATTGCGTTATGATAGGTTCTAAAAGATAATTTTTGTTGAGATAATTTATCCTTATCTAATACCTTGGATAACTTTTTCTTTGTCTTTCTTCTTATATAATTTAAATTATACATGTCTAATATCTTCGCTTGATGATGTTGATAATTTCCCGTAATTCTTCAGATTTAAAAAGAATTCCAGTTCCTATATAATATACAATAGCAATAATTGTTGCGGTTACTAATTTTGTAAAATTATCATAAAAGAGAGTTTGTATGGACTTACAAAGTATTGCCATGATAGTACAATTTAATAATATAGGTAACCAATCCTTTGCTTGTTTATATAGACTAAGGTATAATAGTTTCCCTGTGTAATATGTATTTATATATAGGCATATTAAAGATGAGACTATCTGTCCAATACACATCATTTCTAAGCTGATAGGAGCTGTAATAATTAATATAGAAAAGCCGACTATTTTTTTTAAAATCTCTAAACGTAGGAATAAATCACTTCTTCCTGTAACCTGTAATAAGTTTAGGTTAATGCCGTGTATAGGATACCACATGGCAGAAAAACAAAGTAGTTGAGTAAGAATTATACAACTTTCCCATTTGTCTGTAAGGACAAACCTAACCAGGGGATCTGCAATCGTAGCGAGTAAAAATAACATGGGAAAGATGATATATGCAGACATTCTTAATATTTTTCTATAGGCATTTGTTAATCGTTCTTTGTCATGTTGTAATTTAGATAAAGTAGGAAAGGCTACTCCCATCCATATATCTGTTACTGTAATAGATGGCAAAGCAACCCAGTTTTGAGCTCTGCCATATAAACCTAATTTTGATGCTGCATAAAACTTTCCTATAATAAGTGGAGATATGTTGGAATAAATACGGTCGATAATTGTTGATGCCAATAATTTAGAGCTGTAACTAAATAGTTCTTTAAATGAGGATATCGAAAACTTACTTTGAGGCCACCATCTGATTGTTATAATATTTGCGATGGTTATAAATAAGGATTGAGCTAATGTGCAATATACCAGAGACCAAACTCTATATCCCGAAACGGCTAATGTTATGGCTACTATTCCATAGATTATGGTTGCGCAGGTGCCTATGATGGCTGGAGTCTTAAAATCTATATCGGCTTTCATTAGAGTGCTTTGGATATTACCAAAAGGAGAGTAAATTAAATTTAAAGTTAAAATCCTTGTAATATCTGTTAATATCGGCATGTCGTAGAAGTTTGCTATATATGGCGCAGCAAAAAATAGTATTATATATAGTAACCAACATGTCGCTAAATTATACCAGAATACTGTTGCAATGTCGTTTTCATTTCTGTTTTGCTTTCGTATCAATGCTAATCCTAGTCCCCCATCAGTGAAAATTTGTAGAACAGCAGTAAATACTGTAACCATAGTAATCATGCCATAATCTGCAGGTGTTAATAGCCGTGCTAAGATTATGCCTACTATAAAAAATAAGACTCTGTTGGAAATTGTATTTATAGCATTCCATGCTACACCTTTAATCGTTTTTTTCTTAAGAGATTCAGACATATGTTTATTCGTTAGAAATATCCTCTATGATTTGGTTAAGATATTTTTTGTCGTAACAAGCTTCTATGTGCTCATGGCAACTAACTTCATTTGTAAACTTTCCTTTTATCGTAACTTTTTCTTTAACTCCCATTTTGAACCATTCATATTCCAAGTCTAGATGTCCTATATCTACAGCCCAATATCCGAGGGAAGCTAAATCATATGCAAGCACTGTAGCTGTCATTCCATACGATAATAGAATAAGATCTGTTATATCTGCATGTCTTTTTATCGCTTCTAGCATTTTATCATATAAGTCATAAGCGTTTCGTGAAGGTCCCAATATGCGTCTTATTGATTTTGCGTTATCATATAAGTCATTTCCTATCCCGGTTCTAGATTGCTTTCCTTCTATTATAAGAATATTCTGATTATTCCATAAATTTTTTAATAAATTTAGATGTGATACGCTTCGTTCCTTATTTAAATAATCTATATAGAAGCGTGACAATAACGCATCTGCATATACTCGATTGTAATCTAATAACTTTTTTAATCTATAATAGTTCACAGCTGTAAATACAGGCCAAAAATTAAAGGGATGTGCAATTTCTGAATAATCTTTAATCGAATAGGGAATAGCAACAATATGGTTAGATATTGGGGGAGATGTCAGAATTTGTAATAAACGTTTTCCCAGTATTAAATTTGTATCTTGAAAGCCATTGCTTTCTCCCCAAATGATTTTAAACTCTCCATCTCCATATCTACTTATGGAAGCTTTGTTTTTGATTATGTATTCTATGCTTTCCATCGAAGTCATTATATTTAGTTTTGATGTCTGATGATATGTTAATGGTACTAGAGTATACCTTATAAAAAACTTCTTTACTTGGTACCAAATAGGCAATATGTATAACCAATTTAGTATTTTCTTTACTCTTGTTTTCAAATCCATTTTATTTGAATATATTTAAATTTAGATTGATGCTTTTGTAAAAAAATAACTATGAATTCGTTTTATCTTACTAGATAAAATTCTTATAAGCATGATTCTATTTTGGTCTATTATGATGCAAATTAGAAATATGCATATTGTTGTAACAGTTGGATGTATCCAATATAAAGAATCATAATAATGTCCACTGTTGTTAAGAAGATCTTGCCATAACCATTTTCTCATAGTGTCACTATTAGCATGAATAAGTAATACCCCAAAAGTAGAGCTGCCTATTATATTAATGAGTTTATTTTGTGGAATATGTAAATTTTTGAAGTACATGAAACTACAAATTGCAGTAAGTAGAGCTAATAATGAATTACTGTCAGAAACATAACGGTATGGGGGTAAATCTGTGTGATAATATGTATTTAGATATAAAATTCCAAGAATGCTACAGATTGAGATACTAATACAAAGCAGTGTGCTTATACCCCAAATCTTAATATTTCTATCGAATGGAATAGGGTATAAGCGTAGATAGGATGCAATAAAATAGATAACACAGAACCATGAAACATAATTCATGTTTACGCTTGTGTGTGGCAATGTACCATGTAGCGTATAGATGAATAAGCACAACACAATCAATAATTGATGTTTACGTTTATCTAGATTTTGGATAAGCACATTTAAGAATGGTATACAGAAAAAGAAAACTAAAAAACAACTTATAAAATTTGTGTTTAAATTCCGCATTGGAATAAGATTTTCCATCCCAGCAAGAGATAAACTTTCATATCCTGTTGTTACAAAAATAGTATAGATAATGATATTATAAAATAAAACTTCAAAAAGTAATTTTAGAAACTTACGAAGTGTAATATGTGATTTACACATGAAGTATCCTGTAATCATTATAAAACAATTGATCCCTGTCTTTCCCCATGCTCCGAATAGGTAGAAGAATATACTGCGTTCGGATAATGGAGCTTCTTGCAAGACATTTTCTAATCTTGAATTTACTACATAATGGTGTGCTACTATAAGCAACATCACAATTATACGGTAAAGTTCAAGATTAGAGTTGCGTGTTTTAGAATGTATCCTTTGATTATTCATTGTATCGAATGACCTTAGCTGGACTTCCAGCCATTACTGCGTGAGCTGGTACTTCATGAGTAATAAGGCTTCTTGCTCCAATGTATGCTTTTTCTCCAATAGTTGGGACTTTGGCAGAGATCGTGAGTGCTCCTTGTCCAATAAATACAAAGTCTTTGATATTTGTATATGCTCCAATGGTTGATCCTCCAGCCACAAAACAACTATTACCAATATGAGTAGTGTGTGAGATATTTACATGTGATAATAGGACAGTGTTGTCACCTATTGAGGAGTCTGCTTGTACATAGGTAAAAGCTGATATATAAACACCTATTGATGATATTTGGGAGAAACGTGAAATTACGGCTGTAGGATGGATTAATGTTGGCACATTTCCTCCTAATTGGCGGAGTTTATTTGAAACTTCTGTACGAATTGTATTGTCTCCCATCGTTAATAAGAAATTCATTCCCGTTAAATTTCCTTTATCATATAAATCATCGAATGACCCCAAGATTTTCAGCCCATGGTCAATTTCTCCTGTTCTACTGCTATTGTAGTGATATAGTCCTATTATTGTATAGCCACACGCTTCTGCTAGATCTATAAAGACCGGTGTGTTGTGGCCTATACCTAACGCATAAATTTCTTTTTTCATATTTTATTAATGCAGTTGTGTTGTAATAATTTTTAGAGTTTTGTTTATATCTTCTTCACTTAAGGCATGATGCATAGGTAGACAGATGACAGTATCTGCCATTTTATGTGCTATTGGAAGATTCTCAGGGAGGGCACTTTCAAGTCCTCTATAAGTGGAGAACGTACTGATAAGAGGATAGAAATAACGGCGACCAAGTACATTTTGTTCTTTCATCTTGAAATAAAGTTCATCGCGTGTTATACCATATTTTTCCGCATCTACAAAAATGGGGAAATAGGAATAATTGTGCTTTACTTTGGGCATATCGTCAAAGAATGTGATACCTTTCACGTTTTTCAGAACTTCGCGATATTTGATGGCTACCTGATGACGGGCTTCTATGGCTGCGTCTACTTGACGAAGATTTAGTAGTCCGTATGCGGCACGTACCTCATCCATTTTACTATTGATACCAGGAGCTACTACGGTAGTTTCATTGGCAAAACCGAAGTTTTTCAAATAGTCAATTCGTTTCTTGGTTTCCGCATCGTGCATTACTAATGCACCACCTTCGATAGTGTTATATACTTTAGTGGCATGGAAACTAAGGGTAGACATATCGCCTGCGTTTAAGATGCTTTCACCGTTTACTTCTACACCGAATGCATGGGCTGCGTCATAAATGACTTTTAGTCCGTATTTGTCTGCGATGTCCTTGATACGTTGGGTGTCGCAAGGTTTCCCGTATACATGTACCGGCATAATAGCGGTGGTTTTGGGTGTGATGGCTGCTTCTATCTTATCTGGATCCAGATTCCCCGTTTTAGGGTCAATGTCTACAAAAACAGGTTTGATACCGTTCCACCACAGAGAATGTGTGGTAGCGACAAAACTATAGGGGGTAGTGATGACTTCACCGGTAATTCGTAGGGCTTGCAAAGCGGTAATTAAGGGAAGTGTACCATTAGTGAACAGGCTGATATAGGGTACTTTCAAGTACTCACATAAAGCCTTTTCCAATTCCTGATGAAAGTGACCGTTGTTGGTAATCCATTTGCGACTCCAGATGTCTTTTAAAATCTCATTAAAATTCGTTAAATCCGGCATTAGGGGGGAAGTAACAGTAATAAGTTTATTATCCATTATGAATTATCTATATTAATGTGTTGTTCTTGTAAAATATTATTTTTTTAGGATTATTCTAGTGGCTTTCATTCTCTTGGATTCAACAGATTAATTAAAATTGAATTAATTATTGTTATTTGCCATATCCGTAGCCATAGCCATATTTTTTCCCATATCCGTAGTATCCGTAACGTCCATACTTGCCGTAACCGTAGTAAGATCCTATTTCGCGCTTATTCATGTTGATGCCGTTAATCAGCACACAAGGGTGGGGCAGCTTGCCGTTTTGCTTCAACTCGTTGATAAGCTTAAACTCGCTCTTGGAGGTGTATCCGGAACGGCAGACGTACACGCTCATATCTGCCACTCGGGCGATAAGTTGGGTATCGGTTACCATACCGATGGGGGCAGTGTCCAGAATAATGTAGTCAAAGTGTTGCTTCATTCGTTCCACTGCATCTTCCAAAGCCTGGCGAGCCACTAACTCAGTGGGGTTAGGAGGTATGGCACCACCCGGTAGAATATAGAGGTTCGGAGATATGGAGGATACCTGGCAGAGACTGCGTAAATCTGTATGTTCGGGGTCTGCCAGGAACTGTGAGATGCCGTCTCCTTTGCGGGAGATATGAAATACCTTGTTCAGCCCGGGCTTACGGATGTCGAGCCCCACGATGATGACTTTCTTGCCCATAAAGGCCAAGCTGCAGGCCAAGTTACCGGCGGTAAAGCTTTTTCCTTCACCGGAAGTAGTGGAGGTGAAAAGAATGACTTTCTGCCCTTCCTGAAGCATATACTGGATATTAGTGCGAACGGAACGGAACACTTCTTCCATCAGCTCGTTACGGTTTTCGCGTACTACGATGGCACCCTCGGCGGTTTCTGGAGTGAGTGGGATGTCACCTACAATGGGAAGGTTGGTAAGGCGTTCTACATCGCCACGGGTTTGTATTTTAAATTGAAGTAAACCCAAAAGGAATATTATTCCTATAGGAAGTCCTAAGCCTAATACAAGGGCAATCATATAAGTCTGCGAAGGGGTGGGGAAGAACTGTCCGCCAGCCAAGGGTTCGTCAATCACACGGGCATTGTTGGCCGTGGAAGCCAGGGTGATATTGTTTTCCTCGCGTTTCTGCAGCAGCATCAGGTAGAGGTTGGCCTGGATTTCCTGCTGGCGCGACATACTGAGGTATTCTTTTTCCTGTACGGGGGCATCGCTTACCTTGCCGGCATACTTGCGGGTTTGTGCCTGCAGGGCCTGACGGTTGATAAGCAAGCCTTTTTCAGCAGTCTGGATAGCGCCCATTACGCTGTTACGCATCACTTCGATGCTGGCGTTCAGGCTCTGTACGGCAGGGTTGTCCTCGTGCGAGGTGCGCAGCAGGCGCTTGCGTTCAATCAGCATCTGGTTGTAGTTCTGTACCACGGTATTCAAGTCACTATTGTTCAGCCCAATGTTGGCGGGGATGACTTCATACTGGCTCTTTTCACTGAGAATATGATTTTTCAGGTGATTGACCAGACTGATTTGTACCTCATTCTCTGCGTAGGCGCGTTCGTAATTTGCTTGTTCGCCGGCAGCCTGGGTAGCGTCGGCAGCAATATCTACCACGCCTGCCCGTTGCTTGAAACTGGCCAGTTGGCTTTCGGTGGTGCCTAATTCCTTATTGATGATGCGGATACGTTCGTCGATAAATTCGGCAGTCTTGGCGGCTACTTCGTTTTTGTCGTTATTGCCTTCTTCGTTATAGAGTTCGACCAGCTTGTTTAGGAAGTCTACACCGCGGGCTATCTGGCTACTGGTGACGGTGAGCAGAGCAATGGTAGTGGACTTGCTACCTGGTGTGACTGCTAATCGGTTACGACAGGAAGCTGCTGCGGCATTGGGTGATATGACGGTAGCCTGAATTACTTCGGGCACAGGCTGGATAGTTTGCAGTGTAGAATCGGCTGCCGAGAAAGTGAATACACCGGCAGGAGTAGAGAATACAGCCGGCAAGTTTTCCACTGTCTTTTTCCATTCCTGACCTTCGTGCTCTACCAGCACTTCGTGAAGATGCTGGTTACGGAAAGACATCTTAACCTGCGCATAGCCCATACGTTCGGCTTCTTCAGGGGTTACCCATACCTTGACGGGCGACTGTTTGTAAAGCTCGGTATCGCGGAACTGGCCGGGTACGGAGTAACTGACATAGAGGTCGAGGGCGGTCACTACTTTTTTAATCAGAGTACGTGAACGCAGGATTTCCAACTCGTTGTCAAAACTCTGGGTAGAAGTGGATACAAAGCCTAAATCAGCTAAGTCGGCACCGCCTGCTCCGCCTTTGCTCTCGTTCTTAATCAGGACGGAGGAGCTGACGGTGTAGAGAGGGGTCAGGGTTTTGAGGTAGAAAAAAGCGCCTATCAAGGCTACTGCCACGCACCCTAATATCCAGGGCCAGTACATCAGGAGTTTAACTAAAAAGGCTTTATAGTCGAAGCCGGAAGTTTCGCTCTCTTCTTCCAGCAGGTAGTTCTTGGTTTCTTCTGCCATAGGTAAATGTCGTTATTATTTGGAAATTGCAAGTACAAGAGAAGTGATGGAAGTCACAATGCTGAGCAGGGTAATCCACATGGAGGAGTTGCTATTAAAGGTATTGGTACGTACCTTGGCCTTAGTGGGCTTGACATAGACCACGTCGTTCTGCTGCAAATAAAAATAAGGTGACTGGGCTACATTGGCTTCATTCAGGTTGAGGTGATATACCCGACGCACGCCTGTGGAGTCTTCGCGGAGCAACTGTACGTCGTCGCGTACCGAGAAGAGGGTCATATCGCCTGCCTGTGCCAAGGCTTCGAAGATGGTGACTTTTTCGGCATCGGTGGTGTAAGTACCCGGTGCATTGACTTCACCCAATACGCTGAATTTGTAGTTGGAAGTACGTACGGTGACGTTGGGTACTTCCTTGAGGTAGGGCTGGAGCTTTTCACGAATCAAGGCTTCACATTCGCGGTTCGTGAGTCCCATTACCTTGAGGTTACCCAATACGGGGAAATCGATGCACCCCTGATTATCTACTAGATAAGCCAGCAATTTAGCCCCATCCATTCCTACGTTAGAACTGCTGGTACTTTCTTTGCTCTGTCCGATTTTCCGGTAAAAAGGAGCCGAAGCCTCGGGGTCGGTTGTGCTTACCAAAATAGTAAGCTCGTCCTTAGGCATGATGCGGAAGTCATAGAGCTGTCCTTCAAGGGATTCATTGAGCACTTGTTCGTTCTGAAGGTAGAGCGATTTCTGGTAAGACGTACACCCGCTCACCAGCAGGGTGGACAACGTCAGCATACAGACTACTTTGCGTATCTTCATCTTTTCTTATGGTTTTGTTATGATTTTTCTAAAGGAATTTCCCTGCGCATAGGGTGTGCTTCGCCGTTACCACTCCCAGCTATGGATTGGGGGCGGTAAAAATTACGGCCGATAATCAGCCGCAAAATTAAGCCTTATTTTTGGTTTATTCAACTTATAGAGGGGTTTTTGTCGGTGAAAAGGGTGGAAATCAATGAAAAAGTGGGCGTATCGGCGGATTTTGTAACAATTCTGGAACAATGTATGGGGTATAGGTGCGGGGTGTGAGAAAAACGCAAGAGCGTTTTACCTGAAACGCAAGTGCATTTGAGATAAAACGCAAGTACGTTTTACTTCAAACGCAAGTACGTTTTACTTCAAACGCAAGGGCGTTCGATTCGAAACGCAAGGGCGTTTTCGGGGAGTTCCGGAAAGGAAATCATGACGGGTTGTCGGGGTTGGCAGGCATTTTTATAAAATGTATATACGCGGGGTGTGGAAAAATACAACGCTTATATTTTTCCACACCTGTATATAGAGAGTTTGCAAAACCGGTGCCAACCCCGACAACCCGTCAAGCGGTGGCCCGGGGAAGGCAGGTTCTTCACTACCGTTCTGTGTCTTTTGTGCGAGGGGGTTGGATGCCTTGGCTTGATTTAATTCGCTCTAAATCAGTGGTGAGTGAACGGAAAAAGTCGCGGAGCAGCTCGTCCTGCTTCTGCGGATTGGCGGCAAGCAGGCGGTGGTATACGGCGAGGATGCGGCCGAGGAATGTCAGATCCGTCAGGAGCCCTTTTTAACTTTTTGAAACGTGTGTGCGCTCATCGGCGCCAGTCGGCACAACTCTTGTACGGTGAGGGTACGGCCGTGCGACAGCACCTGGTGGCGCCACGCTTCCAGCATCTGTCCCAGTTCAATCAATTTCGCTTGTTTCATACGCATTTTTGTTTAAAAAATAAAATTATAGTAAATTATTGGTTAAAATATTGCACACATGCGTGCAATATGGGTTTGTACTTTCTGTAAACTTGTGTTACATTCGTTTCGCTGTTTTGAAAAGGAAACGCAAAAATTAAAACTAAAAGGATTGCAAATTTAATAAATCATTAAATAAAGCACGAGAAAATGAACAAAATGATGCTAAGTATTTTTAAGGGTTATGCCGACACGATGCCCGTGGCGGTGAGTCTTGATGAAGTGGTCCGTCTGATTCGGGAGGACAAGGTGTTGGCCGACCACACCGAAAAATACCGTTACTACCGCTCGCAGGGGCAGAAGGCGGCTGCCGACCGGGAAAAGGCGGCCTGTCCCTGCTTTGCCGTGGCGGTGCGTTTTGAGAACGGGAAACGGAAGGCCGACATCAGCGGCTGGACGGGTCTCTCGATGGTGGATTTTGACCATCTGCCCGAAGGACGGGCGGGGGAAGTGTTCGAAAAGGTGTGTGCCGACCCGCATACCGTGCTGGCTTATACCACCATCAGCGGGCAGGGGGTGAGAGTGGTGTGCCGTTACTGCCTGGATGGAGAGACGCCCGATACCGACCGGGTGGCATGTTACAGCCGGGTATTCCGCAGGGTGAACGAGTATTATGGGCAACTGACGGGGTGCAGTTTCGACCCAGCCTGCAAGAATGCCACGCGACTGAGCGGACTGGCGCATGACGCGCAGGTGCATTACCACGACGGGGCGGAACCTTTCCGCTTCGACCTTTCGCGCATGAAGAAGGCGGATGAGCCGCGCAGGGGACGGGTGGAGCGTGTGGTGGCCCGTATCCGCAGGGAGCTGGACGAGCAGGGCGTGGTGTATGCCCCGCATCATCACAATGAGTACATCATGCGCATGGGGTATCTGATGAACGAGTTCGGGCTGCCGCTGGAGCAGGCCATCGGCTGGGCGGACGGACGCTTCCCGGAATACGACGGCGACGTGGCGGCCATTTTCCGCTCGTGTTATGCCGATACGGAGGCGCACGGACGGCGGGAGGCGGAACTGTTTCGTGCGAAGAGGGAGAAGAAGGGGGAAGGACGTTCCCAGCTGGCCACGCCCCAGGAGATTGAGCAGTTTCTCGCCACGCAGGCGGAGTTCCGGAAGAACGTGATTACCGGGAAGGAGGAGATGCGGCACCCCGAGGCCGAGGAGTTTGTGGAGCTGACCGACCGCCTGGTGAACTCGCTGTGGAGCCGCATGACCAAGGAGGGGCACACGGTGCGCCTGTGCGACGTGCGCTCGGTGCTGGAGTCGGAGTTCGTGCCGGAGTTCAACCCTTTTACGGAGTATTTCCGCTCGCTGCCTCCATGGGACGGGGTGACCGACCACATCGGACGGCTGGCAGCCACGGTACACGTGGAGGGTGATGCGCAGCTGTTTGATGATTGTTTCCGCAAGTGGCTGGTGGCTGTGGTGGTGTCGCTGATGGTGAAGGAGGTGACGAACCACCAGATTCTGGTGTTCGTGGGGCGGCAGGGCTGCTACAAGACGACCTGGCTGGCACGGCTGCTGCCACCTGAACTGCAGCGGTATTTCTGTGTGCGCTCCAACAGCGGACGGCTGACGAAGGACGATAACCTGGCGCTGTCGGAATTTGCGCTGATTTGTCTGGAGGAGATTGACGAGCTGCGTCTGGGCGACATCAACCAGCTCAAGGCGATGGTGACTATGCCGGCAGTGAACGAGCGGAGGGCGTACGGGCACTACAAGGAGAACCGTCCGCACATCGCGAGTTTCTGCGGCACGACCAACCAGCCGGAGTTTCTGAACGACCCCACGGGAAGCCGGCGCTGGCTGCCCTTTACGGTGGTGCACATTGACGACCCTTACACGCATCCCGTGGACTATGCGGGGGTGTACGGGCAGGCCCTGATGCTGTGGAAGAAGGGGTTCCGCTACTGGTTCGACGAGGAGGAAATCGCGCAGGTGAACGCACGCAACGAGCGGTTTGAGACGGCCAGCCTGGAAACGGACTTGCTGCTGGCTTTTTTCCGCGTGCCGATGCCCGGCGAGGAATGTATGTTCCTGACGGTGGGCGAGATTCTGCAGCACATCAACGGGGGCATGAAGAATCCCCTTAGTGCCGTCAAGGTGGGGCTTGCCTTGCGGAAGGCGGGATTCGAACAGGTTCGCGTGGCGGGAAAGAGGGGGTATCGGGTGGTGATGTACACCATCGAAGAGGTGAACCGCAACCGTCGTGCCATGGGACGATTCACCGAGGCGCCGGCTGAAGAGTAGTCTTCATCGCCCGGTCGCCGGCTGGTGATAACGTTTTGATTTTCATGTGGCTTTTTATGTTCCGAAGAATGGAAAACACCGGAAAAAACGGGCGGAAAAACTTGTGTATCCGGCCGGAATTGTGTAAATTTATAGGTAACTAAAATAAAACGGAACAATGAACTACATGCAATTGAAAACGGGACCGGGAGCTGTTTCCGGGGAGGAACGGGAGGGTTTCTGCCTGAAGGCTTACCGGAAAAGTGAGTTGGCGGGCTTGTATTTCCCGCAGGCTGGTAAAAAAGGTGCCCTGCAGGGGCTGGGGCGATGGATCAAGCAGTGTGCGGAACTGGAAAGGGAGCTCGAGCGGTCGGGCTACCAGAAAAACCGCAAGTTTTTCCTGAAATCGGAGGTGGAACTGATTGTGAGGTTCCTTGGAGAGCCGTGAGCGGCGGCGTTTCCTTTTTCTAATGTCTTCAAAAGTCTTCAAATTTCCTCGAATGTCTTCGTAAGTCCTCAAATGTCTACATGGGCGGAAACGAGAGTGGTAACTTTGCCTTTGTAAGAAATAATGAAGAATGAAGAGTGAATAATGAAGAACAATCAAATAATGAAGAATGAAGAGTGAATAATGAAGAA
>ENA-ORUQ01000741-ORUQ01000741.1-human-gut-metagenome-genome-assembly--contig:-NODE-741-length-34760-cov-5.859963_pt1 | contig 34760 bp, 27 predicted proteins | sample MGYA00242081_ERZ509211 | MGnify/ENA primary metagenome ERZ509211 (study PRJEB26280, sample SAMEA2338785) | human gut metagenome | biome: human gut; feature: human-associated habitat; material: faeces...
CTTCTATTGTATCATCATATACTAATACGATTTTTTTCATTTTTATTAACATTCCTTTCATTCAATGTAAAATCACTAGAACAAATATACAGCCTTAAAAATGCTTTAATTAGCTTATAAGCTTTTGTTCTTTCTTTTTAATATATATTTATTAAAATATATTAAAATTGTCATTATTAAAAATATAACTGTACATATGTATATATAATTATTAAATAAAACATTGTTTATTCCAAAAAAAGCATCACTAATATAATTAGTTATTGTTATAAATCCAGTTTTTATATTCATAAATCCTGCCATTACATATATAAATATTGATTCAAATGCCCATGTGGTTGAGGTCAAAATTAATAATAATAAATATCTTCCCCTAATCATTTCTTTAGTTTTTATATATACTTCACATGCTTTTTCTAAAAGTCTTAAAGCTACTACACTTTTTTTAGTTTGATTTTTAAATACAAAAAATTTGTTTAAATAGTAATATGTGTTTTCAAAACTTATATATATTATTACAGCTATTATAAAGAAAACAAGCATAATTAATCCCATTTTTGGAATACTTCCATTTACTATTAAACCATATGGCACTAATATTAAACATAATATTAGTGCATCAAAAAATTTATCTACTAAAACTGCAATAATTCCTTTTGTATAATTTTTTATTTCATTTCCATATGTATACATTTTAAATAATTCGCCAGTTTTATATGGCAAAACAGTGCTTACAAATGTTGTTTTTATATATAGTCTGGCCATTACTCTTAGTGGTATTTTTTCTTCTAGTAATATTAAATATATTTTAAAAAACTTTAGAATGTGTATTATTAAAAATATTAATATTAAAACTAGAAATTGATATATTGTAAATTTCATTTGAAATATGCCAGTATAATTTATAAATAGTATTGATATTGTTAGAAAAAATATGTTTATTAGGTAATATATTTTATTTTTCATTTTTTCCCATTCCTTTATTATGTTTACATTCTTCAATCTCTTGTGATGTGTATTTTTCTATTACTTTATCTCTAAATTCTTGCTCTATATATTTATTATTAACAAAATATTTAAATAACATTTTTAATACATTAAATGCTTGACTTGTTAATTTTACATTTGATACTTGATCATCTTCTCTCCAAGTTATTGGAAAGAATTTAATCTTTTGTTTGTAATAATGTGTAGCTAATATCATACAATAATTAAATGTAAGTCTGTCTGGAAATTTATAATAAAATCTATTTTCTAACATTTTGGTTGAATATATATTTAATCCTGAGCCTAAATCATATATTCTTTTTCTTACTGCAATTGAAAATAATATGTTATATACTCTATTTCCAAAAGTTCTGAACTTAGAATATCCTTCCAATTTTGAGCCTTTCATAAATCTTGCGCCTAACATACAATCATAGTTTTTATATTCTTTTCTTTTCAAAATTTCTTTTATATCTTTAATGTCTCCTTGGTCATCTCCATGTAATACTATTACATAATCGAATTTATTGGTCATTGCATAATCAAATGCTACTTTGTGTGAACCACCTAAATTGTAATTATCATCATTTCTTAAAACATGTAAATTTATTTCTGGATGTGATTCTTTATATTCTAAAACTGCTTTTTCTGTATTGTCTGTGCTACGATTGTTTACAAAAATCACTTCTTGAATGTGTTCTAATATTTCTGGTGTTAATTGTCCTAAAACTCTAATTATTTGTTTTTCACAATTATATCCTGGTATAAATAATAATATTTTATCATTCATTTTACATTTGATGTTAAATCATTTTTTAACATCTTCCCCCTTCTTTTTACAATATATTAATCTGATATTTTATTATTTTTTGTAAAGATAAATAACTTACTTAAAAAATAATTAGTTAATATAACAACTATTTGAGCTATTATTTTAACAATTCTATCATCTATTTTCATCATATCTACCATAACATATAAAATTGCAGTTTCTAATATTAGGGTAAATATTCTTCCACAAACAAATTTTGAAAATTCCTTTATTAAGTTTTTTGTTCCATTTGTTTTACTTTCAAATACAAATAGTTTGTTCGTTATATATGCAAATAAAACTGCTACAACCCATGATATAAAATTACTTATAAAATAGTCAAATACTATTCTGCATAGATTGTAAGTTACTATACATACTACAAATGATAAAAATCCAAATATTAAGTAATTTATTCCTTCTTTATATTTGATATATAATTCTTTGATTTTTACTAAAATTTCTTTCATATTAATTAATCCTTATAAATGTATTTTTGGGATATATGTGTGATTCGTTAAGTTTCTTAGAGTATATAATAAAATATATTCCATGTCAATACTTATTTTATGTTACTTCCATCTTGTCCTTTTTCAACAATAATTTTTTTATCAATACGTTCTTGTAATTCTTCAACATGGCTTATTATACCAATAAGTTTGTTACTTCCAGCTAAATTAACAAGAGTGTTTATAGCTTGTTCTCTTGATTCTGCATCCAATGTTCCAAACCCTTCATCTATAAATAATGTATCAACTAGAACTCCTCCTGAATAGCTTTGGATTACATCAGATAGTCCTAATGCTAAAGAAAGTGCAGCTTTAAAAGATTCTCCCCCTGACAAAGATTTTACATCTCTTTCTTGTCCATTATAATTATCTATAACATTCAAGTCTAGACCTATTTTTTCTGAAATTTTGTCTGCTTTTTTCTTTCTTATTAATAAATATCTATTATCTGTCATGCTAAGCAATCTTTTGTTCGCTTCACTTATAACCATATCAAAATAAGTTGCTTGCACATATTGTTCAAATGTTATTTTTGTTTTTCTATTTGCTGTTCCATTAGCAATTTTGGCTAATTCTTCGATTTTAGCCATTTTATCCATCTTATATATTAATTCTATGGCTGTTTCTTTCAATTTCTTATTTGTGTCTTTGTTAAAGCTTATAGATGCCTTTTTATTATTGATTTGTTTTTCCGCTTCTTTTTGTTTTTGTGAACTTTGTTCTAATTGCTCAATATCTTGTGTTACATCTACTATTTCTTTTTCTTTTAATTCTTTTTTTACATCTTCCAGTCTTGTTTTTATAGTTGTTACTTTTTCTTTATATTGCTCAATTTCTTGTTTTATTTTTTCAATGTCCGCTTCTTTTAATGTTTTTTCTTTATAGTTTTTTTCATCTTTAAATCCTAATTCTTTAATTGCATTTAGATATTCTTGTTGTGCTAATTCTAAAGATTTTTCTTGTGTTTCTATAAGAGCATTACACTCTTTTAGTTTAACCCTATTTTCTAATAATTTATTATTCTGTTCATTAATTTGTTTTTCTATAATTTGTTTTGTTTTATCAAAATTAATTTTATCAATATTTTCTTTCTTTTTTGTCAAAACCAAACAAATATTTTCAAAACTTTCTTTTAAGTTTTGAATTTCTAATTCTTGCTTATCTTTAGTTTCATTTATTTGTTTTTCAAAATCTTGTAAATTAAAATCTTGCTTGTTACTTTCGGGAATCATTTTAATTGTTGCTTCGATTTTTGCATTTAATGAAATTGTTTCGTTTTTTATAGTATTACGTTTATTTTCTAGTTTATTTTTTTCCTCTTCTAATTTTTTTAGTTCTTCTTCTGATAATACATCATCATTTTTAATTGCTTTATTAGGATGTTCTATACTTCCACATACAGGACATGGTTTTCCTTTTTCTAACCTTTGCGCTATAATTCCAGCTTGTTCCCTAAAAAATTTATCTTCCTCTTCTTTGTATTGTTTATCCATTTCTATGTATTGATTATTTAACTCTTCATATTGCTTAACATATTTTTCTTTATTTTTTTGGTCTTTTTCTATTTGTGTTATTAGTAAAAACATATCTTCTATATTTTTACTTTTTTCTTTTATATTTTTATACCCTTCTAATATTTCTTTTAATTCATTTAATTTTATTATTTTATTTTTGTTTTCTTGTTCTATTATTTCTCCATCTTTAATTTCTTTTTCTAAAACTTGTCTTTTATTCATATTGTTTTTTAATTCTTTTTGTTTTTCATTTACTATTTGTTGTCTAGGCATTACTTTTTGTAAAATACTTTGACTTATTTCAATATTTGCTTCTTTTTCTTTAATTTCTTTTGCCTTTTCTTTTAATTCTTTGTTTTCTTCTAAATACTGTTTATATTTTTTTACTTTTTCATTTTGCTCTTCTATTTTCTTTATTTTCTCTCTTAATTTTTCAATTTCTTTTTTTAGTTTCTCATTTTCTTTTTCTTCTTCTTTTACTTTTTCTTTATTAGTTTGAATTTCTTTTTCTATTAAATTTAGTATTTCATCAATATCTAATTTAGTTATTTTCTTTAAATCGATTAAATCAATTGCTACAGGCTTTTCTATCCATCTTATATTACTTGTATTTGTTTGGAATATTGTTTTCAATCTATCTACATCTTTTTTTGTTTCTGTTGATAAAATACTTAAGTTAGTTGATATTTGCTCATATATATTCGTTTCAAAAATTTTTCTAAATATTTCTGTTCTATCTTTACTTTCTGCAAACAATATTTTTATAAATTCTCCTTGGGCCAACATAGAGATTTGTTTAAATTGTTTGGCATTTATTCCTATTAACTCTATAATTTTATCATTTACATTTTTTACACCTGTTATTATCTTGTCCTCATATTCTAAATATGCATCTGCTATATTTTTAGTTGTTCCTTCTCCTGTTTTTTTTGTTCTTTCATATTCTGGGACTCTTCTTATTTTATATTCTTTTCCTTTATGCTCAAATTCTAGCTCTACATATGTGTCCTCTATTGTTGCAAATTTGCTTCTTAATGATGTTATCGGTCTATTTGAGCCACTTACTTCATTAAATAGTGCATATGATATAGCATCAAATATTGTCGTTTTTCCTGCACCTGTGTCTCCTGTTATTAAAAATATGTTGTTTGTTCCTAATTTTTTAAAATTTATTTCTACTTCATTTTTATATGGTCCAAATGCTGACATTTTTAAATTTAATGGTTTCATATATATGTTTCCTTTCTAAATATATGTGAATGTACTTATATTTTTTGTTTTTGATACTATTTTTAGTTCTTTGTTTTTTCTATTACTTTTTTTATTATTTCACTTTGTTCTTCATCTAGTCTTACGGAATTTTGAAATTCATAAAAGTCATCAAATAATTCAAATTCGCTTTTTTCTTTAATCTTTTCAAAATTCTCAATGTTCATATCACTATTATATGATTTTGAGTTTAATATATCTAGACTCAAAGTATTAGGATATATTTTTCTTATTTGACCTATTGCATCATATATTGCTTCTTCATTTGTTATTATAGCTTTTATATAATCTTGTTGATTTGTTCCTTCGTAATTTTCTTTTTTTACTAGTTCTTCTATAGGTCCTTGTATTTTCCTCATATCTCTTAATGGTATTAATGGCTCTAATTTAAAATCTACTTTTCCATTTTTTATTTCTATTATAACAACTGATTTATGATGATTTACTTCTGAAAATGAGTATTTTAACATTGTTCCAGAATAACGTATTTTTTCTTCTCCTATTTTTTGAGGTCCATGGATATGTCCTAATGCTACATAATCAAATTCTGAAAAGTTTGATGCATCTACATTGTCTAGTCCTCCAACATTTATTGTTTCTGATTCACATGTTTCTGGATTAGTTGTTCCACTTGTTATAAATTGATGTGCCATTAATATATTTATTTTTGTTTTATCTAATTTTTCGTTTTCAATTATGTTTTTTATTGCATCATTATATGTTTCTATTTTTTCATTTTCAAAGTATTGCCTTAATTCTATTGGTTTTATAAATGGTAACATATATATGTTTATTTTTTCATCTAATTCTACTTTTCTTATTCTCCCATTGTATGTTGTTTGTATGTATAATCCATCATTTTCAAATATTTTACTTCCGAAATTTAATCTTTCTTTTGAGTCATGATTTCCTGATATTATAAACACTTTTACTTTTAATATTTTTATTAAGTTGTTTAAAAATTTGTCTAATACTTCTACTGCATCTGCTGGTGGTATGCTTCTATCATATATGTCTCCTGAAATTAGTACCGCTTCTATTTTTTCTTTTTCTATTATTTTTTCTATTTGCTTCAACATATATTCTTGGTCCTCTAATAGTGATTGCTCATATATTATTTTTCCTATATGTAAATCTGCTAAGTGTAATATTTTCATTTTTCTCTCCTCTTTTTCTTTAATTATAAAAAACAGACATTAAAATCATTACACTTATTTAAAATTTTAATTTCTGCTTTTTATATAAATTTATCTAATTTTCAGATTGTAGTGATAAAAAATACTTAAAAATCATTGCTGCTGCTTCTTCTCTTGATGCTGTTCCTTGTGGTATAAGTTTTCCTTGTGAACCTGTTATAACACCTGTTCCAACTGCCCAGTTCATTCCCCATTTTGCAAAATTTGAAATCTTATTACTATCTTTAAATTTAGAAAAATCAGCTGTTACTTTTTTATATGTTCCTTTATATACACTGTATTGATTTAACATTACTGCTAATTGTTCTCTAGTTATTAAATCATTTGGACCAAAATTTCCATTACTATATCCACTTACTATTTTGTTTTTTGATGCCCATTTTACTGCTGAATAATAATAGTCATTTGGATTTTGTACATCTGGAAAATTGCTTGTTTCTGTTGTTTTTGGACTACCTTCTATATTATGAAGAATTGTTACTAGCATTCCTCTTGTTAATTTTTCTCTTGGAGAAAATGTTGTTGAGCTTGTTCCTGATACATATTTATTGTCATACATATATTTTATGGCTCCATAGCTCCAGTCTGTTTTTGCAACATCTGTAAAAGGAAATTTGTTTTCTGGTTCTGGGTCTGGTTTTGGTTGTTCTTCTGTTTTATATTGTTTTTTCTTTACTATAATTTTTTCATCAGATTTTTTACACATAATTGTATATATGTAATTATCTAATGTAACAGATTTAGATTTTACTATTGCAGTATCTATATCTATTGTTGAATCATTGTCAAATATGTTGTTTTCTACATCAAACTTGTATAATTTTGCTTTACCACTGTCATCTGCTGTACTCATAATTGTATATATTCCATTTTGGGCTTTTACTATTTGTGGAAATCTAAAATTTATATTTGAATCTATTGCTTTAAATGTGTTTTCATCATATACATACATTGTGGCATTTTGTGTATTGCTTTTCCCTAGTGCAATATATATTTTATTGTTGTATGATTTTATATCATATGTTCCTGAGGACATTGTATTTTCTATTTCTGTAAATGTTCCATTCTTGTATTTATATAATTTTATTTTGTCTCCATTTGTCGATCTTACAGTTGTATATATATTTCCATTTAATTCAGTAACATTGGCTTGTCCACAGAACTTTCCAGAAAAATATGTTCCTAATTCTGTTACCTTCTTATTATTTATTTCTAGTAGTCTTGCAGTAGAACTATCTTCCCCTACACATGTAATATATATTTTATCTAAATAACTTGTTATTCCAAATTCTCCTATTATGTTTCTTACTTTTGCAACATCTTCCCATGTTTTAGTTGAACTGTTTAACTCTTTTATTTGTAAATAACCATATCCTGAATAACATAGATATAATTTATCATCTGCTACTATTAAATCCATTTGTGTTATTGGATATGTTTCATTCACGTTTATTGTAGATATTTCTTGTTTCCAGTTTTCTTTTTCACATATTTGTGTATATATTTTATTGTTTGAATATGTTACTGTATATATTGCATTTTTGTAATTTGCTATTCCGATATCTTTGCTATAGCCTTCTTCTGTTAAGTCTTTGAAATTTGTGTTTTTCCATAAATCTGTTTCTGCAATTTCTGGTATTGTTACTGTACATGTCATTGAGTCTCCAGAACTGCTTGATACATTACCTATTACTATTCCAGAATTTGTTCCGTCTGAAAATGTTAGTGCTCCATCTTCTAATGTTTTTGTTAAATCTGCTGTCCCTATTGATGTTCTTCCACTTTCTTGTGATAAGTATGCACTTAATATTCTTGCTTCTTCTGTGTTTTGTGAAAATTCTTTTCCTGGTTCATTTGGTCTAAATATGTATACTCCTGTTTGATTAAAATTGTTGCTTAAATTTTCTACTGTTGTGTTTATTCTATATACTATTATTCCTGAACCACCTATTCCTCTGTCTAATGAATCTTCGTTTGTGTAGTCTATTGGTGCCTTTTTTCTGAATTCTATTACAAATATTTCATCATCATTTAATGGTGATTTTATTATATATGCTTGATTTCCTTCTTTATTGTCTTGTCTATCTAATGTTACTGTTTGACTCTTGGTTATTGTGTCTATATCTAGCCAATTTGTAAAATGCATTCTTAAATATGCTAATGGATATGGCATATATCTGTTTGCTGCTCCCATTATATCCCAACTATATACTGGCTTGTCATTTCCGTTACTACGATATAAGTCTGGGTATCCTAATGTGTGTAAAAATTCGTGTGCTATTACTCCTGATTGACTTGATACTATTGAGTCTATTAATGCGTATGTGTTTAAAATGTTATATGCTCCTATTTTTTTACTTGACCAATATGCTTCTGCATCATAATCAGATTTGTGTAGTACAAATGTTGAATGGTCTACAACTTCTTGCTCATTTCCTCCTTTTAGTACTACTGTTAAATTGTCTATATATCCGTCTCCATTATAGTCTACTATTTTATCTGATATTCCTGGTATATTTGCTATTAGCTCATCTATTATTAATGAGTCTACATTTCTTTGATATGCTGAATTTTTGTCTGTTTTTAATTCATATGATGTTATCTTTTTTCCGTCATCTTGTGGAAATATGTTTTTTAAGTGGAATTTTCCATATGAGATTGTGTTTAAATAATTTGTTGCTGATCTTCCATGTGTTCCATCATATAATTTTATTATTTCATCTCTGTTATCTTTAAAGTATTTTGCGTCTTGCTCCGAATTTTCTCCTGCAAAGTGTGCAAATAACACTATGTTTGCAAAGTTTTCTTCTTTTTTGTTTGATGCTTTTGCTTGTACCTCATTTTCTGTTTTTATTCCTCCCCATATTGCTAATATTACTAGTAGTATTAGTATTTTTTTGATTTTTTTCATTTTGTTTCCCCTTTCTTATTTTTTTAGGCTCAAACTTTTTTCTTTTGTTTGTTCCTTCTATTATTACTATACTATTTTTATCATGCTATAGTCAATGGTTTTGAAAAATAAAAAATGAATCGTATTTTTAACGGTTCACTTTTTATTTCTATTAATATTTAGTTATTTTTTATAAGCATACTACGAAATGCAACTATTTCACTTGAAAATTTGGCAGTATTTCCACCTTTAAGTGAGGATGACGTTTTTCCAGTACTATTGTAGACTCCTCCTCTACTAGCACATGGATACTCTGTATATTCTGTTTTTTCTAATGTCCATTTCCATAGATTTCCTGTAAAATCATATATATTCATTTTCTTTGTTTCATCTGATGCACCTGTTGATAATATTACATTTCCTTGGTTTTTTTCTCCTGATATTTTTTCCCATGTATTTCCGCTATTGGATGATTTTTTTGCATTTAAACTTGTTATTTTTCGTGTTACATTATTATAATTTCCCCAACTACTACTGTCTGAATTAATATCTGAAATTGATAAGTCTGATTTAACTTCCAAATATTTGCATGTTATATCCCATTGTATTCCAAATATTAAACTACTTATATAATTATTATCTGGAGACATTTCATTTGCTAATGATTGTGCTTCACTGCAATATACAAAGTTATATGGTATTGCATCTTTTTGACTTATCGCTTTCGGAGATGTTCCTATCGTTATTCTGTCTGATGACCTTGTCCTTGCTTTATTAAAATCATTTATACTTCCTTCTACTCCTGCTTCATACCTTCCAATCCAAAATCCTCCATAAGTATATATGCTTTTTAACATATTATTATATAATGTGTTATATTCATCATAGTTTAAGCCACAGCCATTTTTTAATTCTTTTTGTTCAGCCGACAAATTTTCTGTACTTGCCGTTATTAATGTTTCACCATCAATTGCATACCATTCATCTGTCCATGAACTTCTATCTTGAGAAGCGGAACCCTTTCTATATATACCTGCATAAGTTATCAATTTACTTTTTATGTCATTGTAGTTTTGTTCTGTTAATTCTTTCTTAGTATCTATTGTTAGTCCAGAAAATACTGTTGTTTTTGGTACTTCCACCCATACCCATTCATTACCATTTTTATCTCTTATTACGATTCCTTTATTTGCATCATTTTCTAATATTGTCACATTCTCTGGCATCGCTCCTGACGGATTTGTATCTTTCATATTTATATTACTAAAATTTGTTGCATTATTTAATATATTTTTCATATTTGTCAAAGTACTTTCTTCTTCTTTCTGAGCTTGCTCAGTTTTTTCCTTTGCCTCTTTTGCTCTTGTTAGTATTCCGTTATCTCCACTTAGTGCTGCTATTGTTACTCCTGCTAGTATTAGAAGTACTATTATAGTTATTACTAATGCTATTAAAGTAATTCCTTTGTTCTTTTGTTTTTTTAATTTGTAGTTCCTCATACTAAGATCTCCTTTTTTTAATTCTTTAGTTTTATTTTTTACTTTTTTTGTATTTTTATGTATTATATATTACTTTTCACACCAGTGTCAATATAAAATATATTTTTTTCTATATAATAATTTATAAATGTTGCATTACATATTTATTTTTGAAGGGATGAATTTATATATGAAAAATTGTGGTAAATATCAGGATAATTTGAATTTAGTCGGTTCTATATTAAAACAGAAAAGATTAGAACAAGGTTTATCTTTAGAAACCTTATCTTCAAAGCTTCTTTTGCTTGGAATAAACATTCCTGTAACTAGTCTACATCGTATCGAAAACAATCAGAGAACTGTCAGAGATTATGAAATATGTGGATTTTCAATTGCTTTAAATCTAAATGTAGAGGAACTTTTGAATCCAATTATAAAAAAATTAAATGCATCGTAAAAAATAGTAGGAATAAATAATCTTTTATTTTTACTATTTTTTATCTTTTATTTAAAACTTGAATAGATTTAATCCTATCCGTTTTTTTCTTATTTTTACACTCTTTTTTATTTTTTTCAATCATCTATTTTTATTATTTTTTTGCTTTTATTGTTGCTTTTTGAACTAATGTTCTGTATAATATGGTTATAACGAAAGGAATGATAAAATTGTTAAAAACCGAAGAAAACCCAGATTATTTGAATTCTTTTTTAGACTATAGTACAACTATGTTAAATAAATCACCTAATAGTATAAAAGAGTATAATTATGATTTAGCAATGTTTTTTAAATTTATAAAAATACATTTTGGACTAACTAAGGAAACAGATTTTTCAAAGATCAATATAAAAGATGTTTCTTTAAACACTATTAAAAAAATCGAATTAAATGATATACATGCTTTTATAGGATATCTAGCAAGAGAACATAATAGTAAACCTGCCACACGTGCTCGTAAAGTTTCTACTATTAGAATATTTTTCAAATATTTAAGTCAAAAGGCTAATCTAATTGATAAAAATCCAGCGCAAGATTTGGAAACGCCTAAACTTAATAAAAGATTACCTAAATATTTGAATTTGGAAGATAGTAAAAAATTACTAGAAGCGGCTGATAATGAAGATAATAGAAACCATGAAAGAGATTATGCAATTTTAACCATTTTTTTAAATTGTGGTTTACGTCTTTCTGAACTTGTAGGAATTAATATTCAAGATATTGATTTCAGTGAAAATAAAATGACCGTTATCGGTAAAGGTAATAAAGAACGTACAATTTACTTAAATAAGGCTTGTATTAAAGCTATTGGTGAATATATGGCCGTTAGAAAAAAAATTGGTGTAAAGCCTGACAAATTGCATTCTGATAAGGCTCTTTTCCTTAGTGAGAGAAAAGAACGTATTAGCAGAAGAACTGTTCAGCATATTGTCTATACCAAACTTTCTGCAGCAGGTCTAGACACTTCTAAATTTTCTGCTCATAAATTACGCCATACTGCTGCTACTTTGATGTATCAATATGGCCAAGTTGATATTAGAGCTTTGCAGGTTCTACTTGGCCATGAAAGTATTTCTACTACAGAGATTTATACTCATGTCGATAATGAACAAGTTAGAAATGCTGTTGAAGCTAACCCACTTTCTAATTTGTAGCAGTGTTTTTTGGGGGCGGAGGAAAAAAACACTAATGCTTTTTTCCTCCGCCCCTAAAAACATTAGCTCCTCCTTAAAAACATCATTCTTTTTTAGAAAAAATTTTCATATAATATGGTTGAATATCTAGATAACTATCCATATATAAAATATTTCCATCTACATCTTGCACTTTTATATTAGGAAAGGTTTTTATCATTTTTCTGTTGTCCCAAAATTTGTAAATAAATTTTGACAAATTTTCGTTTTCTTCATATATTGATACATATTGTGAGTCTATTTTTTCCTTATTAGGAACTTGAATATCATTTGCATATATCATTCTTACTAAAAAGAAATCTAATGCAAATGCTGTTAATATACAATCTATAAATAAAAATATTGTTACTACTATTGTTGATATTTTTAATGTCTTTATAGTAAATTTGCTTTTTATCCAATTTATTAGTTTATCTATTTTTGGATTTAATGATGCCATTAAATATATTGATAAAAATCCCCAAAATAGTGAAAAATATACACATACTCTTCCATTTATATTTAATGGCATATCTGAATAATCCCACCATTTTACTCCTAGTATCATCTCCCCTATCCAGCTTACGAGATATTCAATTATTGAGCCAACTATAAATCCACCTAAAAATAGTGCATTATATTTTTTTCCATATTTATATAAGAATATTATCATTATACAGGCTCCTAGTCCATATATCGCACAAAATGGCCCATACAAAAAGCTTTGTCTACTTTCCCATACTCCTTTTGTTACTATTCCAAATATTGTTTCTATTATATATCCAAAAAAACTATATATTATGAAATATGCTAAAATTCTCCATATTGATATTCCCATTATTTTAAATGTCTTTTTCTCCATCTTTTTTCCTTCCTTTTTTACTCTTTATTGATATTCTCTTTGTCATTAAAATGTTGATGTTTTTTGATTCCGGCCCAAAAACACTAATGATTTTTGCTCCGTCTATGAATCATCATATTATAGGGCTTATTTGTTCTTCATCTAATGCAAATTCTATTGTTTTTATTATCATATTGAAATCTGCAACAATTGACCTTGGTTTTGTTATCGGATTGTCTTGCTTAAATGGCACAAAATAATAATTTCTTCTATACAATAATTTACCTATGTTTTCTGCATTTGAACCTAATCCATTATTTGTTGATATTGCTATTACTAATGGTCGATTATTCCTTAAGTGTGATTTGGCTGCCATTGTTGCTGGTGTATCTATTATATCACATGCAAGTTTTGATATTGTGTTTCCTGAGCATGGTGCTATTACCATTATATCTGTCATTTTCTTTGGCCCTATTGGTTCAGCCTCTTGTATAGTGTGTATTATCTTTTTCCCTGTTATTTCTTCTATTTCATTAATAAAATCTTGTGCTTTGCCAAATTTTGTGTCTAATTTATAACTATTGTAGGACATTATAGGTATTACTTCTGCTTCATTTTTTATTAATTCTTTTATAATTGGTATTGTTTTACTGAATGTGCAAAATGACCCTGTAAGTACATATCCTATTTTTTTACCTTTTACTTTCAAAATTTACTCCTCCTTTCAGCCTTTATATATATTATGTTTTTTTGTAAATTTTGAAATGTTTTTGTCGATTTTTATTATTTTATTTTTATAAGTGACAATGTTATTAATGTCCTCTTTTTGTTCTGCAGATGTTTTTTGAGTCCGTCCCCAAAAACATCTGCATTAAAATAGTGTTGCTCCTATAATACCTGCATCATTTTTTAGATTTCCAAATGTGAACACTGGTATGCTTTTATCATCTGCTAGTAGTTTTTGTGTTTTGAATTTTTCTTCTATTTTTTCTAGAAATAAATCTTGATAATATGAGAAGCTTCCTCCAAATCCAACTGCTTCAGGTAGTACAATATCTATTATACTTGATAATCCTGTGCAAAAGTTTTGTATATAATTATCTATTATTTTTTTTATTGGTTCTTCATTTTGATGTGCTTCTAAATAGTCATGTACTTCTTTTCCTGTCATATTTTCCTTTTTTAAGTATTTTTGTAAACTTCTTTTTAATGCTGTTATTGAGCCATATGTTTCAAAACATCCTTTTTTTCCACATTTACATTGTCTTCCATCTTTTTCTATTATCATATGACCATATCCATCTCGTTGTAATTTATTATTTCTATAGCTTATTGCTCCTATTCCAGTTCCTATTATTAAAAAGACAGCAGTATTATAATTTTTTAGACAGCCATATACTTTTTCCGCTTTTCCAGCACAAAAACTGTCTTTGTTTACTGTTACTGGAATTTTAAAATATGGTTCTAATATTTCTACAAAATTGATTCCTTCTAATTGTTTCAAATTTGGAGAGATATATAATACATTTTCTCTTAATCTTCCTGCTATTGAAATTCCTACTTTTTCGATTTTTTCTTTTTCTATTATTTCTGATACTTCCTTTTTTATATATTCCACTATGTTTTTTCTTATTTCTTCTTTGAATTTTTCATCATAATTGTATTCTTTTTTGTCTATAATTTTATTTTCTTCTACTTTTGCAATAGCTATATGACTACCACCTATATCAATTCCTATTTTCATATAAATTTATTTCCTTTCTTGCTCTGTAGTAAAAGCTGATATAATAGCATATGATATTATATTTAATAATTGTATGTAAAATTCATTTTAATATATATTAAAATGGTAAAGAAGCGGACATTAATATAACATAATTATTAATGTCTGCTTCTTTACTGTTTATAGAAAATTTGGGCTTTTAAATAAAATAATTAATAATATTTTATTTTAACCAGTCTGGGTTTGCTAAATACCAATCAATTGTTTTTATTATTCCATCTTCAAATTTTGTTTTTGGCTCCCATCCTAATTGTGTTTTTATTTTAGTTGGGTCTATTGCATAACGATAATCATGTCCTTTTCTATCTTCTACATATTCGATTAAATCTTCTGATTTTCCTAAATGTTTTAATATCAATTTTACTATTTCTATATTTCTTTTTTCGTTATGTCCTCCAATATTATATCTTTCTCCAGAAATTCCTTTATGGAAAACTAAATCTATTGCTTCGCAATGATCTTCTACATATAACCAATCTCTTATATTTTTTCCTGTTCCATAAACTGGCAATTTTTCATTGTTTAATGCTAGTTTAATCATGTGTGGAATTAATTTTTCATTGTGCTGATATGGTCCATAATTATTTGAGCAGTTTGTTACATTTACATTCATTTTAAATGTTTCTTTATATGCAAATGCTATTAAATCTGAACTTGCTTTTGATGCAGAATATGGGCTACTTGGCTTAATAGGAGATTTTTCTGTAAAGTATCCATCTTCTTTTAAAGAACCATATACTTCATCTGTAGATATATGTACAAATTTGTTTTCGCTTCCTTCTCCCCATGTTCTTTTTGCTGCTTCTAATAATGTATGTGTTCCTATTACATTTGTATGTGTAAATATAAATGGATTTTTTATACTATTATCTACATGTGATTCTGCTGCAAAATGTATTACTCCATTTATATCATATTTATTGAACAAATCTAATACAAAATCAAAATCACATATATCTCCTTGTACAAAAGTAATTTTATCCATTACTTTTTTTAAATTGTCCATATTTCCTGCATATGTTAATTTATCTAATACTATTACATTATAATCTGGATGTTTATTTACAAAATATTCTGCAAAATTTGCTCCTATAAATCCTGCTGCTCCTGTTACTAATATATTTCTACTCATTTCCTATATCTTTCCTTTCAATTGTAATTATTTTTCAATCTTTAAATTTTTAAATAAATCTGTTTGTTTCAATTCTTCAAGTGATGGCCATTTTCCGTCTTTTTCTGAAGTCAATAAATCTTCTACTGCCATATTTCCTAAAGGCCAATCAATAGCTACATCTTTATCATTCCAAGCTAATCCACCTTCAGCTGTTGGATTATATACATCATCACATTTATATGTGAATTCGGCTTCGTCTGATAATACTAAAAATCCGTGTGCAAATCCTTTTGGTATCATAAACATTTTTTTGTTTTCTTCTGTTAAAACAACACCTTCCCATTTTCCATATGTTTTACTTCCTGGGCGTAGGTCAACTGCCACATCAAATACTTCACCTTTAATACATCTTACTAATTTGCTTTGTGTATTTTCTTTTTGAAAATGTAGTCCTCTTAAAACTCCTTTTCTTGATTTTGATTGATTGTCTTGTACAAAATGGTAATGTAATCCTATTTCTGCAAATTCTTCTTCACTATATGTTTCCATGAAGTATCCTCTATTATCTCCAAAAACAGTTGGTTCTATTACATATACTCCTTCAATACTTGTTTCGATTTTTTTAAATTTTCCCATTTGATTCGCTTTCCTTTCTTTTACTTCTTTTTTAGTAAAATATAAGTGTAATTCTGTTTAGATATGTTCTATTTTATTAATGCTTTTAAATATTTTCCATAGTCTGTTTTCATATATTTATCAGCTAATTCTGATAGTTGTTCTGCTGTTATCCATTTGTTTTGATAAGCTATTTCTTCTGGACAACATACTTGTAAGCCTTGTCTTTTTTCTATTGTTTGTACAAAGCTTGCTGTTTCTAGTAATGCATCATGTGTTCCTGTATCAAACCAAGTCATTCCTCTTCCAAATGTTTCTACATATAATTTATGCATTTTCATATATTCTTCATTTACTGTTGTTATTTCTAATTCTCCCCTTGCAGATGGTTTTACATTTTTAGCTATTTCTATTACATCATTTGTGTAGAAGTATAGTCCTGGTACTGCATAATCTGATTTTGGATTTTCTGGTTTTTCTTCTATTGAAATTGCTTTTCCATTTTCATCTATTTCTACTACACCATATGCTCTTGGGTCTTTTACTTTATATCCAAATATTGTTGATTCATTTTCTCTTTCATTTGCTCTTTTTAACATTTCTGATAAGTGAGAACCATAAAACATGTTGTCTCCTAATATCATTGCTACATTGTCTTGTCCTATAAAATCTTCTCCTATTATAAAAGCTTCTGCTAATCCATTTGGTTTTTCTTGAATTTTATATTCAAAATTCATTCCCCATTGAGAGCCATCTCCTAATAGTGTTTTAAATGTTTCACTATCTCTTGGTGTTGTTATTATTAGTACTTCTCTAATTCCTGCTTCCATTAATACTGATAATGGATAATATATCATTGGTTTGTCATATACTGGCATTATTTGTTTTGATATTGCATGTGTTAGTGGATATAGTCTTGTTCCACTTCCTCCTGCTAATATTATTCCTTTTCTGTTTTTCATTTAAAAGTTCATTCCTTTCTTATTTTGACTTCCCATAATTGTATTTATTTTTATATTGGCAAAAAGGTAGGAGTATGGAGTTGTAGGCTTCTCCATATCTACCTTTTTTATATAATAGCTATTATTAAACTTCTTTCCAAGGATTACAATGTGCTTAATAATAGTTATTAACTTAAATTAATGTAATTCCGTTTCTAAATAACGTTTCAAACCATCTTCCCATTCAGGTACTGTTACCCCTTGGTCTAATAGTTTTTGTTTATTTAGCTTAGAATTTTTTGGTCTTTTAGCTGGCCTTATAAATTCTTCTGATGTTACTGGTTTTACATTGCATTTTATGTCAGCTAATTCAAATATTTTTTTAGTGAAATCATACCATGTTGTAAATCCTTGATTTGTTGAGTGATATAATCCATATGGTATTTTCTTTTCTATTGCTTCTGCTATAATATTTGCTAAATCTTCTGCATATGTTGGACTTCCATGTTGATCTGCTACTACTGATATTTCGTCTTTTTCATTTCCTAGTTTTAACATAGTTCTTACAAAGTTGTTTCCATCTCCATATAACCATGCTGTTCTAAATATATAATATTTATCTGTATTTGCTTTTACTTGTTCTTCTCCATGTAATTTTGTTTTTCCATATACTGTAACTGGTCCTACTGCATCTGTTTCTACATATGATTTTGTTACATCTAAATCTCCATCAAATACATAATCTGTACTAATATGAACTAGTGTTGCATCAACAGCTTTTGCTGCTTTTGCTAAATTTCCTGGTCCATTTGCATTTATTTTTTCTGCTAAGTCATATACTTCTTCTGCTTTGTCTACTGCTGTAAATGCTGCGCAGTTTACTATGTATTCTGGTTTATTTTCTTCTACAAATTTCATTACCGCTTCTTCATCTGTTATGTCTAGGTTTGCTACATCTGTGCATATTAATTCGTTTCCTTCTTTTAGTCTGGCTCTTACTGATTTTGCAAGCATTCCATTTGCTCCTGTTATTAATATTTTCATTATTTTCACATTCCTCTCTCTTAAATACTATTTATATATTTTTATCTTTCTTTTTTCTTCCTGCATATCATATCATTATTTTAAAAAAAGTACAAGGTTTTTTCTTGCACTTTTTAAAAAATTATTATTATGCTTAAATTAAAATCACATATTAAAGAAATTCTAAGATTGCTTCAATCACATTCGAAAATTATTTTACCAGATATATTATATGTGATTAAATTAATTTATTTTAATATTTTTTATATGAAATGTTAAAATCAACATTACCATTTATACCATCAATTCTACCAGTTGAAGTATATTGCCATATATCATGATTGCCAGCAAATTCATATTTAGAAGCTGGAACTGAACCATTATTAGTACCATAACTTGCTACCCAAATATCATAACTGCTAGGAATTTGTGCCAAATCAATTTGATTCATAAGCCAATATTTTGAAGAATATATCCCTACTTTGTATCCAGCATTTTGAACTATTTCTCCAAAAGCCTTACAAATATTAGTTTTATCTTGTTTGCTTAATGAATTTTGAGTATTATCTTCTATATCAAAGAAAATTGGTAGCTCAAATGTTTTTCCTGTTTTCTTTAAATATCTTACTAATTCATTAGCTTCAGTTCTTGCTTTCTCTACACTTGTAGCATATGAATACAAATATGTTCCAAAAGGAATTTTTCTCTTTTTAGCTTCACTATAATTTCTTTCAAATTGGCTGTCTAATTGAAATGCTTTTTTGCTTTCCCAATATTCTCCAGATTTTGCTATCATAAAATCTATTTTCTTACTTGCTGTCAACTTATCAAAATTAATTGTTCCTTGCCATTTTGATACATCAATTCCAAAATATTTATTATGATATATTTGAATTGTTTTTTCTGATGATGCTATTGTATCTCCTAAATTTGAAAAACTTGTAACTTTTATAGTGTGTTTTCCTTCACTCAAGTTTGATACATTTACTGTTGCTAAAAATCCTGGTGTAGCATTTTTTGCAGCTCCACCATATCCTTTTACTGCATTTAATACATCTTGTCTTTCTTGCCTTGTTATCGTTGTAGACATTTGTCTATTATCTATATAAATTTTCACTGTAGAATTTTTATTTTCAGATAATTCCCAACCTTGTACTTTAATAGTACTTGTATTAACCATTGTTACCATTGGTTCATCTATATTTACTAATCCTATATATTTATGTATACTTATTTTTCTTGTTTTTTGACTTAAAACTTGTCCTAACTCTGAAACTACTCTGGTAGTTATATTATGTGTTCCATCTTTTATTCCTGTAGTATCTATATCAACTGTATATCCTGGTTTAGAATTAGTACTTGAACCACCATATCCTTTTATTGCATTTAACACATCTGGTCTTACTTGTCTTTGAGTTTGATATGTTGTTCCATTAAGTATAACTTCTACTTTATTTTTTGAATCTTCTGACATTGTCCAACCTTGTACATGTAATAAAGTTTTTACTGATTGATTGTTTACTGGATAGTCAGATTGTAACAATGTTTCTGGATTTCTAATTGTAAAATTAACTTCTTTAGTTTGAAGTAATTCACCTGATTGTGAATATGCTTTTATACTAAATTTATGAGTTCCTGATTTTAGGTTAGAAATATTTACATTTGTATTAAATCCTGGTGTTGTATTTGTATTTCTTCCTCCATATCCAGATATTGCATTTAATACATCTGGTCTTTGAACACGTTTTATTTGCTCAGAAATTTTATTATCATCTATATATGCTTCTATTTTTGCATCTTTACTACTTGATAATACCCATCCTGTTACATTTAGATTTTTGTATTCTTTATGTGATGTGTTTGGGTTGTCTATCCAGATTATAGTATCATATAGTCCAACTCTTATTGTTATATCTTTTTCAGTTAATACACTTGCATGGTCTCTTTTTACAGACCTTATTTTTAATGTATGGATGCCTTTTGATACATTTGTTAAATCTATAGTGGCTTTAAATCCAGGTTTTCCATTTGTACTTATATTGCCATATCCACTTATTGAACTCAATACATCTGGTCTGACTTGACGTGTGATTGTTGTATAGATTCTAGTATTGTCTAGAAATATTTGTGTTTCTGCACCTGCATATTCTGTCATTATCCAACCTTGTATTTCAAATTTTCCTTTTTCCATACTTTGATTTTGTGTAGGTGTATCTACCCAAATTAAAGTGTTTGTTCCATTTGCTGCCTTAATGTTTGTCATATTAGCAGTTGCTAAAAGTATTACTATAATGAGTATTGTAATTTTTAATATATTTTTTCTCATGTTTTTATCTTCATTCCTTCCTAAAAATTTTGTATGCACACAAAAATGCGGACAATTTAAAAATATTATTAGATTTTTTATGTCCGCCTTTATATATTAATTATATCAAAATTTATTTGTGGTATCAAAAGTAATTTTTTCCAATTTACTCTAATAATTATTTATCAGTGTTAATTTCTTTATCTATTATATATTGTGGACGTTTTTTAGTTTCGTCATATATTCTACCAACATATTCTGACATTATCCATATTGATAGTAATTGTACCCCTGCAAAAAACGTAATTGCAACCATCAAAGATGTCCATCCTGATGATAAGTTATTTAATTTAAATGCAAATGAAATTAGTGCATATATTAAAATTATAAATGAAACTACTATTGATAAAATTCCAAGTGCACCTACTAATTTTAATGGTTTTGTTGAAAAGCCAATTATGCCATCTGATGCTAATTTTAACATCTTTTTTAATGGATATTTAGTAGTTCCTGCAAATCTTTCTTTTCTCTCATATTCATAAGGTATTTGTTTGTATCCTACCCAACTAAATAATCCTCTTAAAAATTTATTATGTTCAGGTAAAGAGTTAATTGTATCTACAACTTTTCTGTCAACAAGTCTAAAATCCCCTGTATCTTTTGGTATTTCTACATCTGATAAAGCGTTTAAAGTCTTATAAAACATTTTAGCAGTAAATAATTTAAAATGTGATTCACCTTCTCTTGTTTTTCTTTTTCCGTAAATAACTTCATTTCCATCTTCCCACAATTTTAACATTTCTGGAATTAATTCTGGTGGGTCTTGTAAATCTGCATCAATGATTACTATTGCATCACCTGTTACTTTTTTTAATCCTGCTGTTACTGCTGCTTGATGTCCAAAATTTCTGGAAAATGAAATAACTTTTACATTATTATCTTTTTTGGCTATTTCTTCTAATATTGGTAAAGTTTTATCCTTGCTTCCATCATTTACAAATATCAATTCATGTTCATAGTTTTTTAAATCTCCTAGAACTTTTTTCATTCTTGTATAACATTCATTTGCTACTTCTTCCTCATAATACATAGGAATAACTACTGAAACCTTTTTCATTTTTTATTTCATTCCTTTCTTTTTTTAGGACAGAAGCGGACATTAATAACATTAGCTAGAACATTTAAAGTCCGCATCTTTGTTTTCGTGCGAAATTTGTTGTGCAAATTTCTGCACATTTACGCTTTTAAAGCTTTTTTTCTTTTAAATTTATTTTCTAATATTATAATAATAAATGATAATATTGTAACTAAATATGAGATTTTTTGTATATTTGTCATTTCATATTTTACTTTTATAGTACCTTGTTTTCCAGTTGTGTTATTTACAATTGCTAGTCCTCTCCCTGCATCTAATGTTACTGGTATTTTGTGTTTTTTATTTTCACTCTCAATTAAATATGCTCTATAACCTTTATAATAAATTAATGGTAACTCATATGTTTTACTTTCTGAAGTATTGAATTCCAAAGTGCAATTTTCTCTTTTGAACTCAATATCTTGATTATTTTCCAAATCAACTACTTTGCTGTTATCAACAGCTAAATTTAAGCTTTCTGGCAAGTATTCTCCATTTCCTACAGGTGTATAATTAATAAGTTGCTCGTAATTATAGTTTAATGGATTTATATCTATATTTTGTAGTAAACAACATGACATTACAAGTATTCCTATTATTAAAATCATTATACTATCTCTTTTGTTTTCAAAGAAATTATATACTGCATATGAAGAAACTAAAGATAATACAAGTGCTGTAATCATGTTAAATCTCCATGGAAATTGTATAGTGGACATCCATTCAAATTTACTCCAAGGAAATATTTTAGTTGATAAAATAAAACTTACAATTCCTAATCCTAACATTTGCAATACATATTTATTGCTTTTTTCTTTAGATTTGTTAAATAACAATAATCCTGGCAATATTAGCAATATTATTCCTACACATGTAGACATACTTGCTTCTTTTTTTACAGTATTTCCATCTACTGATGAGCCAAATCTTATATCATTTTCTAAAGCTGATGTTAAGGTAGTTGCTTGTTCTGATAAATTAAATCCTGAATTACTGCTTTGTACCTTTAGCTTAATACTTTTATATTGTTCTAAAATAGGCAAAATCACACTTGAACATATCAATACAGAAACGATACCTGTCTTTATTAAATTTAACAAGATTTGTTTGTTTTTTAATATTGTTTTTATATTACATATACATAAAAATATTATTAAAAATGCAGCAAATGCTATTGATAAAATATGTGAATTCGCAATTCCAAATACTCCTAATACTATGACCCACCATTTTTTGCCTTGTTCAAAAATTATGTCATATAATCCATATAAAAGTAGCGGGAAAAATGTTATTGCTAAAACTTCTCCAAGTGCTCCTCTAACATAAATATCCATTAATCTGTATAAAGAAAATGTGTATAATATTGATGCTAAATATGAAATTTTGTTATTTTTAAAAATCTTTTTAGCTGTTATATCCATAAATATGAATGTAAAAAATGTTATTATCATTAAAAGGATTTTATAAGAAAGCAATGTTCCAACTCCTAATATTTTTAATATAGCTGGTATATATAAAAATAGTTCTGGATAAAAAATAGAATTTGCATATCCTAGATTTCCCATTAAATGAGAATGTATTGTAACTGGAAATTGTCCTTCTTGCAGATTTGATGCTATTTCATTTATTCTATTTAAATGATAACATAAATCCCAAGAAAAAATTGTTTGTCTATTTAAATATGGCGAAATTGCTAATATAGTTAATGCAATATAAATTAATATTTTTTTATAATTTACCTTCAACTTCAGTTCCTTTCTTGCCGTAGCAAAATTCTAATTATTTTCATATTTTTTTAGTTGGAAAAGAATTAAATTTTGGCAAGGCAAATTTTATTTAAAAGGCAAGGGCGCATACTTTGTGTATGTAACCGCGTTTTAAATGAAATTTAACGCAGCAAAAATTCTAATTATTTTTCAACTTTTCAATTTTTTCGAAGAGTTGAACTATTCCAAAAGCCGCATATGGCAACAATAAATAATAATATTGTAAAACATATATAGCTTTAGTTTCCCAAAAAGTGTGGAATACAAAACCACCTAAAAAAATCATAGGTAATAATATATGTTCTATTTTACCTTGTTTAAAGATTTTTAACATACCTATACCAGCAAAAATAAATACTATTATTTGAAAAATATTCAAGATATTTTCTTCTACTTTATAGGCTTTGCCACTTAGCATATCTTTTACAACTTCTTTACGTTCAATCTCTTTAGCATAATCTTCATGAAGAGTCATTTGAGCTCCTGGATATGAACACCAAATTGTTTGGAATGTTGGATTTAACCATGTAGAAGCAAGTTTATCCATATAAAACATACATAGCTCTTTAGGATTTTTAAATAACTCACTTACTCTGCTTTTTAACAATTCCTTATCTTGCTCAGAAGTCTTTTCTGAATCAAAGTTATTCTCTTGGAATGTATCTACTGGCACAGATGAATACCAACCACTTGACATTGTTTCTGAATCATGCATTCCCATATAAATATATCCAACCATTGGTATTCCTTTTGGCACTTTTGCATCTATAGTTTTCTCTAATACAAATGTATTTCCAAATTGTAATGCAAAATATGCAAATAAAATTCCTATTATCCCTACTGCTGTTCTTATTTTTTTATCTTTTAAGAAGTCTAAGGCTAATGTTATTATTACACCACATAAAAAAATGTTATAATTGCTTTTTAATGCTATTGATATTGCCATTGAAATAGCTGTTATTACTAGATATCTTTTCTTTTTGTTTTCTAAATATTTTAATGTGAAATATAATGCAATAAGTCCAAATGTTAAACCATTTATGTTTCCATAAACATGTACATTAAAAAACATAAAGTATATTGAAAAAATTAATAACAAAAAATTTAATATTTTTTGGACTTTTTCTTCTTTAAATAATTGTGCTGTAATTCTTCTCATTAAAAATAAATTTATTAATGAAAATGCAACATTGAATATTTGCAATATCAAAAAATTTTCAGTATTAAAAATTTTAAATATTAATGCTATATAATAAATAATTCCTATTTGGAATGGATATATTCCAAAATAGCTATATGCCTTACTAAATTCTTCAAAATCTCCATGCAATAATTGCTTAGCACATGATATTACATTTTCTTGGTCTGCATATGGCATAAATTTTATACTACAAACCCATATTAACTGAATTATACCAGTTAATATGATTATTGCTAAAAATACCCATTTTGATTTTATCTTTTGTGTTAGTTTTGAAAATCCCCATAATATTAGTAATGCTACTATTGTTAAAGCTATAATTATTATACTATTGTCTATGTGATATGCTGTTTTCTCTGATGCAAAACTATATGTTGCATTTTTAAAATATGCAGTTATACATATTGAAAAAATTCCTATTAATAAAGTTAAAATTGCTACTATTAACACTAAATATTTACTACAAAATTTTTGCACTTTTTCCCCTATTATTTTTCTCTCTTCCATTATTCTGCCTTTCTTTTGTCTTTTTTAAATATAATTAATTTACTAAAAATATAATTTACTATAATAACAACAATATTTGAAATTATTTTCATAATCATATCATTTAAATTAAATACCTCAACTGTTATATACATAAATGCGACATCTAAAATTCCTGTAAATGCTCTGCATCCAAAGAAAGATATAATTTCTTTTAATAATTCTTTTGCTGTATTAGTTTTACTTTCAAATACAAATATTTTGTTTGTTATATATGCAAATAGAATTGACAATATTAATGCTATTACTGTACTTACTACAGTATCTATATGTAAAATTCTGGCTAGTAAAAAATAACTTACTATATTAACTACTGTTGTTAATACTCCAAAAATTAGATACATTAATATTTCTTTATATTTATTGTATAGTTCTTTTATTTTCTCCATTTCATTGTTTCCTTTCTCTTATCTCTTATCTCTTAGTTGGAAAAGAATTAAATTTTGGCAAAGAAAACAAGTTTAAAATTCATGAGGCGTACGATTGTACGTTGATTGAATTTTAAATGCAGTTTGATGCAGCCAAAATTGTAATTATTTTCCAACTTGTTCGTCTGTTTCTTTAATAATATAAATAGGTCTATGCTTAACTTCTAAATAAGCCTTTGATAAATACTGTCCAATAATTCCAAGTGAAAACAATTGAATTCCACTAACAAAAAATATAATGCAAACCATAGAAGGCCACCCACTAGTTGGATCTCCATATGTTAATGTTCTTGCAACTATAAATATAATCATAATAAATGATACTAAGCAAAACAATAAGCCTAATACAGATGAAAAAATAAGTGGTGTTGTAGAAAAAGCTGTAATACCTTCTAATGCATATTTAAACAATTTCCAGAAAGACCATTTAGTTTCTCCTGCTACTCTTTCTACATTTTCATACTCTATCCATTTTGTTTTAAAACCAACAAAACTAAATAAACCTTTAGAATATCTATTATATTCTCTTATAGAAATAATGCTATCAACCATTTGTCTTGTCATTAATCTGTAATCTCTTGCTCCATCTACCATTTCAACTTTTGACATTTTGTTTATTATTTTATAAAACATTCTTGCAAAAAAACTTCTAATAGGTGGTTCACCTTTTCTAGTTACACGTCTTGTTCCAACACAGTCATATCCTTCATTTTTTATTGCATCATACATTTTTCTTAGTAATGATGGTGGATCTTGTAAATCTGCATCCATTAATGTGATATAGTCACCTGTTGAATAATCAAGTCCTGCTAGCATTGCAGCTTCTTTTCCAAAATTTCTAGAAAATGATACATATCTTACTTTATTATCTAGTTCTTTTAATTTCTTTATTTCTTCTAATGTTTTGTCTTTTGAACCATCATTTACAAATATATATTCAAAATCAATTCCTTCAAAATCTTGTTTTCTTACTCTTTCCATTTCTTTATAAAATAAAGGTAAACTTTCTTGTTCATTATAACATGATACAATTACTGATATTTTATCCATTTTACTATATCCTTCCTTCAAGTTTATTTTATAATTTTTTCAATTTCAATATTTTCTTTTCCTTCTATTGTATCTAACCTTATATTAGTTATATTTGATTTTATTTCTTCTGGTAATTCAAGTTTAACTAAATCTTTTTCAGATTTTAACATTATAAATGTTACTAAATTTGTTGTTTCATTTGCATCTTCTACTATACTTTTTCTGATTTCTTGTCCATTTGTGTCAACCATTGCATAAGCAATATTTGGTACTTGTTTATTAAAATAAACTTTTACTAGAACTTCATCATCACTAATTGCTTCTATTGAATCAAATCCGTAATATATTGACATATATGTATTTATAATATTTGTTCTTATAGTTTTTGGAGAAAAATCTACTAGTAAATTTATTTTTTTACTTGCTACTAGTGACTCTTGTGTGAATTTTGGCAATATTACTTCTTTTTCTCCAGCATTTTGAGCTATTTGCACTCTATTTTGTATATCTTCTTTATATGGCTTCATATATTTTTGTGCTACAATTACATTTGTACATAATTCATACCCAACTGCAAATGTAAGTAACACACTTAAAATAATTCTTATTTTTCTTATTTCTAATTTTTTTACTATGTATTGTGCATTTGATACAGTTAATACTATTATCATTGCTTCATATGGTAACATAGCTCTTACTGGAAATTCTGCAATTATTACCATAGGTAATAATCCTATAAACATTGGTAATATAAATAATATTTGATTTTTCCAAATTTGGCTTTTTTCTTCTTTTTTTATGTTTTCTTTGCTTCCATTAGTAAATACTAATCCAAATAGTGAAATTATATATATTCCTATTAGATTTCCTATTAATTTAAAGTTTTGTATTATATTTGTTATTTGTAATTTACTTTCTGTTGTATTCATTCTTTTGAAATTACCTGGTGCAAAAATTAGTAATATTACTCCTATTCCAAATAATAAAATACTTAAAATAATATAAGCTTTTTGTTTGTTATTCATTTTCAAAAACTTTTTGAAGTTTTTAATTCCTATTACTATTATAAAGCTTCCTAAAATAAATACTACATTTTCTTGAGACCATCCTGCTAAAAATGAAACTATCCAAAAAAATAATATTTGTATAAAGTTTAATTTTTTATCTTTTTCAAATATTGCATAATAGTAACACATAAGAATTAACATCATTGTGGTTGTCCACAAATAATTTACACTACCTGACATCCAAATGAATTTTTCCCCTAATCCTAAAATCTCAAAAATAATTAGAAATGTTGCTAATACTACTTTAAAATAGTTTGGTTTACTAAATATGATATTTCCTAGTAATAATATAAATGCTATAAACATAATTGGATTAATTATTTGATAAATCCATGCTCCTAAATATAACATACTTTGTATTATTGTATGGACAGGTATTCTTCCTGTCCATTGTTGATACATACTCATCTCTGAAGTTATTATATCACTAAAACTATTTAATTTTGTGTCTGTCCATGATATATGGCTATAATTATATTCATCTGGTGCCATCATATATGTACTTGATATTAAATAAATTGTTACAGCTATAAATATTAATAATAGAACCGTTGCAATTTTATTTGCATATTTTTTCACGATAATACCTCCAACTATTGATTATTCTTTATATTTTACTACTTCTTCTTTTATAGCGCATTGGTCATTGTCTAATCTTAAGTTTATATTATAATATGGATCTCCTTCATCTAAAAATCCTTGCCATTTTTCATAGAAATAATCTATTTCACCTTTAAATCTTTGTTGTTTTTCTACTGTGTCCTCATATCCTCTACTCTTAGATTCATAATGTAAAAATTCTACATATGGATTATATACAATTAACTTTCCTAATTTGCGTATTTTTAAGCAAAAATCAACATCATTAAATGCAACTTGGAATTTTTCATCCATAAATCCTACATCATCATAAATACTTCTAGGTGTCATTATACATGCTGCTGTAACTGCACTTAAGTTTTGTATCATTGCATCTTTTGAGAAATATCCATGCATATTATATGGTATATTTTTAAATACATGTCCTGCTACTCCACCTATTCCTACAATTATTCCTGCATGTTGTATTGTTTTGTCTGGATAATACATTTTTACTCCAACAGCTCCTACATCTTCTCTTTGTGCAAATCCTAACATTTCTTGCAACCAATCTGGAGTTAATAGTTCTGTATCATTATTTAATTGAATTATATAATCACCTGTTGAATTTCTTACTCCAAAATTAATAATTGCTGAATAATTAAATACTTTTTCTGGATAATATACAACTTTTATATTATCTTTTCCATCTATTTTTTCGTAATATTCAAATGTTTCTTTTTCTGTACTATTATTTTCTATTATTATTATTTCATAGTTTTTATATGTTGTTTTCTTTAATGATTTTAAACATACTTTTAATGTTCCTATGTAATCTTTATTTGGTATAAGAATTGATACTTTTGGATTTCCTATAATATCATAATTTACTTTATATGTTCCTATAGTTTTTCCTTGTTCTACAGTTCCTTTTAGTCCTAACCTGTCAATATGTGCTTGTACTGCTTTTTTTCCTGCTTCATAAGCATATGGTTTTGCATGTGCTCCTGCTTTTGCTGTTGATAATTCATGTACTCTCCAATGATATAAAATTTTTGGTATATGTAAAATATGTTGTGCATTTTCACTCATTCTTAAAATTATATCATAATCTTGTGCTCCATCAAATTCACTTCTGAAACCTTCCAATTTTTCCATTAAATCTTTACGGAATATACTAAAATGGCAAATGAAATTATTAGCTCTTAATGTGTCTGGTCCAAAATCTGATTTAAAATATGGATCATATCTTTTTCCACCTAATTCTTCAAATTTATCTTCATCTGAATAGATGAAATCTGCTTCTGGATGGTTGTTTATTGCTTTTACAACTTCATATAAAGAAAATACTGGTAAAATGTCATCATGATCTAATAGACCAATATAATCACCTGTTGCTAATTCTAATGCTGCATTTGTATTTCCTGCAATTCCTTTGTTTTCGCCAATAAATTTGTATTTTATTCTGCTGTCTTTACTATATATTGGTTTTAAATTGTTATCTTCTTCTTCACTTCCATCTGCTAAACATAACTCCCAGTTTGAATATGTTTGTCCTATTAAAGAATCTACTAATTCTTCAAAAAACTTTATTGGTGTATGATACATTGGTATTATTATACTAATTTTAGGTTGTTTTTCAAATTTTGTTTCTCTTTGTTTTTGTAAATCTTCTTCTTTTGGTTCATTTAATTCAATCCATTTTTCGTATATATTTTCTGGCTCTGCTAATGTTCCCATTACCATGTATCTTTTCATTTCACGATATGTTGCTTTCCATCCAACTTTTTTTATGCTTTGGATTTGTTCTTTTATATATTTTAGACTAAATATGCTATGGACAAACCTATTTAGTGTTCGTAACCAGCTTCTTATTTTTCCTCCTTCTGGAAATAGTATGTCTCTTATTCTTTTATTTTTCATTCTTTTTCTTCCCTTCTCGTAGTTTTCTAAGTGGCTTTGTGATCTTCCAACTTCTCGAATTCTCCATATAATTTATTTTATCTTGTAATTCCTTAATTTGTATATCTTTTTCCATATTTTTGGCTTCTATTTCTTTATTTTTTTCTTCCAGTTTCTGATAATCTTTTTGAATCTCTGCATGTAAATTTCTATAATGAACCATTGTATCATATACAGTTCTAGTATGCAAATATTCTTGTCTGTGTATATTCCAAATAGTTTCATCTTTTATTTCTTCTTGTAATGCAATTTCTAATTGTTCAAAACTTTGTATAAAGTCATTTAATTCAAATGCATTATATAACATATTTGTATCTATTTTGCTATTAGAATTTCCTAAATAATATATAGCTCTATATATTATAAATTCTAATGGTATATTAGATTGTTTCCATTCTTGGTCATAAAAATTAAATTTATTATCTAGTACAAAACAATTTTGAAAAATCAAATCAAATATTCCATCTTTTACAAAATGTAATTTATCTTTTATTTCTTTACTACATTCTATTTTATATTTTTCAAATACTGTATTTTCTATTTCTTCACTAATTTCTAATTTGTTTTCTAATTCCTCTTTGAATTTTCTTATTGGTTCTATTATGCTTTCTGTTCCATTGTTTTTTGCTTCTTTTATCAGTTCTTTGTCAAATGATTGCTTTTCTGTTATTAGTTTACTATATATACATCCATTTTTATAAAAGTCTAACATATTAATTTTTGAATTTTCTAATATTTCTATATTGTTTTTAATTTCTTTAATATGTTCTTTAGCTTTTTTAGTTACTGCTTCTTTGTATACATCGCTTTTTCTCATTACAGTTTTTAATCTATATTTTTCTTTTCTTGAATTACCAAATGTTACATATACAATATCATTTTTTATTGATTCATCTGATATTTCTATTAAAAATGAATTTGCAAATATTTTAAATAGATTTATATCTTCATTTAAAATTCTTCTATATATTTCTCTTTCATCTTCTTTTACTAAAATATCTTTATTATATAAAGTTAAATCTCTTAGTATTCCTTCTTGACTTGGTAAGTGTTCATCTGTAAATATTATATTTGGGTAATTCTCGTTTGGTAATAAGTAATAAAATTTATAATTTTTAATTTGATTATTTGCTAATATTTTTTCAATTTCTTTTTTTGAATATATATTTTGATTTTCAATATTTTGCTCCTCTTCTACATCTATGCAATTCATGCTTTCTATACCTAACTTATTTTTTATAGAAATAAGTATTGTTCCTTTATCTTTTTTATGTGATTGTGCATATTGTAAAATTTTTTCTAAATTTATATTTTTTCTATTTATATTATAAAAATTATGAATTATTATATAATCAAATTTTCCTATATTTTCATCTAGTTCTGTTGCAATATCAACTTTATTTACATGTGTTACATTTTCTTTTAAATATTCTGTAATTTTTGTTTCAGTATCTAAAGTAATTTCTAATATTTCTGATTCTTTATTGAATTGATACCAATTTATTAAGTTTTCTTTAATAAATTCTAATTCTTTATTAATCTTTGACTTTTCCAAAAATAGCCCTCCTATTATATTACTATTGTTTGATTACCATCTTTTTCTATTATGTTTTGTTTAACATTTAATTCTTCCATCCATTTTCTAGTTTCTTTTGTTTTCCAATTTCCTGAATCTTCTCCTTCTCCTTTGTCATTATTCCAAAGCCATTCAGGAGTAGGCCATAAACAAATTTTAGGTTTTATTAGTTTGTATAATTCTTCTGTTGCACCATTTTGTCCATGATGTGCCATTTGTACTATATCTGATTCTAATTTTTCACTTTCATTTTTTATTAGTTTTTTACTGCTTTCTGCTCCTGTATCTCCTAAAAATAGTACTGTTTTTCTTTCTAAATACATTTTTATTACCATACTAGAATTGTTTATTGCATTTGTTGTTATTTCTGGATTTTTTGTTCCTAATATTTCACATTTTGCTTTTCCTATTTCTATATTTTGATTTAGCTCTACTTCTGTAACTACATTTTTTACTCTTTCATTTTCTAAGGCGTTTTTTAGATTTATTGCTTCTTCTGCTCTTTGAGGTTCATATTCTTGATACCATTCAATGTCATTTAAGCTGACATATATATGTTCAATTTTTATATCTGTATTTTCTATTATATCTATTATTGCTCCTGCATGATCTTTATGTGGATGTGTTATAAACCACGCATTTACAGTCCCTCCAGCATCTTTTATGTATTGTTGTAAATTGTTGCTGTCTTCTTTTGTTCCTCCATCTACTACTATATTTTTGTCATCACATTTTATAAAATATCCCATCATTTGACTATTACTATTATTTTGTAATTGAGTTAATTCTATAGTTGGTGTGTATTTTGTTCCTATTATAGTAAATGTTAATGCTAATACTAGTAATAATATTAGTCCTATACTAGTTAATTGTATTTTTCTTTTATGCTGTTTTATATTAATCATGGCTTTTTTGTCCATTTAAAACCACATTCCTTTCATGCTTTAAAGCTCTTTAATTAGATTCTTGTTATTGTTATTTTTGATTCTAGGTTCATTAGTCCTACTGTATTTTTCATAGATAAAACTTCTACTAATAATGCATCATATTTTCTATTTAATACTTCTAATTCGCCTTTATGGTCAAAATGTGTACAGCTAAAAGATAATGTATATTTCCCTGGTGCTACATTTAAAATTTGCCTAAATTCAGCTATTATAACATCACCTTTTTTATAATTTCCTGTAATAACTTTTTCTATCAATGTATTTGTACCACATATTTCTAATCCTTTAAAATCTTTTAAAGTCATTGTAAATATTGGGTCTTTTACATCTTCATTAAATCTTATTTTTGATTTCAAGATAATTTCTTTGTCATTTTCTATTGCCATTGCATAATTTCCGTTTACATCAAAAATGCCATAATCTATAACTTCAGCTTTTCCATTTCCATAATCAACTATATTTGGATTTTGTGTAAAATGTGTTTTCCATTCTTCATTTTCTTTAGAAGTTTTTTCTTGATTTTCTTCTATATTTTTATTTTTTGATAATATTTGTTCATCAGTCATTTCTTGACTTTCTTCTGGATTTAGCCCTACAATTATTTTTTTGTATCTTTCTACTCCATCTTTCACACTACCATCAAAAATCTTTTTTCCTGAATCAATTATTATTGTTCTTGTACAATTTCTAAGTACATCTGATATATTATGTGTTACAAAAAGTATTGTTTTTCCTTTTTCTTTGAATTGTTCAAATTTTTTAAAACATTTTAACTGAAACGCCATATCTCCTACTGATAATACTTCATCTACTATTAATATATCTGGGTCAACATTTATTGCACAAGCAAATGCTAGTCTTGCAAACATTCCAGAAGAATATGTTTTTACTGGTTGATATAAATGGTCTCCAATATCAGCAAATTCAATAATTTCTGGTTTCTTTTCTTCTATTTGTTCTGGTGTTAGTCCCATTACTTGTCCATGTTGATATATGTTTTCTATTCCTGTTAATTCTGGATTAAATGCTGTACCTAATTCTAGTAAAGAACTTATTTTCCCATTTAATTGAATGGTTCCAGAAGTTGGAGTAACTACACCTGTAATCATTTTTAATAGTGTTGATTTTCCTGCTCCATTTTTTCCTAATACTCCTAATACTTCTCCTTTTTTTACTTCTAGATTTAGATTTTCCATAGCTTTAAAAACTCCATGTTTTTCTACCATTGGAAACATTGTTTCTAACATTCTATCTTTTTTTCTTGCAAACATTTTATAATTTTTGCAAAGATTTTCTATTTTTATTGAAATATCAGAATCTAATTTTTTTTCGTTTTTCATTTACATCATTTTCCTTTCTAAAGCTATCTTTTTCCTAATATTTTTAAAATACAATGTCTAATTTTAAAAAGTATTTTTCCAATAAACGGTAAATTTAATATTATAAAATTTTCTATATAATACCTAAAAGTTTCTGTTTTATATAATTGATGGAATATTTTCCAATCTTTAAAATTAAAATTTTTCTTTTTTTGCAACATTTTATAATATCTTAATGCTTTTAAATTCAAGTCTTGC
>ENA-ORUQ01000769-ORUQ01000769.1-human-gut-metagenome-genome-assembly--contig:-NODE-769-length-34151-cov-7.856992_pt1 | contig 34151 bp, 37 predicted proteins | sample MGYA00242081_ERZ509211 | MGnify/ENA primary metagenome ERZ509211 (study PRJEB26280, sample SAMEA2338785) | human gut metagenome | biome: human gut; feature: human-associated habitat; material: faeces...
TTTGGCAATTTATTTTCACTTTGTGTTGCGAAACTAAAAAGTTTCATATTGTTTCCTAAATGATTTATTAAGACATTATCATAAATGAATCATACAATACTTTTGCTCCATTTTTTTGCATTTGACTTTTCTTCTAAATATGATATACTATTTTATATTAAATGGCAATAATTATTATAAAATTTGTTATAATTTAGTAAGCTTAATATATGTATATTGTAAAATGATTTTTTAGTGCGATTGGAGCAAACTTAGAATTTCTTAAATAAATTGATGGAAGAGCTTCACGTCGAGCGAAGCGAGGACTAAGCTGAAGGAAGCCATTAATTTATTTTAGAAATTATTGTTTGTGTATTGAGTCTAAAAAATCATAAAATAATATACATATATTAAGCTTACTAAATAAAAGAAAGGTTTTGATTATATGAATTATACTTTTGTTTCTTCTTCTGCTGAAGATACTTTGAATTTTGGAAAAAAAATAGCAGCACAATTACATAAAAAAGATGTATTTGTGCTTACTGGCGAACTAGGTAGTGGTAAGACTAAATTAGTTGAAGGTATTCTTTCTTTTTTTAATTTGCAAGATGAGATTTCAAGTCCTACTTTTACTATAGTTAATGAATATGCTACTCCTGATTTTCCTATTTTTCATTTTGATGTTTATCGTCTTTCAGATTCTTCTGAATTTTATGAAATTGGTGGTGAAGAATATTTTGAAAATGGCGTTTGCCTTATTGAATGGGGTGAATTAATTTCTGATGCTTTGCCTTCTGATTTTGTTCATATTTCTTTTGAAAAGTCTGATGTTGATGATAATTCCCGTGTGCTTCATATTACTACTTATGGCTCTCGTTTTGATGATTTTTTTAAAGATTTAATAAACTAAATTGTTTGTATTTTGAAGATTAGAAATTTATGTGATTTTTCTAGTCTTTATTTCATTACTTCATCCATAACTTTTGCTAAATATTTCATACTTGTCAAGCATTGTTCTAATGTGTTTCCAGTAGCCCCAACTTCCATTATGCTTGCATATTTTCCAGCGTGCTGGTTATATCTATATTCTGTTAACATTATTGGTTTAAATAGGCCTGGATATAGTTCTTCTGCTTTTTCTTGTACTTTTATTGCAAATTTTAAATTTTGCTGCCAGTTTGGATGTTCTAATCCTCCTTGATTTGTTCCTATAACATACATTATTTGTGCTGCATAATCTTCTCCTATTTTTACTGTTGGTGCATAGTCTGCTCGTGCTCCTATTGCATCTCTATGTAAATCGATTATAATGTCAGATGGTGTTGTTTTTAATATATTTTTCACTGTTGATAAAGAACGTGTATATGAGCCATTATATGCTGGATAATCATGATAATTTGTGTTATGTGTTACTGGTATATTATATTGTTTTAGTTGATTTTCTAATTCTGTTCCTACTCTTGTTACTGTGTAATTTAAGTCTGTTGTTCTATATGTTCCTGTTGGCGTATATGGATATTGTTCGCTTGATGTATAACTTTCGCAACTGTGTGTGTGAAATATTAATACATTTTTGTTGTCTATAGTTATATTTGGGTTCATTATTTCTTCTGTTAAATTTATTTTGGTTCCGTTCTTTATTTTTACTTTTCCATATTGTGTGTTATATGTTTCTTTTATTGGATTGTTTGTTACTACTTGTGTTTCTTGCCCTGTTTCTGCTTTTTCTATATTGTTTTGTGTATTATTTTCTGTTGTTTCATTGTTTGTATTATCTTCTATTTTTTGTTCTTCATTATTTGTGGCATTTGTTGTTTCACTTTCTTTTTCCTTTTCTTCTAATCCTTTTATTGCACTTATTTCTGTTCCTATTGCTATTTTTGCATATTTTAATTCTTTATTTTCTTCTGTGTGTTCTTCTTGATTTTTTTCTAATTCTTCTACTAGTGGTATTTGCTTATTTATTGCTTTTTTATATATTTGTCCTGTGGGTACTGTTATTTTTATTTCTTTTTTATTTGCAAAAAATCTTATATTTATTATTATTAATATAATTATTAATATTGCTATAAGATTTTTTGTTATATCTTTCATTTTAAAAATTGCAACATTAAACATATATAATTTCTCCTTTGCATTTATATATATTTATGTTGCAATTTCTATTTTTATTCTTCGTTTGAGCTATTTTGTTCTTCATTGTTATTGTTTTCACTTGAATTTTTTTGTTCTGTATTACTATTTTCATTTGAATTATTTTGTGCTGTATTTTGTGTTTCTTCTGAACTATTTGATGTTGTGTTTGTGGTTGTTGGTTCATTATTTTTTACTGTTTTTACTCCTATTGAGTCTAACCATTTTTCTACATCATATCTTTGATCTTCAAAATTCAAATAAAAATATTTTGTTCCTGAGTCTATGACCATATATATGTCATCTGCTCTTGTTGGAAATTTTTCTTCTCCTGATGAATTTATTAATCCGTATTTTTTGTCTTTACATGTTACTATCATGTTGTAATTTGGTATTACTAATAAGTTTAATGCGTCTTTGTTGCTTGATGCTATATAACCTAAACTGTCATATTTAAAGTCTACTACTGTTTTTCCATTTTTGTCTACTAGTCCCCATAAGTCGTTCTTTTTTACTGGGATTAGGTTGTCTACTAATAAATATTTATTACGTATATCATTTTTTTCGAATTTTGATATATCCATTCCTATTTGGTCATTTTCTATATATAGTTTTAGATTTCCTTTTATATCTATTATTCCATATTTGTTATCTCTTTTTGCTTCATAGATTCCTGCATCTTTGTCCATTAAATTTAAGCTGTCATATAATATTTGTACTTTCATTGCTCCGTCTTTTGATATTATTCCTACTTTTCCATTACTTGTTGCAAAAAAGTCTCCTGTTTCTGGTATATATTTGATTTCTTCATATTTTGGTTCTATTACTGTGTTTCCTTTTAAGTCTATTACTCCTATTTGTTTTTTGTCTTTTTGCACTACTAGTCTTTCTTCAAATATTGATTTTTTGTTATTGAATTCACTACTCATTTCTGCATAGTTTTTGTCTAGTACTAATTGTTGATAACTTGTTATTAAATATTCCATTGTATATATTTTTATACGATTTGTGTCTTTATTATATATAAAGCTTGCATTAAATGCTTCTTCAAATCCATCTGATGATACATATAATTTTCCATTTATCGCTTTTACTGGTTTTTTACTATAAAAATATGTGTATTCTGAGTTTGATTGTTGTGTTTCTAGTTTGTATATTTTGTTAGAGTTTAATACAAAATTTGCTATTTCATCATCATTTTGTATATAACATTTGTTTTTTGCTTCTGATCTTTCTGCATAATCTCCACTATAACTTTGATATCCTACATAACTTGCTATGTCTCTTATTGGTATATATACTGTGTCTCCTTCGAAAACTAGCATGTCTTTTACTTTTGCTTGTACTTGTCCATCTATAGATACTTTTAATTGTGAGTTTTCTATATATCCTAATGCTACTACTATTCCTATTATTGCAATTACTAATACTATTATTATTGCTAATATTATTTTTGGCAATTTTGTATTTGCTTTTTTCTCTTTTTCCACAAAGTTTTCATCAATTATGTTCATCTGTATTCCCCCTTTTATTTGGTATAACCGTATTTTTTGTAAAAGTCATTTTTGAAGTTTAATAAATTATCATTCTCTATTTCTATTCTAACTCTTTCCATTAATTTAGTCAAGAATCTTAGGTTGTGTATTGATAATAATCTTACTCCTAAAATTTCGTTTGTTTTTACCAAATGTCTTATATATGCTCTTGTGTAATTTTTGCATGTATAGCAATCACATTCTGGGTCTAATGGGCCCCAATCTCTTTCATATGTAGCATTTCTTACTACTACTTTTCCATTCCATGTAAGTGCTGTTCCATTTCTTGCTATTCTTGTTGGTAATACACAATCACACATATCTATTCCTGCTATTGCCGCTTCTATTAAATAGTCTGGTGTTCCTACTCCCATCAAATATCTAGGTTTGTTTTCTGGCATAAGTGGTGCTGTATAGTATAGCATTTTCAAATATTCTTCTTTTGGCTCTCCTACACTTATTCCTCCTATTGCATATCCTGGAAAGTCTAATGCTATTAAATCATCAGCAGATTTTTTTCTTAAATCTTCGTAAAATCCTCCTTGGATTATTCCAAATAATGCTTGATTTTCTGTTGTGTGTGCTGCTTTACATCTTTTTGCCCATCTTGTTGTTCTTTCCATAGATTGTTTTGTATATTCATATGTTGCTGGATATTCTACACATTCATCAAATGACATTATTATATCTGCTCCTAATGCTTCTTCTATTTCCATTACTTTTTCTGGTGAGAAGAAATGCTTGCTTCCATCTAAGTGTGATTTGAATTCTACTCCTTCTTCACTGATTGTTCTTAAATCACTTAGACTAAATACTTGGAATCCTCCACAATCTGTTAATATTGGCCTGTCCCAATTCATGAATTTGTGTAAGCCTCCTGCTTCTTTTACTAATTCATGTCCTGGTCTTAAATATAGATGATATGTGTTTGATAATATTATTTGTGCTCCTACTTCTTCTTTTAGTTCTTCTGGTGTCATTGATTTTACTGTTGCTTGTGTTCCTACTGGCATAAATACTGGTGTTTGTATATCTCCATGTGGTGTGTGTACAACTCCTCTTCTTGCTCCTGTTTGTTTACATGTGTGTAATAATTCATATGTTACTGCTGGTTTCATTTAATTAAATTCCTCCTTAAGCACATTTGTGCGAGATTATTATTCGATTTTCTCTTTAAGGTATTTATGTTTGTGTTTTGCTGATTTTATGATATGAACATTGCATCTCCAAAACTGAAAAATTTGTATTTTTCTTTTACTGCTTCATTATATGCTTTCATTATATAGTCTTTTCCTGCTAATGCAGATACTAACATTAATAATGTTGATTGTGGTAAGTGGAAGTTTGTTATTAATCCATCTATACATTTGAATTTGTATCCTGGATATATAAATATTTGTGTGTCACTTTCTATTGGTTCTACTGTTCCATCTTCTGGATTTGCTATTGTTTCTAATACTCTACATGAGGTTGTTCCTATTGCTATTACTCTTTTTCCGTTTTTCTTTGCTTTGTTTATTTTGTCACAGTCTTCTTGTTTTATATAAAAGTGTTCTGAGTGCATTTCATGTGCTTCTACTGTGTCTTCTTTTACTGGTCTAAATGTTCCTATTCCTACATGTAGTGTTACATTTGCTATGTCTATTCCTTTTTGTTCTATTTTTTCTAATAGCTCTTTTGTAAAGTGTAATCCTGCTGTTGGTGCTGCTGCTGAACCTTCATATTTTGCATATACTGTTTGATATCTGTCTTTTTCTTTTAATTCTTCATGTATATATGGTGGCAATGGCATTAGTCCTATTTTGTCTAATATTTCATTAAATATGCCTTCATATGTAAATAATACTTTTCTTGTTCCTCCTGGCATTGTGTCTAATATTTCTGCTGTTAGTAATCCATCTCCAAATATTACTTTTGTTCCTATATGTAATTTGTTTCCTGGTCTTACTATTGTTTCCCAGATGTCTCCTTCTATATTATTTAATAGCAAAAATTCTATATTTGCTCCTGTTTCTTTTTTTCCATATATACGTGCTGGTATGACTTTTGTATTATTTCTTACCAAGCAGTCTCCTGGCTCTAAATAGTCTATTATGTCTTTAAATGTTTTGTGTTCTATTGTGTGTTCTTTTCTATTTAGAACCATTAGTCTTGATTCATCTCTTTTTTCGATTGGTGTTTGTGCTATTAGTTCTTCTGGCAATTCATAATCAAATTCTGTTACTTTCAATGCTCTTGCCTCCTATATTTTTAAGCTTTTTGTAATTTTTAATTTATTGTAGATTTCTTTTTATTATAAGTCTTTCATTGTTAAGTTTATTCTGTCTTGGTCATCTATTTCTATTACTTTTACTGTTACTTTGTCTCCTACATGTAACACATCTTCTACATTTTTTACTCTTTCATTTGAGATTTTTGATATATGTAGTAATCCTTCTTTTCCGCCACATCCTAAGTCTACAAATGCTCCAAATGGCATTATTCTTGTTACTTCTCCATAATAGATTCCGCCAACTTCTACATCTCTAACAATGTCTTCTATCATGTCTAATGCTTGTACTGCTTTTTCTGAATCTGATGAATATATAAATACTTTTCCATCTTCTTCTATGTCTATTTTTACTCCTGTTTCGTCTATTATTTTGTTTATTACTTTTCCTCCAGGTCCAATTACATCTTTGATCTTTTCAACTTTTATTTGTGTTGATACTATACGTGGTGCATATTTTGATATTTCTTTACGTGGTTCACTTATTACTGGTTTCATTATTTCATCTAAGATGTATTGTCTTGCTACTCTTGTTCTTTCAAATGCTTCTGCTATTATGTCATATGTTAGTCCATCTATTTTAATATCAACTTGGATTGCTGTTATTCCTTTTTCTGTTCCTCCTACTTTGAAGTCCATGTCTCCAAAGAAATCTTCTAATCCTTGTATATCTGTTAGCATTACATAGTCGTTTTCATCTTCTGGATTTGTTACTAATCCTGTTGAGATTCCTGCTACTGGTCTTTTTATTGGTACTCCTGCTGCCATTAATGATAATGTGCTTCCACATATACTTGCTTGTGATGTTGATCCATTTGATGATAATACTTCTGATACAACTCTTATTGCATATGGGAATTCTTCTTTTGATGGTAGTACTGGTACTAATGCTTTTTCTGCTAATGCTCCATGTCCTATTTCTCTTCTTCCTGGTCCTCTTGATGGTCTTGCTTCTCCTACGCTATATGCTGGGAAGTTATATTGGTGCATATATCTTTTTGATTCTTCATTATCTAATCCGTCTAATGTTTGTTCTTCACTTATCATTCCTAATGTTGTTACTGATAATACTTGAGTTTGTCCTCTTGTAAATAATGCACTTCCATGTACTCGTGGTAATAAGTCTATTTCACATGATAATGGTCTTATTTCATCTATTTTTCTTCCATCTACTCTTTTATGCTCATAGAATATCATGTCTCTTACACATTTTTTCTCTAATTTATATATTGCTTCTCCTATTTGTTGTTTGTTTTCTTCAAATGCTTCTTCTCCATATTTTTCTGTATATGCATTTGAAATTTTTTCTGTTAATTCTGCTATGTTGTTATCTCTTGTTTCTTTGTCTTTTTCTTGCACTTTTTCTTTCATTTCTTCTGTGAAGTTTTCTGCTATGTATTCATATAAGTCATGGTCTACTGCAAATGATTTGTATTCAAATTTTGGTTTTCCTATTTCTTCTTTCATTTTTTCTATGAATTTGCAGATTTTTTTGATTTCTTCATGTCCTTTTTTGATTGCTTCTAACATTACTTCATTTGATACTTCATTTGCTCCTGCTTCTATCATTGCTATTTTTTGTTCTGTTCCTGCTACTGTTAGTGTTAAATCAGATACTTTTCTTTGTTCTTCTGTTGGGTTTATTACTATTTCTCCATTTACTAGCCCTACATTTACTGCTGCTGTTGGTCCTCCAAATGGTATGTCTGATATTGATAATGCTGCTGATGCTCCTATCATTGCTGCTACTTCTGGTGAGTTGTCTTGTTCTACTGATAATACTGTTGCAACTACTACTACATCATTTCTGAAGTCTTTTGGGAATAGTGGTCTTAGTGGTCTGTCTATTGCTCTTGATGTTAGTATTGCTTTGTCTGCTGGTTTTCCTTCTCTTTTTTGGAATGATCCTGGTATTTTTCCTACTGCATATAGTTTTTCTTCGTAGTCTACTGATAATGGGAAGAAGTCTATTCCTTCTCTTGGCTCTTTTGATGCTGTTACATTTACCATTACTACTGTTTCTCCATAACGTACTACTACACTTCCGTTTGATAGTTCTGCCATTTTTCCTGTTTCTATTACTAGCTTTCTTCCTGCTAGTTCTGTTTCATAACTTTTAAACATTACTTGTTCCTCCTAATAAATTTTATTTGTTGGTTCTTGTTTATTTTTATTTTAATATTTGTTACCTTTTTTGTGTGCAAAAATTTTTATAGGTGCCAATGTTATTAATGTTCGCTTTTTATTTTTTCCTTTTGTTTTTTAACTTTATTAAAAGCCCATGCCAAAATAAAGCATAGGCTTTTTTTAATTATTATTTTCTTAATCCTAATTTTTCTACGATGTCTCTGTATCTTTGTACATCTTTTTTTGCTAGGTAGTTTAATAAGTTTCTTCTTTTTCCTACCATTTTTAATAGACCACGTCTTGAATGGTTGTCTTTTACATGTACTTTTAAGTGTTCTGTTAATTCGTTGATTCTTTCTGTTAAAAGAGCGATTTGTACTTCTGGTGATCCAGTATCTTTTTCTTCTCTTTTATATGTGTTGATTATTTCTTGTTTTCTTTCCTTTGTCATTTTTTGCACCTCTCTTTCATTTTTTCCTTTAACTGAGCTTACAGTTTGGTGTGTGCTAGTAGGCTAAGTAAAAGGCCTTATTTTTTTGACATTACTATTATAGTATATTTTTCGCAAAAAATCAATACTTTTGCTATTTTTTTATTGATAATATTTTGTATTTCATTATTCCCGCTGGTGCATTTACTTCAACTGTTTGACCTTTTTTAGCTCCTAATAATGCTTCTCCTAGTGGTGATTCATTTGATATTTTGTTTTCTGCAAGGTCTACTTCTGTTGATCCTACTATTGTGTATTCTACTTTTTCGTCAAATTCTAGGTCATGTACTTTTACTACATTTCCTATTTGTACTGTTTCTGTATCTATTTCTTTTTCATCAATTATTTTTGCATGTCTTAGTTTATTTTCTAATTCTGCTATTTTTACTTCATTTTCTGCTTGTGCATTTTTGGCTTCATCATATTCTGAGTTTTCTGATAAGTCTCCAAATCCTAATGCTACTTTTATTCTTTCTGCTATTTCTGCTCTTTTTTCTGTTTTTAAATAATTCAATTCTTTTTCTAGATTATCATGTCCTTCTTGTGTAAGGATTACTTCTTTTTCTTCCATGTGATTACTTCCTTTCTTCTTGTTTTGTGTACCGTTATTAATGTACGCCTTCGTTATATATTAAGACAGAACTTTGATTTTGTCAAGTCTATTTTAGTAATTCTTTTCCATTTTTTAGATATTCTATTCCTGAAAATATTGTTGCAATTGTTTGTATTATCATCATTATTGTTACTGTTAAATTTAGTACAAAATCTGAACCTTGCAAATATCCTTTAAAACATTCTCCAAATGGATATAAGTCTAAAAATGCTAATATTATTGCTATCATTTGTGTTACTGTTTTTAGTTTTCCCCATTTTGATGCTGCTATTACTTTTCCACCTTTTTCTACTGCTACTAATCTATATCCTGATACTATAAATTCTCTTGCTAGTACTATTATTGGTATCCATGCTGGTATTTTTCCAAATTCTACTAACATTACCATTGCTGCTAATACTAATATTTTATCTGCTATTGGATCTAAAAATTTTCCAAATGTTGTTACTTGATTTCTGCTTCTTGCTATACATCCATCTAATTTGTCTGTTATTGATGCTATTATAAATATTATGTCTATTATTAAATATATTAATGGTATTCCAAATATTTCATTTTCTATTCCTAAAAATGGAATTATTACCATTATTGGTACTAATATCATTCTGAATATTGTCAATTTATTTGCTAAGTTCATTTTTTCATCCCCTCTTTCTTGATTGATAAACCTAGTTTTCTATTTTTGTTATTTTGCTAATTCTTGTGCTTTTTGTAGTTGTGTATCTTTATTTTCTGGTACATTCAATACATTTTCTACATCATCTGGTAGTTCTACTGTTTCGTCTGGTTCTATTCCTATTTTGTTTATTTTGTTTCTGTTTGGTGTTTGATATTCTTCTACTGTTAGTTTTATTCCGCTTCCGTCTTTTATGCTTAATATTTGTTGGATTACTCCTTTTCCATATGTTTTTATTCCTACTATTTTTGCTCTTCCTAAATCTTTTAAGGCTCCTGCTAATATTTCTGAAGCACTTGCCGTATTTTCATTTGTTAATATTACTATTGGTTCTGTTATTATTGGTGCATTTTCTGATTTTTTTACTTCTTCTTTTCCATTTTTGTCTACTTCATATAATAATACTGAATCTTTTTCTGTCATATAGTCTGCTATTTTTAGTGCTTGGTCTACTAGTCCTCCTCCATTATTTCTTAAGTCTATTATTAATGATTTTATATTTGATTTTTTTAGTTCTTCATATCTTGCTTTAAAATCTTCTGCTGTTGTTTCGTCAAATGATGTGAATTTTATGTATCCTACATTGTTTGCTAATACTTTTCCTTCTACTGGATTTACTTTTATTTTTTCTCTTTTTACTTTGAATTCTTTTGTTTCTGTTCCTCTTAATATTGTTATTTCTACTTCTGTTCCTTCTTCTCCTTTTATGTCATTTGCCATTGTTGACATTTCACTTGCTTTATATGTTTTTCCATTTACACTTACTATTATATCTCCTGGTTCTATTCCTGCTTTTTCTGCTGGTGATTCTTTTATTGGTGATAATACTTTTACTTTGTCTAGTTTTTGGTCTGCTGTCATATATATTCCAATTCCTACATAATTTCCTAATGTTTCTTGCATATAGTCTTTCATATCTTCTTTTGATATGTATTCTGTATATGGGTCATTTAATCCTTCTATATATCCTTTTATAGCTCCCTCTTTTATTTTATCCTCATCTACATCTCCTAGATAATATTTGTCTATTATTTCTTTGTATTTTTCTAAACTTACAGTTATATCATTACTTGTATCACTTGCTAATGCTGCTAGTTTTCCATCTCCTTCTATGTATTTATACATTCCTATTGATGTTATTATAAATGTAATAAATGCTGTTAATACTATTATCATTATTGTTTTGTAAATTTTGTATGGTGTTTGTTTTTTCATTTTTGTTATCATCCTTTCATTCTGATGTTTTTACTATTTTATTATAACACAAAAAGGGATATTACTTCCCTTTTTACATTTTTTAGAAATAATTATTAGGATTTACTCTTGAGTCATCTCCATATTTTGTTGCACTATAACTGTAGTTATATGGTGATCTTCTTACCTCAAAGTGTAAATGTGGTCCACTTGAGTTTCCTGTACTTCCGCTTTTCATTATTACTTGTCCTTGTGATACTATTTGTCCAGGTGATACTGATACAGAGCCTGCTGTTCCGTGCCCATATATTGTTTGTAATCCATTTGCATGTTGTATAATTACATGTGTTCCATAACTATATGTTAAATTTCCTACTGATAATACTACTCCATCTGCTGCTGCATATACTGGTGTTCCTGAACTTACTGCATAATCTATTGCTCCATGAAATCTTCCACTTGAATAATATCCGTTTGTAGATATTGATCCTCCACTTACTGGTCTAATAAATCCGTTTGAATTTTTGTTTGATGAACTTCCAGAATTGTTACTATTGTTTTTGGTTTCATTATTTTTATTATTTTTTTTATTATTTTTAGCTTGTTCTTCTTGTGCTTTTTTCTTTGCTAGTTCTTCTAATTGCTTTTTATATTTTGCTTGTGCAGCTGCTATATTTTTTTGAATTTGCATATTGTCTTGTGTTAATTGGTCTATTTCTTTTTGCAATTCTTGTTCTTGGCTAGATAATTGTGATACATATGTAGTTTTTTCACTTTTCTTTTCTTCTAGTTGTGTTGATACTTGTTGTTTACTTGCTTTTGCTGTAGTTAATGTTTTTTTGCTATCTTCTATTTCTTTTTTGGCTGTTTCTATTTCATTTTTTTGTTTGTCTATTTCTTTTAGTAAATCTAAATCACATTGTGCTATTTCTGAGACTATGTAATAACTTGAAATAAAATCAGTTATGCTTTCTGATGATAGTAGAATGTCTAAATATGTTGTATCTCCAGCTTCATATAATGCTACTATTCTTTCTTCCAACATTTGTTGTTGACTTTCATATTCTTTTTGTGCTTTTTCTAATTTTGCGTTTGAGTCCTCTATTTGTTGGTTTGCATTTGCTATTTGTATATCTAAATTTGTGATTTCACTTTGATAATCTTGTATTTGTGAATTGATGTTATTTACTTCTTTTTGTGTCGATTCTTTTGCTTCTTGTACTTCTTGTTTTTTATCTTCTGCCTCTTTCTTTTTATCATTATTTTCTTGTTCTTGATTTTTTAATTGTTGCTCCTCTGCTGTTACTGCAAATGCCGAGTTTGCACTAGAAATTATTATAAGTATTAACATTAGACATACAATTTTTTGACATATATTTTTCATATGTTCCTCCTCTTTCCTGATTTTATTTTTATTTTACAGGTTTTTATATGTTTTTATTGTTGGACTATTTCTTTATTTTCTGTTTTATTTTCTGTTGTTGTATTTGTTGTTTCTTTTGTGTCATTTTGTTGGGCTTTGTCCTCTTCTGAATTTGGAACTATTCCATTTGTTATATATGGCATTGGGTTTGTTACTGTTCCATTTTTTCTTACTTCAAAATGTGCGTGTGCTCCTGTTGAATATCCTGTTGAGCCTACCTTTAATACTGCTTGATTTCTTTTTACTGTATCTCCTGCTTTTACTAAAAATTCTGAGCCATGTGCATATAATGTTGATATTCCTCCTCCATGGTCTATTACTACCATTTTTCCATATGCTATATTATATTCTGCTTTTACTACCACTCCATCATTTGCTGCTACAAAGTTTGCTCCCATTGGTGCTGATATATCAACACCTGTATGTAATTTATATACTTTTGTTATTGGATGTGTTCTCATTCCATATGGTGAGCTTATTTTGGTATATCCTGGAACTGGCCATGCTAGTTCTCCTCCTATATATGCTGTGTTGATTTCATTTTTGGCTAATTCTACTAATTGATTATTTACTTCTGCTAAAACTCTGTTATATTCTTCTAATTTTTCTTGTGTTTCTTTTTCTTTGTCTGATAATTTGCTTACATAACTTTCTCTTAAGATTTTTGTTGATTGTAATACTTTTGATGTTCTTGTTTGTTTTTCTATTATTGTTGCTACTTCTTTTTTCTCTTTTTCTAATTTTTCTTTTGTGTTTTCTATATTACGTTTTCTTTCTCCTATTTCTTGCAACATTTCTGAGTCATAATCTGCTATTTCTGATAATACATAATAACTTGATATAAAGTCTGTAATACTTGTTGATTTTAATATAATATCTAGATATTGTGTATCTCCTGCTTCATATAATGCTACTACTCTTTCTTCAAATATTTCTTTTTGTGTGTTATATTTTTCTTGTTCTGTTTTTTGTTGTTCTTCTAATTGTTGTATTGTTGTTTGTAATATTTGTACTTTCTCTGATGTTTCTGATAGTTCTGCTTCTGCTGTTGCTATTTTTTCGTCTAATTTTTGTACTTGCTCTAAATTTTCTGTAATATCCATTTTTAAGTCTGATAGTTCATCATTCGTTTTATTAATTTGCTCTTGTACTTCTTTTTGCCTATCTTGTAATTCTGTTGAGTCTACTGCTAGTACTACTGGCATTATGCTACACATTAAGCAAGTTAATATTATACATAAAATTTTACGCATTTTATTCATTCCTTTATACTTTTAAATATTTTCTCATAGATACTACACTTCCTACTGTTCCTATGCCTATTCCTAATATAAAATATACTGCTATGATTGATACTAACATTTCGTTTAATCCTACTAGATTCATTCCCATTACTCTTACAAAATCTGATGCTGCCATTTTTGTTGTTATTATGTTATATGTTCCTCCTACGATTAGAATTGAGATCATACTTGATATTATTCCTATTACAATACCTTCTACTATAAATGGCCATCTTATAAAGCTATTTGTTGCTCCTACATATTTCATTATTGATATTTCTTTTCTACGTGAATGTACTGTTAATTTTATTGTGTTTGAAATGATAAATGTTGAAATTATAATTAACAATAATAATATTACTCCAGTTGCTATTCTTATTATTTTTGCTATTGATATTAGTTTCATTGCTGTTTCATTACTATTAGTTATTTTTACAACATTATCTATTTTTTCTACTTCATCTTGTATTGTTTTACTTCTTTCCAAATCAGTTACTTTTACTATGTATGATGCTTTTATTTTTTGCACATTAAATCCGTCTAATACGCCTTTTTCGTCTTTTAGCTTTTCTTTCATTGTGTTTAATCCTTGCTCTTTTGATACAAATTCTATTGTGCTTATTCCGTCTAGCGCTCTTATATCTTCTTTTACTTGGTCCATTTCTTCTTGTGTTGCGTTTTCTTTCATAAAGACTTGGAATCCTTGTTGTAGTTTTAAATTATCAACAAAGTGATTTACATTTTCCCCTATTATTAGAAATAGTCCAAATATTATCATTGTTGCACACATTATAATAATAGATGCTATTGTTGATTTTTTGTTTTTAAATACGTTGCTGAATCCTTCTCCTATTAAATATCCTAATCTATTATATTTCACAATCATACCCACCTTTTTTATCATCTCTTACTATTACGCCTTTATTTATATGAATTACTCTTTTTTTCATTTTGTCTACTATATCTTTGGCGTGTGTTGCTACTACTACTGTTGTTCCTCTCATGTTTATGTCATTTAATAATGTCATTATATCCCATGCTGTGTCAGGGTCTAAATTTCCTGTAGGTTCATCTGCTATTAGCATTGATGGATTATTTACTAATGCTCTTGCTAATGCTACTCTTTGTTGCTCTCCTCCTGATAGTTCATGTGGATACATTTTTGCTTTATTGCTTAATCCTACTAATGATAATATCATTGGTACTTGCCTTCTTATATGTCTTGGTGTTGCTCTTACTATATACATTGCATATGCTACATTGTCATATACTGTTTTGTCTGGTAATAGTCTGAAGTCTTGGAACACTACTCCCATACTTCTTCTTAAATATGGTACTCTACTTGGTTTTAAAAATGTTGTGTCTTTTCCATTTATTATTATGTTTCCTGATGTTGGTTCTTCTTCTTTTAATATTAGTTTTATTAGTGTTGATTTTCCACTTCCTGATGAACCTACTAAAAATGCAAATTCACCTTTGTCTATTTTAAAATTAGCATTTTTTACTGCTTTTGTTCCTGTATCATATGTTTTGCTTACATTTCTAAATTCTATCATTTCTTTTCTTCCTTTCGGCATAGTAATCTTATATTCTCGTCCACTATATCATATCAATAAACATTAGTTTTGGCAATAGTTTTTAGCTAAAAAATCTGTGGAATTTTTTGCATTTTTTTCTTATTTTAGCTTATTTTCTTCTTTTTTCTTACTTTTTGAATTTTTTGTGAATTTTTATATAAAAAGTAATATATGTATTTTGTGTATTGAACCGAGAAAATTATTAAGTCATATACATATATTACTTTTAAATTATAATCATAAGAATTTTTCGACTATATCTTCTGCAGTTATTTTAAAATGTTTCATTAATTCTTCTGCTTTTCCTGATTTTCCAAATGTGTCTGGTATTCCCATTCTTGTAAGTTGTTTTGGATATAATTCTGTTAAAACTTCTGCAATTGCACTTCCTAAACCTCCTATTATGTTATGGTCTTCTATTGATATTAATTTGTTAGTTTCTTGTGCTGATTTTACTATTATATCTTTGTCTATTGGTTTTATTGTATGGATATCAATTACTCTTACATTAATACCTTTTTCTTTTAATATTTCTTGTGCTTTTAGGCTTTCTGCAACTGTTACACCTGTGCTAAATATAGTTCCATCTGTCCCTTCTCCAAATTGTACTGCTTTTCCTATTTTAAATTCATAGTTTTCATCATATATTATTGGTGTTGCTAATCTTGATAATCTTAAATATACTGGTCCATCTATTTGTGATATTTCTTTAACTGCCCATTTTGTTTGTGTGTCATCACTTACTGACATTACTGTCATATTTGGTATTGTTCTCATTAAAGATAAATCTTCTATCATTTGATGTGTTGCTCCATCTTCTCCTACTGTTATTCCTGCATGTGTTGCACATATTTTTACATTTAATTTTGGGTAACATATACTATTTCTTATTTGGTCATATGCTCTTCCTGCTGCAAACATTGCAAATGTGCTTGCATACGGTATTTTTCCACATGTTGCTAGTCCTGCTGCTGTTGACATCATATCTTGTTCTGCTATTCCCATATCAAAAAATCTGTCTGGATATTCTTTGGCAAATATTCCTGTTTTTGTTGCTCCTGCTAAGTCTGCATCTAATACTACTATATTTCCATTTTCTTTTCCTAGTTCTAGTAAAGCTTCTCCATAGCTTTGTCTTGTGGCTTTTTTTTCTTCTTTCATTTTTATCACTTTCCTTTTTTTATTTTCTGTTAATTGTGGACTTTAAAATGTTCTAATAACTGCTAATATTATTAATGTCCGACTTTGTTCTAATTTATTAAAAGTTGCCAATATTCGGAGTCTTGTTTTTCCGTTGGCAACTTTTTTATCTTTTTTCTTTTGATTTTGTTAGTTTTTTTTTGCTCCGTCCCCAAAAACATTAGTGCTTTTTGAATCCGGCCCCAAAAACATTAGTCTAAGTATGCTGAGAATAGGAAGTTACCCATATATACTTGGATACATGGTACTAATACTACTATTACGAAGAATATTAGCACTACTCCTACTATTGCATATACTACTTGTGGTAAAGCTTTCATTATCTTATTTAGGATGTCGTCTATATCTATTTGCATGTATTCTATTAGTTTTGCCATCATTTCTGCTAGGTCTGTTCTCATTCCTATTTTTAACATTTCTGTTATCATTGGTTTACATAGTCCTGATTTTTCAAATGGCTCTATCCATGAGGCTCCTATTAATATGTTGTTTATTGATGTTTCTATTAATGACCTCATTACATAGTTTTTTATTACGTTTTTACTTACTTCTAATGATTCTTGTATTCTCATTCCATTTTGTAAGTTTAATAGCATTGCTTTCATTAGTCTTGAGAAGTCTAATGCAAATACTAATTCTCCAAATATTGGTGCTTTATATTTAAAGTAGTCGAAATTGTATTTTCCTTTTGGCGTTCGTATATATGCTAGTATTATTGCTACTGCTCCTACTATTACTAACACTGGTATATACCAATATGCTATTACTACATTCATGACTTTTTGGAACCATAGTGTCATTGCTGGTAACGTGTCTTTTGATCCTAATTCTTGATATACATTTTGGATTGCTGGTATTGCTACTATTGTTCCTACTACTAGCATTACTATTAATAATACAAATTGTATCAAGTTTGGGATTAAGATACTTCTTAATTTTTTGTTTATTGAGTTTGTGTCATCTAGGTATTTTACTGCTTGTTCTAATGAGTTTGTTAATGAACCTGATAACTCCCCTACTTTTATCATGTTTATATATATATATGGAAATACGTCTGAATAGTATTCCATTGTTGTATACATGTTTTCTCCTGCTTCTACTCCTGCTAATATGTCTTCTAATATTTGTTGGAATAAGAAGTTTTCTGTACTGCTTATTATTGTTCTTAATGCATGTATATTATTGAAGTTTGCTTTTTTTAGTAAGTAAAAGTTTTGTGTGAATACTACCAAATCTCTTGGTGTTATCTTTTTACTTCTTGCAAAATACATTCTTATTTTTTCTTTTGTTGATGGTTCATTTTCTTTTACTATTTCTGTTGTGTTTATATTTTTCATGAACTCATTCATGTCTGCTACATTTTTTTTCTTTTTTACCTTTTGCTTTTTTTGCCCATATGGCATTTTGTCTATACTGATTGGTAACATTCCATTATTTTTTAGTATTTTAACTAAATTTTGCTTTGTTGGAGATTCTACTCTGTTTCTTACAATCATTCCACTTTTTGTCATTGCTTTATAAATATAAACCGCCATCTTTTATATATTCTTTTCCTTGTATATATTAGGTTGAAAAAGAATTTCCTCCTTTCTCCTTTATCTTCCTTGTCTTATTTTTAGTTGCATTATTGTTCTGTTTAATGTTTCTATATTTTTTTCTTCTATTTGTGCTTTTGCTTGGTCTAATGTTATTTTATCTTTTACAAATGCTTCTGCTAATGAGTTTATTAATCCTATACTTCCTTTTTCTAGGTTACTTTGTATTGCATCTTCTATCTCTGATACACTTATTTTTTCTTTTCTTATTATTCCTGATACTATATTGTCTACTACCATTACTTCTGGTATTAATACTAGTTTTCCGTCTTTTCCTTTTAATAGTCTTTGTGATACTACTAATTTTAATAATGCTGATAATAGGTATTTTATACTTGCTTGGTCTCTTACTTCATAGAAGTTTATCATTCTGTCTATTGTTTCGGCACATGATTTTGTGTGTAATGTTCCTATTACTAAGTGTCCTGATTCTGCCATTTCTATGGCTGCTTCCATTGTTATTTTGTCTCTTATCTCTCCTATTACTAGTATGTCACAGTCCTCTCTTAATGAGTTTTTTACACCATCACTAAATGTTAAACTGTCTTGTCCTCTTCCTACTTCTTTTTGTACTATTAATGATTTTTTTGAATGATGTCTAAATTCTACTGGGTTTTCTAGTGTCATGATTTTTCTGTTTTGTGTTTCATTTATTTCATTTATTAATGCATTTAATGTTGTTGTTTTTCCTGAGTTTGTTTTTCCTGTTACTAATATTAGTCCTTGTGGTTGATATGTCATTCTTCTTACTATATCTGGTACTCCTAATTCTTCAAATGTTGGTAATGTGTTTTTTATAAGTCTTAGTGTATATACTGGTATATCAAATGAATTTGATATGTTTACCCTAAAACGTACATCTTTGAATTCATATGATGTATCTAGTTTTCTTGTTTCTCTAAATACTGCGTCTTTGTCTAGATTTCCTCTTACTAAATAATCATATATTTCATTCATATCTTCTGGTGTTAATACTTCCATCTCTTCTATTGGTTCTAGTTCTCTGGCTATTCTTAATATTGGTTTATTTCCACATATTAAGTGTACATCAGATGCATCTCTTTCTATTACCAATTCTAATATTTCGTCCATATTTACCATAAGTCGTTCCTTCTCCTCTCTTTTTAATACATCAATATCTTATTGTTTAACTCTCCTAGTGTTGTAATTCCATTTAATACTTTTTTGATTCCGTCTACTGCTAGTGGTCTGTATCCTTCTTCTAATGCTCTTTTTCTTATTTCCATACTTGATGCACTTTGTACTATTAATTCTCTTATATCTTCTGTTATATTTAATATTTCAAATATTCCTATTCTTCCATAATATCCTGTATTATTGCAATAATCACAACCTACTGCATCATAAGTTTTTGCATTACTAAAGTCAACTTGCTCTCCGTATTTGTTCATTATTTTTGTTATGACATCTTTTTCTTGTTCATTAAATTCTCTTTCTCTTTTGCATTTTGGACATGCTTTTCTTACTAATCTTTGTGATACTGATGTTGCTAATATACTTCCTATATCATAGTCTGATACTCCCATTTTTCTTAAACGGTTTATTACTTCTATACTGTCTATTGTGTGTATTGTTGATAATACATAATGTCCTGTTTGTCCCGCTTGTACTGCTATTTCTGCTGTTTCTAAGTCACGTATTTCTCCCAATAGTATGATATCTGGGTCTTGTCTTAATACTGTTCTTAGTGATCCAGAAAATGTTGCTTTTGGTCCTATTTCAATTTGGTTTAGCCCTGGTATACGTATTTCTACTGGGTCCTCTATTGTTGTTATATTTATTTCTGGTCTATTTAAATAGTCTACTAAACTGTATAATGTTGTTGTTTTTCCTTCTCCTGTTGGTGCTGCTATTATTGTTATACTGTTTTTCTTATTAAAGCTTTTTCTTACACTTTCATCATCACCTGGATATCCAAGTTCAAATATACTTCTTACATCTGCATTTTTCTTTAATAATCTTAATACGAATTTTTCTCCATATACATTTGGTTGTGATGATACACGTATATTGTAATCTTCATATAATAGGATTCTACCATCTTGTGCTTCTTGTTTTTCTTGATGCATGTTTGATATTGCTTTTAATCTTCCTATTACTTGTGCTTGTTTGTCTTTTTTTATTGTTGCTGCTGTATATAATTCTCCATCTATACGGTATCTTATTCTTAAATCATTTTCTTGTGGTTCTATATGTATGTCACTTGCTCTTCTTTCTATTCCAGTTTTTATTATACTGTCTACTAGTTCTGTTATACTTGTATTATCATTGTTTCCTGCTAATGTTATATCTGTACTTACTTCTCCATCTAATGATTTTAATACTTTTTTTATTTGTTGCTCAAATGTTATATATGGTTCCATTACTAATCCTTTGTTTAATAGTAATAGTCGCACTTCATTCATTTGGCTGTTTTCTATAGTGTTTGGAAAACATACTTTTATTTTTCCATTTGATATGTCAAATGGTACTGCTTGATTCTTTTTTGCTATATCTGATGATATATAGTCATTTATATTTATTTTTATAATTGAGTTTGTTAATAATATTCCTTTTGCTCCTAATATTTCTCCCATTGCTGCTATTAATGTATTAGGATCACATACATCTAGTTCATATAAAATGTCTCCCAATTTCATTTTTGGATTTTTTCTTTGATATTCTAAGGCTTTTTCTATATCTGCTTCTGTTACAACTCCTCTTCTTACTAATTCAACTCCTATTGGTTGTTTTCTACGCATTTCCATTTTGTATAAACACTCCTTTCATAAACTTGCTTTTTTATTTTTTGGTGTAAAATACAAGTGCTTCATTTGCTGTTTTATCAAAACTACCACTTTTAAATTCTACTGTAACTTGTCCTTTATTTACATCATATTCTGTATAGCTAAAATTGCATGTGTCAATATTGTCACATATTACACTATCATTTTTATAAATTGTTTTTGTGCTTTCTGAGTATTTGTATATATTTCCATTTTTAAATTTTATATATTCTATCTTTTCTCCTTGACTTCCTGTTGTTTCTCCTGCTACTATTACTTTGTTATCATCTTCTTGTACATCTTTTGCAAAATAACTTACAAATTCTGTGTATTTTTTACTATATGAATTTTTTTGATTTATTGTTCTTATAGAGTTATAAAAATTTGCTGAAATAACTGAAAAAGTTCCAATTACTACTGTTATTGCTATTACATATATTATTACAGAAGATGTTGTAATTCCTTTTTCGTATTTCATTTTACTCCTCCTTTGTCCTTATTGTTGATAATTCTACTGTTTTGTCTGCATTTTGGTCTTTATATGAAATTTTTACTGTTACTTTTTTTAATATTTCTGGTATTTCGTTTTCTTTTCCTGCCATTTCTGTATAATCTTGTACAGTTATGGTTCTATAATATGATGTTATATTTCCCATTTTGTCTTTTATATATCCATCTTTTAAGTTGTCTATATTTTCTATTTTTTCTGTTCCTTTTTTTGGTAATTGTAAAAAGTCTAGTGATTTTACAGTTTCTATTGTGTCTACAGCATAATACATTGCTTCTGTTTCTCTTTCTAGTTTTGTTGAATTTTTTTGTACTGCTGTAAATACTGTTAATATTGTTCCCATAAATATTGATATTAAAATAACTGCTATTGTTAGGTCTATTCCTGTTATTCCCTTTTCTTGCTTTAATCTCATATTTAAACTTTCCTTCCTGAGTTTAAAAATTTCAATTATATTATATAATTAATACATATTAGTATAAACATATATATTGTCATATTTGTTACTCCTAACATATATCCTATTTGTTCTTTTTGCATATAATTTTTTTCTTTTTGCTTTTTGTTTTTTATTTTGTGTATTATTGTGTCTATTACTATTGCTATTGCTACTATTATTACACTTTCATAGGCTACATATTCTCCTGTCATTATTGCCATTATCATTGTGGTTAATATTAGTCCAAATATGTATTTGTTTTTTGCATATTTTTTTAGTGTTATATTGTCTATTAGTAAGATTATTATATATGCTGCTAAATATATAATATATCTATACATACTAGTTTTTTCTATTATATATAGATATATCATATATAAAATAGAAAGGATTATTCCATATGCTAATACGCCTCTGTTTATTTCACGTTTTTCTTTGTCTATTCCTGCCATTAATACTATAAATGTGAAGTATAACGCAAAAAATCCATAATCAATTGCTTTGACTATTGTTATATTTTCAATATTTAATTTCATTAGGATTGCTACTGCTAAAAATATTGTTCCTGATAGTGCTTCTAATATAAAATATCTTGGTCTTATTTTTTCTTTACAATATCTGCATTTTCCTCCTAAAAATATATAACTCCATACTGGTATTAAATCCCAAAAGCCTAATTTGTGTTCACATTTTGGGCAATATGAGTGTGTGTGTGTTATATCTTCTCTTTTTGGTATTCTATATACTGCTAGTGTATAAAAGCTTCCAAATACTGTTCCTATTATAAATATTGCAATATAAAATATGATGTCCATTGGTTTCTCCTTTTGTTTTTTATAATTTTAGGCATATACAACATTCGTATATGCCTATATTTTAAATAGTTTTATTATATTATAATTATTTTGTCATTTTATCATTTGTCCATGTGATTTTTCCATCTTTATCAATTGTTGCTGTTAAAGCTTTTCCATCAGCATCTTTTACATTTGTTACAATTTTATATGATGTTGTTTCAACAGTTGCTGGTGCTGCTGAACAATATCCTTTTGTCATTGATGATGCATAGATTTTGTCTGCTACTGTTTTTCCTATTGAATCTGTTAATGTGTTATCTCCAGCTACATATTTTGAATTATAATATTCTGTAATTCCTTCTGCTGCTACTGTGCTAAATGAATCTTTTACGTTTGCTATGTTTGTGCTTACTTTTGATTGAGATGCTCTGTTTAATATACCATTATCTCCTGATAATGCCATGATTGTTACTCCTGCTAAAATTAATAAAACTATAATTGTGATTACTAGTGCTACTAGTGTAATACCTTTTTCATTATTTTTCATTTTAAATTCCTCCTAAATATTTTTATTTTAATTTTTAATTTTGGTTATCCTTATGTCTTTCCTTGTTGGTTTTTCGTTAGTTCTTTCCCCCTTTTCATCTAGTTTTGTATGCTTCTTATACTTTTCATAAGTATAATGTTAATAACTTATTATTTTGTTCCTTTGTCTGGATAGTAGTTTGTACTATTTTTTTCTGTGCTACTTCCTGTTGATGATGTTCCAGAACCGTTGTTTTTCGAATTATTGCTTCCAGAATTTGTGTTATTACTTCCACCTGTTTGTGATGAACCATTATTACTTGTTTGTCCATTATTAGATGTTGTTCCTGTGCTTCCTGTTGTGTCTGATGATGCTGCAGAAAATGGATTTTTTCTTCCTGCTTTATAATCATTTACTCTTTTATAATTTTTTAAGTCTGTTGCTGTTACTTCATATGATAGCACTACTGTATCATCATCTTCAGCACTTTTTTCTTCTAAAGCTTTTTGTGTATCTTCACTTGCTGTATATGTTACTGCTTCTGGTACAACTTTGTTCATTGGGACATAATCATATAATAATACTCCTAAAAGTAATATTATAGCAAGTATTAATAATAATATTATAATTATTTCTTTTAAAATGTTTTTTGACATATAAGTACTCCTTTTCTATTGATCACTTATTGTACTGCTACTCCACTATTTGTAGTGTTCGTAGTGTTCGTAGTTGTATTATTTGTTGTTCCTGCTGTATTTCCTGATGTTGTATTTCCTGATGTTGTATTTCCTGTTGAATTTGTATTAGAAGAACTTCCATTTGTTCCATTTGTAGAATCTGATGTTGTAGTTGTAACTGTACTTGATGATATTCCTTCTATTGCAATATCTTTAGTAGTAAATGTTGCTTTTACATAGTTTCCATTTTCTACTGGTTCCATGCTAAAGTTTTCTATTTTGAAGTTTAATTCAGAGTCATCCTCTAAATCTGATATATATAGTGATACTCCTGCATAACTTCCTTGTACTGTAAAGTTTATATCATAATATTTAAAACTTTCTGTACTCGCTGGTGTTAGACTACCATTTTTTAGTTCAAAAATTGCATTTAGTCCTTCATCTGTTGCTAATGTTCCTATTTTTGCCCATAATTTATCAACAGTATATTTTTGTTTTTGTAATGATGCTGATATTTCACTGTCTGAACTTACTGCTACCATATCTTCATATCTTTGTTTTTCACTTTTCATTGCTTTTACATCTGCATTTATTGTTGATATTTTGTTTGGGTAGTCTGTTCCTGCTAAGCTTGTTGCTTGGTTTAGTTTTGTCTCTAAGTTTGCATTTTCTTTTTTTATTTCTTGAATTCCTAGTATGTTAATGTTTCCTAAATGAATTCCTTTTAATCCTGTTACTAATGTTAATATACAGCACAATATAATCATTATACTTATTAATAATTTTTTCATGGTAAATCACCTTCTATCTTTACTGTAATTACATCATTATTTTTTTGTCCTGATGTAGATATGACATTTGTTAATACAACCTCTGTTTTTATACTTCCTATAAAGAAAGCGATTTGCTCATATTTTGAAGATTCAACAAGAATTTCAACATGACCAGTATCTGTATTTTGAATAGATTTGATTTGTACACTTGATGGTATTATGTTCATTAATTGGTTTAGTAATGTTGGTATTGAACCTTTTACTTTGTTTTTCTCTTCTATTCTTTTATTTAATGCTTCTAGATTTGATATTTTTGTTGTATAATCTGTTTTTATTTGTTTTATTGAATTGTCATCGTTTTCTGCAAGTTTTATTTGTTGTTGTGTATTTGCTATTGATGTATCTGCTTCTTTTGATTTTTTATCAAATTGTCCTTTTAATACTCCTGAAAATGCACTATATACAACAAATACTATTATTATTGCAAGCATAATATTTAATAATACTCTTTCTGTTCCATCTAGTGGTTCTTTTAAATCATTTGTTAGTAATCCTCCTGCTAATTTCTTGTCTTTTGGTTTGTCATTTTTTCCGTTTAATTCTAATGTGAACATTTCTTTTAATTTGTCTGCAATAGTTGTTGTTTTGAAGTTCATTCCAGCTATTCCTTCATCTAACCCCATTAATGCTATTGATATGGCTGAGTTTACTTCTATATAATCTTTTATGTTTATGTCTGGTGTTGTTTGTACAAAATTTGGTTTTAGTATTTTACATTGTACATTATTTAGGTATTCTTCAAAATATAAATCTATATTATTTATTAATGCTGCTGTTCCTGTTATATATATTTTTTCTATTTTTTCAAAACTTTCGTTTATTGTTTTTTGTATTTGTCCTACTATTTGATATAGTGTTGGCATTATTTCTTCAAGATATCCTGCTTGTTGTTCTGTTAGTTCTCTTCCTTCTGATGTATATATTGTTGTTTCTTTGCACATTTCATATGCTTTTTGATAAGAATTTTCTTTTAAATTTATTTTGTCTAAAAATTCTCCACTACCTTGTTCTAGCGTTTTTACATTATATATTTTTTTGTCAATAATTGTTGTTATTGTTGTTTTTTCTTCCATGTTTACTATTAAACAATTTCCACTAGCTTCTTCTAAATCTAATAAATTAGGGATAGACATTGGAAGTGGATATAATCCTGTTAGTTTGTAGTTTTGTAATAATTGCATTTGTTTATTTAGTTCTATTTTATTGTCTGTTACAAATATTACTTTTAATTTTTGATCATCTTCTTTTTCATTTACAACTGCATACCTTGTTTCAAATACATTTGGGTTGTATCCTTTGTCCGAACAATATGATTCAAATTCTGTTTTTATAGCTTTGTCTAAATCCTTTTTGCTTAACATAGCAAACATTGGAAAATATTGGTACATTTCTTCAGACAAATTAATACATACTGGTATTTTATAACTGTATGTTTCTTCTATTATTTGTTTTATTCCTTCTTCTACTTTATCATAGAATTTTATACCAAAACTTTCAACTTTTTTTGTGTTCTTATCTTTTGATATTTTGGCATATTTTATTAAATTACTTTCTATATATAAACCTAAACAACTTGCCATGTTTTCTCCTTATTTCTTTAATATATATTTATTTTTTGCAATACATAAAAAATCATACTGTATTTATTTTCTTTGATATGAAATTTTATCTATTTTTTTCTCTTTTATTTTATCTTTTTTTAATAAAAAGTCAATATAATTTGTTAAAATATAATGCAAATGTAATACAATTGTAATATTTTTGTAATATTATTTTTTTTGAATTTTTGCTATATAAAATCCGTCCTTTTTTTCTGTTGGTTCTATTTCAAATTCTTCGTACTTATAGTTGGAATTTTCTTCTAAAAATTTTTGTACAATATCATGATTTTCTTCTTTAAAAATACTGCATGTTGAATATACTAGTGTTCCTTCTTTTTTTAGATATTTGCTACAATTTTCTAATATTTGATATTGGATTTTTGATATAATTTTTAAATCTTCTAGTTTCCTATGCCATTTTATATCTGGTTTTCTTTTTATTACACCTATTCCCATACATGGTACATCTAATAATATTTTATCAAATTTTTCTTCATATTGTTTTTGATATTTTGTTGCATCATTTTGCTCTGTTTCTATAATCTCAACCACTAGTCTTTTTGCATTTTCTTCTATTAAATTTGTTCTTGATTGATATAAATCCCATGCTAAGATTTTGCCTTTATTGTTCATTATTTCTGCTAAATATGTAGTTTTTCCTCCTGGTGCGCTACATGCATCTAATATATAATCATTTTCTTTTGGTTCTAGCATATATGCTGCCATTCCTGCTGATAAGTCTTGTACTGTAAAATATCCTTTTTGGAACAATTCTAAATTTTCTATATTTTTCACTTTTTCTAAAATATAAAAATCTGGGTTTTCTTTAATATTGGTAAAATTTATATTTTTCTCTTTTAGCTTTTTTTCAAATTCCTCTTTATTAATTTTTAAGTTATTCCTTCTTATTGTTATATTTGGTCTTTGCACTAAATTACCACATATTTTTCTTACTTCTGCTAAAATTTTTTCATTTTTTTGTTCATCTTGGTTATTTGCCATATATCCTCTATCTTCTAATAATTTTTCTATTATCCATGTTGGCATAGATGTTGTTTTTGATATTTTTTCTATTGGATCTTTTATTTTAAATAATTCTGCATAATCTACCATACTTACTTTTCTTAGTATTGCATTTACAAAGTTTGCACTTGTTTTATGCCCATATCTTTTGGCTAGATTTACACTTTCATTTACTGCTGCTGATTGTGGTATTTTGTCTAAAAATAATATTTGGTATATTCCCATTCTTAATATATTTTTTACCCATGGTGAGATTTTTTTCATTTTTATTTTTGAGTGTTTTTCTATTATTACATCTAATGTTAATTTCCATGTTGTTACTCCATATGTTATTTCTGATATTAATCCTACATCTTGTGGTTTTAGTTTTTCCCTGTTTGCATTTAATACTTCATTTAATGCTATATTTGAATATGCTTCTTCTTTGTCAATTTTATATAATACTTTTAGTGCTAGTTCTCTTACTTTATCTATCATTTCTTTTCCTTCCTTTTTTATTGCATTTTATCATGTTTCATTTTAATTGTAAATTTATTTTTTGCAATATTTTTATTTTTATTTGCATATTTTTTCAAAAAACGGAAAAAATGTTTATAATAGATTTTTAATGAAAGGAATGTGTGTATATGGAAATTGAGAAACATTTAACTATAACAGGGAATTCAACTGTATCTTGGAAAGATGCTATTGTTAAAGCTATTGAGGAGGCTTCTAAAACTATTGATTATTTATCAAGTGTTAGAATTTTGGATCAATATGCAAAGATTGATGGAAATAAAATTTCTGAGTATTTTGTTGATTTAGATTTAAGTTTTGTTTTAGATTTAAATAGAAAGGATGAAAAATAGATGAATTCTAATTCTTCTAATCCAATTGAAAGTAAGCAAAAATATCAAGAATATGTAAATAAAAAGTCTCCTAATTCTCCTATTTGGAAGAATTGCTTTAATGCTTTTTGGGTTGGTGGTTTAATTTGTACTATTGGGCAAATTATTTCTAATATTTGCAAGGCTCGTGGTTTTGATACTGCTATGTCTGGTACTATTGTTTCTATTATTCTTATTGGTATTTCTGCATTTTTAACTGGATTAAATATTTTTAATAAGATTGGTAAATTTGCTGGTGCTGGTTCTTTAGTTCCTATTACTGGTTTTGCAAATTCTATTGTTTCTCCAGCCATGGAGTATAAATCTGAAGGTTATGTTATGGGTGTTGGTGGCAAAATGTTTACTGTTGCTGGTCCAGTTTTAGTTTTTGGTATTTCTGCTTCTATTATTGTTGGACTTGTTTATTTGCTATTTAATACTCAATCTATTACATTGGTATAGTTTATTACTTTGTTTGTGTTTGAAATTTGCTTTGCAATTTTCTTGGCAATTTTCTTGATGTGATTTAACTTTTGGTTAATTGGAATTTTTGTTTAATATTTTATGTTAGGAGTTGAATTTTTTGAAAAAGTTAGGTAAACAAACTATTCAGTTTGATGCTCCTCCTACTATTGCTGAATGTGCAAGTATAGTTGGTCCTAAGGAGGCTCAAGGTCCTCTTTCTAAATATTTTGATCAAACTTTAGATGATGAATTTTGGGGAGAAAAAACTTGGGAAAAAGCTGAAAGTAAAATAATAAAAGAAACTGTAAATACTGTTATTAATAAATCTGGTATCCCTTCTGATAAAATTGATTGCTGTTTTGCTGGCGATTTATTAAATCAGTGTATTTCTTCTAGTTTTGGACTTCGTGAATTAAATATTCCATTTTTTGGAGTTTTTGGTGCTTGTTCTACTTTTGTAGAATCTATGTGTTTAGGAGCAATGTGTGTGGAAAGTTTTGCTGAAAATGTACTTTGTGCTACTTCTAGTCATTTTTGTAGTGCAGAAAAGCAATTTCGTTTTCCTTTAGAGTTAGGAAATCAACGTCCTCCTTCTGCTCAATGGACTGTTACTGGTTCTGGTGCAGCTATTTTGACTAAATCTGGTCAAGGTCCTTTTATTACTACCATTACTCCTGGTAAAATTGTTGACATGGGTATAAAGGATGCTAATAATATGCGGTGCAGCTATGGCTCCAGCTTTTTGCGATACCTTAGTAACACACTTTTTAGATACTGGTAGAAATCCTAGTTATTATGATGTTATTATTAGTGGTGATTTAGGCTATATTGGTAAAGATATTGCTATAGATATTATGCGTTCTCAAGGTTATAATATCAAGTCTAATTATAATGATTGTGGTGTTCTTATTTTTGATAAATCTGAACAAGATACTCATTCTGGTGGTAGTGGTTGTGGTTGCTGTGGTTCTGTTTTTTCTGGTTATTTCTTTAAGCAATTACGTGATAGAAAAATTAAAAAGATGCTTCTTATTGCTACTGGTGCTTTGATGAATTCTACTAGTTCTCAACAAGGTGAGAGTATTCCTGGTATTGCTCATGCTATTAGTATTGAAGTTTAAAATATTTTTATTAAGAACGCGGACTTTAAATTGTTCTAGCAAGTGTTAATGTTATTATGTCCGCTTTTGTATTTTATAGATTGGGGGTTATTTTATGGATTTGAATTGGGCTGAAGTTTTTGCTTGGCCGTCTCTTTTTAAGTGCTTTGTGGTTGGTGGACTTATTTGTGTGATTGGCCAAATTTTAATTGATAAAACTAAACTTACTCCTGCTCGTATTTTAGTTATTTTTGTTACTACTGGTGCTATTTTGGGTGGTCTTGGCATTTATCAATATCTTGTTGATTTCGCTGGTGCTGGTGCTACTGTTCCTTTGACTGGTTTTGGCTACAATTTGGCTAAAGGTGCTATTGAAGGTGTTAAACAGTCTGGTATTGTTGGTGCTTTTACTGGTGGTGTTAAGGCTGCCGCTGGTGGTATTGCTGCTGCTGTTTTTTTCGGTTATCTTGCTTCTTTGATTTCTAAGCCTAAAATGAAAAAACAGTAATTGCAATTTTATATCATGTTTATTATTATAATTATTAATTTTTTTAAAAATTTTAAAAGAACCTTTTTTATGTAATAAGGTTCTTTTTTTCTCTATTTTCATATATTTTTATATACTTTTTTGATTTTTTCACATTTTGTGGAAATTCTTTAGCCTTTTATTGCTTTATTTTTACTCCTAATAAGTACATTATATCTATGGCTTGAAACTGATTTATAATAGCTCCTTTTATGTCTTCTATTGAAACTGCTATTCCTTCAATATTACTATTTGATAAATCTATATCTTTTAGGCTTGTTTTGAATATCTGTGCTTGTGTTAAATCTGCTTTGTTATATATTATATTTTTCAATTTATTTTCTTGGAAATTACTATTTCTTAGACTTGTATCTTCAAATGCTGCTTTTTCTATACTGGCTAATGAAAAATTGGCATAATTCATATTCGTTTCTTTAAAGTTTACATTATATATTCTTGTTTCTGTAAGATTACATCCTGTTAATTTGCAATTATTAAATTCACATCTTATAAAACTGCTGTTTTCGAATGATGTATTTGAGAAATTGCAATTGTTAAATTCTACATCAGTAAATGTGCTATATTGTAGTTTACTATTTATTATTTCTGTGTTTTTTATTACTGTTTTTTCTATTCTTATATCTGTATATTCTTCATTTTCTTCTATGTAGTTTTCAAGATATATTTTGTCTAACTCTGCATTTTCTTTTAATTCTTTGTTTAAATCTTCAATTTTTCTTAATTTACTTATTTCTAATTTTTGTGGTTTTAGTATATTCAATATTTTTACTCCTTTTTGGTATTATTTTACTTCTTTTATTTCTACTAGTTCAACCTTGTTTCCATGTTCTTTTATAATATTAATTAAATCTTTAGTTTTTAACCATATTGTTGCTGTATTATCATTTGGGTGTATTCCTATAATATCTGTTTTTTCAATAAATTCTTTATCTAGAAAAACTTTTACTTTATTTTCTTTATCATTTAAAATTCCTAATGGTGATACAGAGCCTGGTAGAATTTGTATTATTTCTTTTAATTCTTTTTCTGATGCAAAACTTAATGGTCTAGTATTATTTTCTTTTCTGAATTCTTTTAGGTTTACTCTTTTATTTCCTCTTACTGTTATTAAATAATAGTTTTCTTTTTTGTCATCTCTTACAAATAAGTTTTTGGCATCTGCTTCTGGATATGGTATTTCTACTTCAGATATTTCTGACATACTATATACTGCTTTGTGTTCTGTAATTTCATACCATATTTGTTTGTTTTTTATATATTCATATATTTGCTTTTTGTCCATTTTTTACTCCTTTTTATCTTTTATACTATAAGATTTTCCTTTGAATTTTTTTAAATAGAAAAAGAGACAACTAAAAAAATTGTCCCCTATTTTTTATATTTCCCTTATAAAGATTTTGTTAATTTCCTACTTTAACGTTTATTAAGCTTTTTTTGCAACTTCTGCTAATTTGCTGAATGCTTTTGGATCTGTTATAGCTAAGTCTGATAACATTTTTCTGTTTATTGTTACATTTGCTTTTTTTAGTCCTGCTATCATTTTGCTATATGTTGTTCCATTCATTCTTGCTGCAGCATTGATTCTTGCTATCCATAATTTTCTGAAATTACTCTTTTTGTCTTTTCTTCCTACATATGCATATGATAAAGATTTCATTACTGCTTGGTTTGCATTTCTAAATCTATAGTGTTTTGCACCATAATATCCTTTTGCTTGTTTTAATATTTTTTTATGTCTTGCTCTTGTTGTTCTAGCTGTTTTAACTCTTGCCATTTTTTTCACCTTCCTTATTTTGATTCTTTTCTAATTGATTATCCACCATATGGTAGTAATTTTTTGATTGTTTTTTTGCATGATTTGTCTGCATAAGCGTCTAATACTTTTCCTGTCTTTCTTTGTCTGCTTGTTTTGTTTGCTAATAAATGTCTTCTATTTGCTTTTGTTCTTTTTACTTTTCCTGTTGCTGTTAATCCATATCTTTTATTAGCTGCTCTGTTTGTTTTTAATTTTGCCATTGGTTTTTCCTCCCTTTCGATTTTGATTTTTATTTTATGCTTTTTTTGATAAAATCGTAAACATATTTCTACCTTCTAGTTTTGGTTGTTTTTCAACTGTTGCTATGTCTTCTAGTGCTTCTATAAATTTGTTTAGCACTGTTTCTCCTGCTTTTACATTGTTGACTTCTCTTCCTCTAAAACGTAGTGTAATTTTTACTTTGTTTCCTGCTTCTAAAAATTTTCTTGCATTTTTAGTTTTGAATCCAAAGTCGTGTTCTTCAATGTTTGGAGTAACTCTTAATTCTTTTACTTCTAATACTTTTTGCTTTTTCTTTGCTTCTTTTTCTTTTTTGGCTTGCTCAAATTTGTATTTTCCGTAATTCATTATTTTGCAAACTATTGGCTTACTGTTTGGTGCAACTACTACTAAGTCTAAATTGCTTTTTCCTGCTAGTTCTAATGCTGCACTTGTTGCCATTACTCCTAGTTTTTCTCCGTTTGCTCCTATTACTTGTACTTCTTTTTCTCTTATTTGTCCATTAATCGGTAATTCTTGTTTTATATTAAAACACCTCCATAAATAAAAAAATTGACTTTTGTTACAAGTCAATTCACCTTTATACACAAAAATGTTAATTAATTCTTTAATTTATTTTTGCATAACCTTTTTCCTTTGGATAAGGTGAGAAGTTTGCCTTCTTCTTGTAACAGGTATTATTATATCATACTTTTTGCATTTGTCAACCCTTTTTTTCGTATTTTTGGGCAAATTTTCTTTCCCCTATATTTAGTTTTTTATTTTACATAAAATGTAGAACGAAAGCCAATAAAACTGCTGTAACCATATGTTGTGTTATTGCCTCCACGTCCAGAGACCGGAAGGTTAGTGCTGGAATTGTTGTAATTACCTCCTCTATATGCACATGGATTATCAACATTTGATGTTTTTTCTAATGTCCATTCCCATTCATTTCCTGCAAAATCATATATGTTCATTTTTTTCGTATATTCTGATATTCCTCCTTCTATCCATATTATATCTTCTTTTTCTAATTCTATTGTAATCAATCAATATTATGTATCCTTTATTTTTTTCTTGTAATAATTCTAACATTTTACTAAATCCCATTTTTCTACCTCCTGCTTTATTTGGTTTCTTGATTATATATTTTATAAAGCTGGTGTGGTTCGTTTTTTTGCCCTGAAAGCTCAAAAAAAACGCTACCGCCATGTAGCGCTACCTCCAGGTAAAAAATTGAATGGCGGGATTTATCATAAACAAATTTATGATAAATTCCGCCATTCAATTTTTCACCTGCCTCTAGCGTATTTCATTCGCTAGAGGGACTTGTATTCAATTTACCGGTTATAAAATGACTCTCTCGCCTATTTTATAATCACGGCTTTAGCTTTTAGTTTACATAAAGTGTAGGGCGGAAGCCAATATTGTCGTTGGCATAGGCCGTGCGGTAGTCATAGCGGCAGGAGGCTGGACTGCCAGATCCTGTATAGCTGTAATAGCCTCCCCTAAGGGCACAAGGAGTGCTGCTGACGGAAGTCTTTTCTAGTGTCCATTCTCCTTCGTTACTAGCAAAGTTATATATATTCATTTTCTTTGTATATTCTGATATTCCTGTACTTAATAAAGCACTGCTATTATCTCCTGAATCAGATTTTGTAAATGCATTTGTTATTTTTGTCCATGTTCCTAATTCCTCTGTATTTGCATCCATTATTGCATATTTCCCTGATGTTATATTTTCTATTTTTACATTATTATAATTTCCCCAACTACTGCTATCTTCTTTAATATCTGCTACTGATAATCTTCCTTTAACTTCTAAATATTTACAAACTAAATCCCATTGTATTCCAAACATTAAACTGCTTG
>ENA-ORUQ01000773-ORUQ01000773.1-human-gut-metagenome-genome-assembly--contig:-NODE-773-length-34115-cov-6.553582_pt1 | contig 34115 bp, 33 predicted proteins | sample MGYA00242081_ERZ509211 | MGnify/ENA primary metagenome ERZ509211 (study PRJEB26280, sample SAMEA2338785) | human gut metagenome | biome: human gut; feature: human-associated habitat; material: faeces...
ATTGTAAATCTTGATGAACTTGATAAAAAAACAAAGTCTCTAATAATTGCTAATTTAGTGTTTGGTTTAATCTATATTATAATAGAAATTATGATAACAATGAAATATTTGAATATTTTACCATTAACATATACTTTTGCAAATTTCACTATGTTGTTATTATATTTTATAATTACTTTATATAGTATTTCAAAAATTATAAAGTTACAGACTGCAACAACACAATTAGAAAGTGCTGAAGAGTATAATAAAACTTTGAAAATTTTGCATGATAATGTTAGAGGTTTCAAACATGATTTTGATAATATTGTAACAACAATTGGTGGATATATTAATACAAATGATATGGAAGGACTTAAAAAATATTATGTACAATTAGAGGAAGATTGTGAAAAAGTAAATAATTTATATATTTTAAATCCTACTAGTATTAATAATCCTGGTATATACAATTTATTAACTTCTAAATATCATGATGCAACAGAAAAAGGTATTGATGTAAAAATATATTTCTTATTAGATTTAAATGATTTACATATGAAGATTTATGAATTCGCTAGAATTTTAGGAATATTACTTGATAATGCAATAGAGGCTGCTGAACAAAGTAAAGAAAAAATTATTAATATCTCTTTTAGAAAAGACGATAAAAATAACAGAAATATAATTCTAATTGAAAATAGTTATAAAAATAAAGATGTTGATATTGATACTATTTTTAATAAAGGGTTTACAGAAAAAGAAAACCATAGTGGTATTGGTCTATGGGAAGTTAGAAAGATTATATCTAAAAACAATAATGTTAATTTATTTACAACTAAATCAGATTCTTTATTTAAACAGCAATTAGAAATATATTTTAAATAAAAAGAAGAGTTGGCTTAAGACTTATGAAACTAGTCTTAAACTTGCCTCTTCTTTTCTTATATGCTTGCTAAAATGCTCTAAGATAGTAATCTATCTTTTGAGCATTTTGCATACATATAAATTAATAACATTGAGATTATATGTAGTTTGGTTAAATTTTTGGTATTTAACCAAAATTAATAACTAATTTAATTTTAATCTTTTTTTACCAAACTTGCTGGCATTTTTGGTTGATGCATTACACAAAAAACGAAACAAGCTGTATTTGTATTTTTAGCATATTTTTCTGCTATTTTTGATAAAAATTTTAACATAGGAACTCCCCCTTTAAAAAATTTTATATAATACTAAAATATTGCCGGCTAATATTCTAGATATTAACTAATTAAATTGTTGTTTCATACACTTCGTGTCCATACTTATTTTTTGTGATTTTGTATGCAATTCTTGTAATTGTGCATGTCTGAATAAAATATCCTATTATTATTATATTTGAAATAATTGGATTGTTTATTATTCCTGCTACAATTAAAGCGATTGTTACTGTTATATATGATAATATTTGTTTTTGCTTTCTTTCACTTTTTCTTAAGATTGGAACATTCTCTGTATCTGCTGGTGCATATAAGGTTATCATTGCCATTGCAAAAATCCAAAGCATTATAATTGTTATTATTTTTATATTTCCATCTAAAATAATATATTTTGATAATACTGCTGGTCCTATATACATTAAGCTTGTACATATTATGCATCCAATGTGTGTCTTTAAGTGAAAACCTCCCGAAAATGTACGATAAGGTAAAATGATTACAAATGTTATTAGTGCTAACTTTAAAACTCCTAACAAATATGCGATTCCTAGCATTATAAATATTTTTGGTATTTCTCCTATAATGTTTTGTAATCCATAATTTATTATTTCTGCTCTTTCGTCATCAATATCTGGCATTTCTTGTCTCATTTTGTTGGTTAGAAACATACAGATTTTATCAATCATTTTTTCTCACCTCACTTCATTTCCTTAAGCTGATATAATTTTATCATCAAAATGCTCAAATATTTCAAACCGTTTATAAAAAGTGCATAAGATTATATATAATTTTATTTTTTATTTTTCGTAAAAGATTTTGCTTGTTTTGTAAAATTTGAATAAATTTGCCTCAAACCTCCCCAAATTACCGTAAAAAAGACATATATCTTTTTTGATATACGTCTTTTTATATATTTATATTCCATTTCCAAGTTCCATTGTTTTCTGGATATACAGAAAATTGCATTTTTTCTTTTGTTATTGGATGTTCAAATTCTAAGTTATATGCCCATAATGCTATTTGTTTTCCTTTTCCTCTTGTTCCATATTTCTGGTCTCCAAATATGCTATGCCCAAAGTTTGCCATTTGTAATCTTATTTGATGATGTCTACCTGTATGTAAATTTACTTTTACAAGACTTAAATCTTTGTCTGGTTTGTATCCTAAAACTTCATAGTCTAGCTTTGCGTATTTTGCTCCTTTTTTCTCTGGTTTTACTACTTTGCTTATATTATTTCTTTCATCTTTATATAAATAGTCTTCTAATGTTCCGCTTCTGTTTTTCTATTTTTCCATCTACTACTGCTAAATACTGCTTTTTCATTGTTTTTTCCCTTACTTGGTTGCTTAATCTTGATGCAGCTTTAGATGTTTTGGCAAATACCATTACTCCTCCAACTGGTCTGTCTAGACGATGTACAAGCCCTACATATACATTTCCTGGCTTGTTGTATTTTTCCTTTATATATTGTTTTACTAGTGTGAGCATGTCCACATCTCCTGTTTTGTCTGATTGTGATGGTACATTTACAATTTTTTCTACTACTATAATATGATTGTCTTCATATATTACATTTAATTTTTGCATTTTGGACTATAATCCTTTCAAGTTATTTTTATAAATTTATATAAATGTTCAAATTATGTTCTTACGAATTTATCTATTATTTTAAATTCATTTTGTTCAACTTTCCCAACGGCCATAAATTCCGCATGGTAATACTAATTCAGAATTTTCCATTGGTAGTCCAACTTCTCCTGATGTTACTGTTCCTTTATTTCTTTTATTTACAGTTAAATTTAGAATATTTTCTAATACTTTACTTGAGATTCCTGTTGTGTATGAATTTATTAAGAAAAATAATGGTTGGTCTGATAATACATTTGTACATAGTTCTACCAAGTCATTTATATTTTCTTCAAATTGCCATACTTCTCCTTTTGCTCCTCTTCCATATGATGGTGGGTCCATTATTATTGCATCATATTTGTTTCCTCTTCTTATTTCTCTGTTAACAAATTTTACTACATCATCTATTATAAATCTTACTGGTCTTTTTTCTAGTCCTGATGATATTACATTTTCTTTTGCCCATGTTGTCATTCCTTTTGAACTGTCTACATGACATACAGATGCTCCTGCTGCTAAACATGCTACTGTCGCTCCTCCTGTGTATGCAAATAAATTTAAAACTTTTATCTCTTTTTTATTACTTTTTCTTATTTTTTCCATCATCCAGTCCCAATTTACTGCTTGTTCTGGGAATAGTCCTGTATGCTTGAATCCCATTGGCTTTATATTAAATGTTAATTCTTTGTATTTAATTTGCCATTGTTTTGGCATTTTTTTATGGAATTCCCACGCTCCTCCTCCTGTTTTGCTTCTATGATATACTGCGTTTATTTCTTTCCATTTTTTTGGATTTGTTTTTTGCTTCCATATTATTTGTGGGTCTGGTCTTGATAATATTACTTCTCCCCATCTTTCTAATTTTTGCCCTTCTGCCATGTCTAGTATTTTGTAATCTTTCCAATTATTTGCTATTTTCATTCTTTTTTCTATCCTTCTTTTTTTATTATTTTTTCTAAATCTATTGCCTATTATACCATATATTTTTTAAAATTAAATATTTTGCTTTATTAAAATTTTCTTAGTGTTTTTTTGCTCCGTCCCCGAAAACACTAGGGTGTTTTTTGAGTCCGGCCCCGAAAACACCACTACATTTTTTGTAATAGTACCATAAAATAATTAATTAGAATAATGTTGAGTGTGGAAAATATGAAAAATAGTAAAAATACAAAACTCATAAATTTGTGCTTTTTGATTTTTTGCCATAGTCTGGTTGTCCAATTTTTCCTTTTCATTTCTAATTTGTTTTTTGAACTATTGTAAGTTATGTTAAAAATCTCATCCTTTGCATATTCCATAAACAATCCCCCTTTTTGTATATTTTTATTATGGTTATTGTTTATTTATGCATGTTTTTTATAAAACTATTAATTTTTTATATTTTATTTATTACTTTTTTTATGACTTATAGTTTCTAATTAATTTTTGATACAAATTTTTTAAGTATTTAGCTCTTCTTTTATTTGTTTTGCTATTTTTTCACTAATTCCTTTTACTTCCATTAGTTCTTCTATTGTTGCTTGTTTTATTTTTGATACTGTTCCAAAATGTTTTAATAATTCTTGTTTCTTTGCTTCTCCTATTCCATGTATATTATCTAGTTCTGATTTTGTTATTTCTTTTTCTCTTAGTTTTCTATGATATGTTATTGCTGTGTCATGTACTGTGTCTTGGAATCTTGTTATTAGATTTTTTAGGTTTTCTGATATTTCTAGCTCTTTTCTGTTTTCGTCCATTAGTGCTCTTGTTTGGTGTTTATCATTTTTTACCATTCCATATACAGGTATGTCTAGTCCATATTTTGCTATTGCTTTTTGTGTTGCTCTTATTTGTGTTATTCCTCCATCTGCAAATATTGCGTCTGGTAGTTTTCCGAAACCTCCTGTTGGATCTTCTATTGAATGTTTTAGTCTCCTTGTTATTACTTCTTCCATACATCTTGGGTCATCTTGTCCAAATACTGTTTTTATTTTGAATCTGCGTGATAGATTCTTTTTTATTGCTCCGTCTTTCATTACACACATTGCTGCTACCATATTTGTTCCTGATATGTTTGAAATGTCATATGTTTCTATTTTTCTTGGTAGTTTGTCCATTTTTAATACTTCTTTTAATTCTAATAGTATTTCACTTTTATCTTTTTCTTTATTTTCTAGTGTTACTTTGGCATTGTTTTCTGCCATTTCTACAAATCTTAATTTTGCTCCTTTTTTCGGACTTTTCAATTCTACCTTTTTTCCTAGTTCATTTGATAACCATTCTTCTATTACTTCTTTATCTTCTAATTCTTCCCTTAACATTATTTTGTTTGGTATGTTCGGATTATCCATGTAATATTGTTTTATGAAGCCTGATACTATTTCTTTGTTTTCCATATCTTTTAGTTCATTAAAGAAATAATGCTCTCTTCCTATCATTTTGCTGCCTCTTACAAAAAATATTTCTATACATACTTCTAGCTCTGATTTGTATAATCCTATTACATCTATGTTGTTTTCTGATATATTTGATACTTTTTGCTTTGCTGATACTCTTTCTATTGCTTGCTTTCTGTCTCTTAGTTCTGCTGCTTTTTCAAATTCTAGTTTTTTTGATGCTTCTTCCATTTTCGTTTCTAAGTCTTTTATTATTTTTTCTGTTTTTCCTTCTAATAGTTCTATTATTTCTTCTATTTGTTTATGATATTCTTCTTTTGTTACATATCCCATACATGGTGCTAAACATCTTTTTATATGGTAGTTTAAACATGGTCTTGTTCGTGGTTTTAATGTTCTACATTGCCTTATTTGATATCTTTGTTTTATGAAGTCTATCATTTCTTTGGCTGCTCCTGGATTTGCATATGGTCCAAAATATTTTGCTCCATCATTTACTACCCTTCTTGTAAATACTACTGTTGGATAGTCTGATTTTACATCTATTTTTAAGTATGGATATGTTTTGTCATCTTTTAATAATACATTAAATTTGGGTCTGTTTTTCTTTATTAGATTACATTCTAATATTAATGCTTCTGCTTCATTGTCTACTACTATGTATTCAAAATGGTCTATTAGACTTACCATATTTTGTATTCTTTTTGTTTTGTTTGTTTTTCTGAAATATGATTTTACTCTATTTTTTAATGATACTGCTTTTCCCACATATATGATTTCGTCATTTTTGTCATGCATTATATATACTCCTGGTTTTCCTGGGAGCTTTTTTAATTCTTCTTCTATATTAAACATTTTTTTATTCCTTTCTCAATTATATTATCATGTTTTATATTTTATGTCAATTTATAGTTTGATGAATTTTTGTTTTTTTGTAAAATACTTGCACATACTATAATTTTGGTATATATTATAGAATAAAAGCGGACATTAATGCTTATTAGGAAATTTTAAAATCCGCGTCTTTTACATAGTTAAGGAGGTTTTATTTATGTGTGGAATTATTGGTTATATAGGTATTAAAAAAGCTAGCCCTATTTTATTGGCTGGATTAAATAGATTGGAATATCGTGGATATGATTCTGCTGGTATTTCTACTATAGAAAAGGATGGTATTCATGTTTTAAAAGATAAAGGTAGAGTTAAAAACTTGGAATCTCTTCCTGGAATAGATGATTTGGAGGGAACTGTTGGTATTGCTCATACTAGATGGGCTACTCATGGAAAACCTTCAAAAGAAAATGCCCATCCTCATCAGGATAATAGTAAATCTTTTAGTGTCGTGCATAATGGTATTATAGAAAATTATTCTGAACTTAAAAATTTATTAGAAAAAAATGGTTATCATTTTTATTCTGATACAGATACAGAAATTATCCCTAATTTGATTCATTATTATTATGAAAAAGAATTGAATTTGCATGATGATAAAACTGTTTTTACCTTTTTGAAAGCTGTTAGAAATTGCTGTTCTGATTTAAAAGGTAGTTTTGCTTTAGAAGTTATTTGCAAAGATTTTCCTAATAATATGATTGTTGTTAGAAAAGATAGCCCTTTAGTTATTGGTACTTGTGATGAAGAAAAATATATTTCTTCTGATATCCCTGCTATTCTTTCTTATACTAGAGATTTTTATTTATTAAATGATTTGGAATATGTTGTTTTAGATAATAAAACCGCTACTTTTTATAATAGTGATTTGGAAAAATTGCCTAAAAAGACTTGTAATATTGAATGGAGTGCAACTGCTAGTGAAAAAAATGGTTATGATGATTTTATGGCTAAAGAAATTGATGAACAACCAATTGCTATTAGAGAAACTATTGGTTCTAGAATAAATATTAGTGATTTGCATTGTGAATTATCTGAATTACCTTTGACAAAAGATTATTTAAAATCAATTAATAAAATTTATATTATTGCTTGTGGTACAGCTATGCACGCTGGTTTGAGTGGTAAAAATATAATTGAGAAATTGTGTAGAATTCCTGTGGAAGTTGATATTGCTTCTGAATTCCGTTATAGAAATCCTATCGTTGATGAAAAAACTTTGTCAATTTTTATTTCTCAATCTGGTGAAACTGCTGATACAATAGCTGCTTTAAAACTTGCTAAATCTCAAGGTAGTAAAACTATTGCTATTTCTAATGTTATTGGTAGCTCTATTACTAGAGAGGCTGATTATTCTATTTATACACATGCTGGTCCAGAAATAGCTGTTGCTTCTACTAAAGCATATACTTCTCAGGTCGTACTTGTTAGTATTTTAGCTATATATTTTGCTGAAATTTTAAATTGCTGCCCTGAAAGTGAACTTTTAGATTTAAAAAAAGAAATATTAGATTTGCCTAAAAAAGTTGAAGAAACTTTGCATTGTAAAGATGATATTAAGCATTTTGCTAAAAAAATATATCAAGAAAAAGATGTGTTTTTCTTAGGTAGAGGTGTTGATGAAACTATTGCTAAAGAGGGTTCTTTGAAATTAAAAGAAATTTCTTATATTCATTCTGAAAGCTATGCTGCAGGTGAATTAAAACATGGTCCTATTGCCTTAATTGAAAATGGAATTACTGTTGTGGGAGTTATGACTGATTCTAATTTGGTTGAAAAAACTATTAGTAATTTGCAAGAGGTTATTACTCGTGGTGCTAAAACTTTAGTTATTACTAATCAAGATTTTAATTATAATATGTTTGATGAAGTTATAAAAATCCCTGAAGTTTCTAGCTTTTTATCTCCTGTTTTGGCAATTGTTCCTTTACAATTACTTGCTTATTTTATCTCTAAAGAAAAAGGATTAGATGTTGATAAGCCTAGAAATTTGGCTAAGTCTGTTACAGTTGAATAGGAATTGAATAATTAATATTAAAAAAAGCCATATATGAACTTTATTTCTAGCTCATTATATGGCCTTTTTTCTATTTTTTGTTGTCAGATTTTAACTCATCTATTTTATCTTTTATATCTTCTTTTTGTTCTTCAATTTGTTCTTTTATTTTTCTTGTTTTTTCTTTTATCTTTACTTTTACTGCTTGAATTTTTGGATATGCATTTATTAATCTTCTATGCAAAGCTGATTTTTTTTGTAATATTTCTCTGACCTTTTTGGTTATTTCTTCTGTATTGTCCATCTTTTCTCCTAATTGTTTTGTTGTTATTTTTATACTGTTGTTGATGATTCCTGATACTATATTGTCTGCTAAGAAAATTACTAGTATTATCCAAAAAATTATATTTAAACTTAATGGTGTTAATTTTTCTAATTGCCCCATTAAAAATGGATTTGATATATACATTATAAACATTCCCAATATTCCAAATGCTATTAGATTGCTAAGGCATATCCTACCATTTATATTGAATTTTTTGCTACTGTAGTCCCACCATCTTGCATGATATATTTTTTCCATAAAATAGCTTGTTAAATATTCTAACACTCCACATACCACTACAGCCATTACAAATAATACTACTGGGTCTTGTGTGTATTTATTTAAAAATAGTGTTATTAATAGTGCTCCTACTCCATATATTGGGCAATATGGGCCTATTAAAAATCCTCTATCTACAAATTTTTTGTATTGTATTAGTTTGCATATTACTTCCATGCACCATCCTATTATTGCATATATTATGAATAACAGAAAATATATTTTTATATCTATTCCATATATTTGCAACTTTTTTCCTCCTTACTTTTGTATGATTTTCAGGTACATTATACGCAAAATTTTACATGTTTGTCAAGGCTTATCCAATTTTATAATTACATTCCTGTTACTGGTAATCTTTTTATCGTTATATTTTTTGTAGTGTCATTTGTGTTTATTTCTGTACTTTTTTCTTCTTTACTAGTGTTTTCTATTGAAATATTAGTTTTTTCTTTATTTGTATTTTCTTTTAAATTTTCTTCATAATAACTTACTTCTACCTCTTTTTCATCTACTGTTATTGTTGGGTTGCTTTCTTTTACATTGTTAAATGTTACTGTTACACTTTCATTCAATTTTGCTTCTATTTTTAGTAGTTGAGGATTTTTTATGTATCCATCTTTTGTTTTTGTTTCTCTTATGTAATATGTTCCTGGTAATATATGTTCTAATACTATTTCTCCGTTTTTATCTGTTTTTAGATTTGCATATATTACTTTTTGGTTACTATCTAATACTTCAAATTCTACTCCTTCCATTCTTGAATTTGTTTCTTTATCTTTTTTTATTATTTTTAAATTTGTTTTGTTTTCAAAGTAATTGTCTTCTATTGTTTCATTTGCATCTTCATATGTTGCTGCTGTTAGCGCATAGTCTTGATAACTACTATTTGCTGCTTTTCCATATAATACTGGTTTTGTATTTACAGATGTAGTTATTTCTATTTTAAAGTTTCCTTTATTATTTATTTGACTAATTGGTATTATTACTTTGAATTTTTCGTTTGCTGAAAATTGTGTTTTTTCTTTGTTATTTAAGTCTGTTACTTTTATTCCTTCTGCTAATTCATTGTTTGCTTTTAAAAGTTTTACATTGTATTTTGAGTATGCTGCATTTGTGTTGATTTGATATGTTTTTGATATATATTCTTTTTGGATATCATCTTGTTCAAAATTATCTTTTAGTCTTTTTACAACTATTGAATTTGATGCTTGATTTTCATTTGAATTTTTAGCTGCATTTACTATTTTTTTGATTGCTGCTACTGTTCTGTTTCCTGCTTCTCCTATTGGTGTATAGCTGTTTACATCATTTCCATGTATATAGCAATATATTGCTTGTTTTGTTGCTGTAAATGCTTCTTCTTTGTTGGCACATCCTAGTTCTTGATATGTTTTATATGGATATCCATTTACTATATATCTCCATAATCCAACATCATGTATACTATCTTGGATTGATACTGAATATGCTAAACTGTCTGATACTCCGGTGTTTTGTCTTATCTAAGCAGTATGCTGGGTATTGTTTTCCATTTGATTCATAATATGCATAAAATGTTTTTACTTTCATTCCTTTGTATATTATTAATTCTCCACAGTCTCCTCCATTTTTTATGTCTGCTGATTTTAATGTTACCGCTCCACTGGTTCCTGCAAATGTGGCTATATTTATTGCCATAATACTAAATATTATTGTTAATTTTTTTAGTATCTTTTTTATTTTTCCTTTCATTTTTTCACTTCATTCCTTTCTCGTTTATTCTAATTATTCAAAACTGCTTTCGTTTTTTATTTCTACTTATTACTTTTTATTTCTATTCCTTTTACACATCTTCTGTATTCTGGCTCATTTTCTATACATGTTATTAATGTTATTGTGTTCTCTTCTGTTCTTTCCATACAGGTCCAGTCTGTATCTTTTATTATATAATTTTCTGATACTTCATATTCTTTTTTGAAGTTTTCAAATTTGTATTGAATTTTGTCTCCTTTTTTTAGTAATTTTAAATTTTGGAAATAATTTACTGGGTATCCTCTATTATGTGCTGCTAAACAAATGTTGCCTTCTTTCTTTTGTGTGTCTTCAAAATGTCCTATGTATTTATTCATTGTTTCTTTACTTGTTCCTTCTGATATTTCCGCTTCTAAAAATATTCGTGGTATTTTTAGATACCAATTTTTTTGGTCTATATCACTTTTATTTTGATTGTTTGCACTTGTTTCTGCAGTTTTGTTTTCATTTTGTGTTTTATTTACTTCTTCTTTGCTACTTGAGTTTTGGTTTTCGCTGTTATCATCAAATTCTATTTTTACTGTGTCTTTTAATCCTGTTTGAAAGATAGAAGGATTTTTTGCTAAATTGCATATTATATTGATGATTAAAAATGTTATTGCTGTTATTACAAAACTTATTATGTTTATATATTTAGTTGTGTATATTTTTTGCATGCATATGCCTCACCTGCCTTATTTTTCACTTTTTGTGGGATTTTTAGATTTTAATTTTTTCGAAAAAATTGTTAGATTTAAAATTTTTTTATTACATTTGAATGTAATGTGAATAAATCTTATGTACACATAGTAACATATGTTTTTGATTTTGTAAAGAATTTTTTATCGACAAAATATGACATCACTATGCAGTATTGTTGCATATTAAAAAGTTTTATAATTATACTAATATATAGAAAAATTAATATATGTATATGGTAAAATAATTTTCGAATGTGATTGGAGCAATCTTAGAATTTCTTGAATAAGTTAATGGAAGAGCTTCACGTCGAGCGAAGCGAGGACTAAGCTGAAGGAAGCCATTAACTTATTTTAGAAATTCTTGGGTTGTGTATTGAACCGAGAAAATTATTAAGCCATATACATATATTAATTTTAGATAATACTAATTTCAAAGTCTTTTATTGTCATATTATTTATTGGTGAATTTGCATATATAGTTAGTATTTTTTCATCTTTGTAAACCGTATCTCCTACTTTTTTGCTAAGAACGATTCCAACTGACATATCAATTTTATCTTCTTTTTTTATTCTGCCTGCCCCTAAGTTACATACATATTTTGCTATTATATCTGCTGGTATTGCTTCTATCTTTCCATCTGTTGGACTTTTTATTTCATATTGATATTTAGATTTTTCAAATTTGTTTGTATCTTCTAAATAACTTATATCTCCTCCTTGTAATTCAACCATTTCTTTGAATTTATTAAATGCTTGTCCATTATGAAGTTGTTCTATCATCTTGTTTTTGTTTTCTTCAATATTTTCTCCTAATCCTGCTAATTTTATCATGTTTGCTCCTAGGTCTAATACAACATTTTTTAAATCTTCTGGTAGTTCTTCTCCTTTTAAAAACCTTATTGCTTCTATCATTTCTAATGTATTTCCTATTGCATATCCTAGTGGTTGATTCATATCTGTTAATATATATGTTGTTTCTCTTTTGGCTAATTCTCCTATTTTTACCATTTGTTCTGCTAGCTCTTTAGCTTTTTCTTTTGTTTTCATAAATGCACCTTTTCCATAGGTTACTTCTAGCATTATTTTTTGTGCTCCACTTGCTATTTTTTTGCTCATTATACTTGATGCAATTAGTGGTATGCTTTCAACACATGAGATTGAGTCTCTTAATGCATATATTTTTTTGTCTGCTGGGGCTAAATTTCGTGTTTGTGATATCATACTTATTCCTATTTTTTGTACATTTTTTATAAATTCCTCTTCTGTTATTTCTGTTCTATATCCTGGTATTGATTCCATTTTGTCTACTGTTCCACCTGTAAAGCCTAATCCTCTTCCTGACATTTTTGCTACTTTAACTCCTAATGAACTTATTAATGGCAACAAAATTATTGAGACTTTGTCTCCTACTCCCCCTGTTGAATGTTTGTCTACTATGATTCCTTCGATTTTGGACAAATCTAGTATATCTCCTGAATGTGCCATTTCCATTGTTAAATATGTACATTCTTGATTTGTCATTCCATTCAAATATATTGCCATAATAAGTGCTGCTGCTTGATAATCAGTAACACTTCCTTCTGTATAGCCTTTTATAAAAAAGCTTATTTCTTCTTTTGTTAGTTCTTTTTTGTCTCTCTTTTTTTCTATTACTTCTAAAATATTCATAAGTTTTTCTCATTCCTTTTCTTTTATTGATGTACTATATTTTTTGTAAAACTTCTTCTATGTATTGGTGTTAAACCATATTGTCTAATTGCTTCCATGTGCATTTTTGTTCCATATCCTTTATGTTGTGCAAATCCATATTGAGGATAGATTGTGTCCCATTCTCTCATTATTCTATCCCTTGTTACTTTTGCTATTATTGAAGCTGCTCCTATTGAATAGCATTTTGCATCTCCTTTTATTATTGATTCATATGGTACTCCTTTTGTGTCTATATGTTCTAATGCATCTATGATAATTAAGTCTGGATTTACATCTAAGCCTTCTACTACTTGTGTTACTCCACTTTTGGTTGCATTTAATATGTTTATTTCGTCTATTACATCTTGTCCTATGATTGCTACTGAATAACTTATTGCTTCTTCTATTATTAAATCATATAGTTTTTCTCTCTTTTTTTCTGAGACTTTTTTTGAGTCATTTACTCCTTCTATCATTGAGTCTGCTGGCATTATTACTCCTGCAACTACAACAGGACCTGCTAGAGGTCCTCTTCCTGCTTCATCTATTCCACATATGTTTTTGAAGCCTTTTGTGTGTAATTCGTTTTCTATTATTTTTAGATTTGTTAGTCTTTCTAGTTCTTTTTCTTTCATTTCTTATCGTTTTCCTTTCTAAATGCACTGACTTAGTGTTTTGCCAAATATTAATGTTTATTTTTGTTCTTTAGTCCTCATCTCTTATTTCATCTAAACAATATTTTGTTTCTCCTCCATTTACTTGTATTCCTTTTGTGTTATAAACTTTTACACTGGAATTTGTTACATCATATACTACTATATATAGACCGTCTTTTTCATTTGATTCTACACCTTTTATTCCCATATTTTCTAAATCTGATGTTGTTAATAATATTACTCTTCCTTCACTTATGTCTGTTGAATTAATTCCTATTTTTATGGCTTCTTCTGCCATATTGCTTGAGGATGTTATTTTTGTTCCTTTTCCTTCTCCTTCTAGTTCACTGTTTGATTTTTCCTTCATTTCGTCTGTGGCTTCTTCTGGTTTTATTCCTAAATCATAGTTTGCATTTTCTACAAATTCTTTTGTTTTTGCTTCTATTAGTAACATATTTGTTTTTATGTTTTGTACTTTTGCTTTATTTATTGATTCACTTCCAAATTTTATCGTTATTGATGCTATTATTATTAATACTGCTATTGTTATTGCTAATGCTATTAATGTAACACCTTTATTGTTTTCTTTTTTCATTTTTTCATCTTTCCCTTCTCCATTTTAGCTTCGTTTTTTTCTACATTCATTATATAGGTATATACATTTTTTTTCAAGTGTTTTTTAATGTATTTTTTTATGGTTTATAAATCTTTCTAATAGTAAAACTGCTAAGTACATTATTCCTGCTAATATTCCTAAAATAATAACACTTGTCATTACTAAATCTAATTTGAATACTTGCCCTCCATACACAATTAAATATCCTAATCCTGCTTTTGATACTAAAAATTCTCCTGATATTACTCCTACTAGTGATAATCCTATATTTACTTTTAGTGAGTTTAAAAATGTTGGTATATTTGCTGGTATTACTATTTTTGTTAGTATTTGCAACTTGTTTGCATTAAATGTTTTTGCCATTTTTATTAGATTTTCGTCTGTTCTTAAAAATCCATTTAGGTTTTCTAAAATTGTTACTATTAATGATATTGCTACTGCCATCACTATTATTGCTGGTGTTCCTGCTCCGTACCCATATTATTATTATTGGTCCGTAGTGCAACCTTTGGCAGACTATTTAATACTACTAAATATGGTTCTGCGACTTTTGCTAAAAATCCTGACCACCATAATATTATTGCTATAATAATTCCTATTCCTGTTCCTAGTAAAAATCCTATAACTGTTTCATATGTTGTGACTTTTATATGATTTATTAAATCATTTGCTCCTAAATTTGTTAGTGTTTTCCATATTCTGCTTGGTTGACTTGTTATAAAACTGTCTATTATATTTTTGTTTGCTAATAATTCCCAGATTCCTAAAAATGCTATTAGTATTCCTATTTGTACTATAAAAACTAGTATTTTTTCTTGCCTTTTTTTCTTTAAGTATTTTTTTCTTTCACTTGTCATTTTATCACTTCCTCCTATAATGGTATACAAATTATTTTTAATCTTTGTCTACTCCTAGTTCTTTCCACAATATATTGAAATATTTGCTAAACTTAGCGCTTTCTCTACAATTTATTGGATTTCTTTTTTCTATATCAAATTCTATTTTTTGTATATCTTTTATAGTTCCTGGTCTTTTGCTTAATACTAATACTCTGTCTGACATACTTATTGCTTCTGGTTGATATAAAAATAGGCAGTTTTGATTTTTATTTTTGACTAATTTAATATTAAATTAGCCTTATATTTTTTCTTTTAAGTTATTTAATTGTTTAAAATTAAAATACAAATCAACTTGTTTATCTTGATGAATTTCAATTTTATTAATAATTACTTTCATAATTTCTGATGTTGGTTTATTTAGACTCAAAAATTCTTGTATAACACTTTTTATTTTTTCGGTATCATCTTTTTTTGATTCTTCTTTTTGTCTTTTAATTTCTATGTATTCGTTTTCTTTTTGCTTTATTTCATTTTTTAATTTCGAAAATAACCTTTCATACATTTCTTCACTTATTTTATTATTTAATTTATCTACATACATATGGTCAATATTGTTATTTATTAATTTTATCTCGTTTTCTAGTTTTTGAAGTATTTTTCCATAATCATATTTAGTCATTCCCTTTTTTACTTCTAATTCTATTTTTTCACTATCTATTTTTTGAAAAAGATTTTTAATATAATCAATTACAGTTTCTTCTAAATTAGAATAGCTAAAACCATGTGATGTACAAAGTTTTAATTTTGAATTTCTGCGATAATTGTTACATACCATATAATAATTGCCATTCTTTTTTCCTCTTACCCCTATTTTATGTTTGCATTCATAACAAAAAAGTAACCCATCTAATAAAAACATATTTTTCTTTTCATTTCTATTGTAATTTTGAACTATTACCATTTTTTGCACAGCATTAAATATTTTTTTATCTATTATTGGTTCATGTGTATTTTCTACTTCTATCCATTTTTCTTCTGGATTTGTTCTAATTTTTCTATTTTTATAACTTATTCTACTTCTTTTATTTTGTACAGTTGTACCTATATAAGCTTTATTTTTTAATATGTTTTTTACAGTTTTATTTTCCCAAAACGTTTCTTTATTATACCTTGATTTATTAGCTGTCGGAATGTTGTTACTATTTAGATAGTCTCTTATAGTTCCAACTTGATTTCCATTGGATGCCATATTAAAAATATTCCTTACAATTTGAGCCTCTGGCTCATAAATTATTAATTTGTTTTTATCTTTTAAATCTTTTATGTATCCAAGTGGTGTTTTTCCTCCTACCCATTTTCCCTGCTTTTGCATAGTATGAAGTGCTGTTCTAATTTTCTTTGATAAATCTTTAGAATACATATCATTTAATATTGATTTAAATGGTGCAATATCATTGTTGCCATTTGATGCTTCAAAAGTATCTATTCCATCTGTTACTGAAACATATCTTACATTATTTTCTGGGAACCATTTTTCTATATATTCTCCTGTTTCTATATAATCACGACCTAAACGAGATAAATCTTTTGTTACAACCATATTGATTTTTCTATTTTCTATATCTCTTATCATTCTTTGAAAATCTGGTCTATTAAAATTTGTTCCAGTAAAGCCTTGATCTATATATGTATCTATTAATTGGTACTTCCATCCTAATTTTTGCACATATTCTGTTAGTAATGTTCTTTGATTTTTTATACTTTCACTTTCATCATAGCCTCTATCTACGTCTTCTTTTGATAGCCTAATATAAATTGCTACTTTGTATATTGCTTTTTCTATTTGTTCAAGCATTGTTCCTCCCTTATATGCTTAAGAACAAAAGCGGACATCAATAACTTTTGCAATTACAATAACATTTTAAAGTCCGCGTTTTTGTTCGCGTGCCAAATTTGCAAAGCAAATTTGTGTACATCATATGTTTAAATATTAGGAAAGTTATATAACTTTCTTAATATTTAAACAATTTGAATTTAAGTTTAATTATATCTTATTTAGAGCAAAATTTTAATGCTCTAAAATATTTTTCTTTAAGATATTAATTATTAAATGTTTTATTAATTCTTCTAACTCTTCACCTTTTTCGTCGAAGTATATATTGATTTTGAAAGTTTCACTCATATCAACTCACTCTCCCTATACTATATATACATCCGTTTTCTTATAAAAATTCTCCCTTATATTAAAATTTATTTTAATATTTTTTAATATGTCCACATTTGCTCATAAATAGTTCAAGGGTAGCTATGCGATAGTTTTCACTATCACACACCTACCCAGTATAGTAAAATATGTCATCTATTTTGTTTAAAATCATTGATATTGCTAGTTTTTCTATCTATAAAAAATATCCATTTTTTAAGTTTGTTTTACTTGAAAAATTAGACATTTTTAACTCACATATAGAATCAATTTAAACTGCTAAAATAGTAATAGAAAATTGTAATTTCTTGTTGATATTTCTATTTCATAGTCTTTTCAAATTCAAACATTCCACCATCATCTAAAAACATCTAGTATTGTTCTCCTTCCTCTAATAATATATCTGTATTATCTACTTTTAATGCAAAATAAGGTTGTTCTTTACTTTCTTCTTTTAAATATAATATAAAATCACTATCGAATATCATTTTTCTTGACTTTTCTGTCCAAGCTTTTTGTGTAGCATCAATTAATGCTTCACTTTTTACACTTCCACCTACATTATTTAATTCAAAATCTATTGTTTGTAATGCTTGTTTTATATAGTAATTGCTATTTTTTATTTCTCTTCCACATAATTCATCATAGTTAATTTCATCATTGACTTTTATAAATGGTATTCTTAATATATCATTTTCTTCAAATGTATTTTTTCCAGAATAGTTAATTTGTTGTTTTTTTATTTCTTTATAGTTTTCTTCAAATGATTTGTTTTCTCCTGTTGTTTTATATAAAATAACTTCTTCTCCCTCTTTAGTCTTTAATTTAATTGCAAAATCATCTTCAGAATTATAAAACAATACCTCTACATTTTTACTTGCAATAGGATTATTACTGCTATCCACTCCAAAGCATTTTATTCTAGGTTCTGAATTATTAAATGTTATACTTCCCATTGCTGTTGAAAATGGTTCTAAAAAATTAAACTCTTTTTTCAACATTGCATATAATACATATCCATTTGAATCATTCCAATCAATTCTATCTATTAAATTACTGTCTTCATTAAATTTTTGTTTTATTCCATTTTGAATTTTATTTTTTAAATCTTCTCCCATTGCCTGTCCATGTATTTTGAAATATGAATTTTCAGATAATTGGTCAACTTTAAAGCTTTGTTTGTTTAATTCATTTGCAAGTTCTGATTCTCCATCTCTAAATTCAACATTTCCTTTTACAACATCATTCATAAAATCATTCCATACCAAATTGAAAGTTCCACACCATACTTTATTTCCATCCATTGTTGATAATCCACTTGTATATGTAGGTGTTATTTCTGCCTTTCCTATAAAACCTTTAATAATTTTCATGGTAGCATATACTCCCCCTGCAAGTAAAACACTTATACATAACATTATTATAATTACTTTTGAAACTTTACTCATTTCATCAAATCCTTTCTTTATTAGAATTTTTCGCAATTCTTTTTTGCCTCTATGGATAAGATTTTTTACATTTTGAATTGACTCCCCAAGTATTTGTGCAGTTTCTTGATATGTTAATTCTTCAATTTTTACTAAATATATTGCATTTTTATATCTATCATCTAACATATCTATTGCTTTTATTATTTCTTGTCTTTTTTCATTCTTTGTTACAATGTCTGCTACATCTTGTCCTACTTGTTCTGCTCCATTTAAGATGTATTCTTCATTTATTTCTGTTCTTCTTTTTTCCATATTTATTTGATTATATGCTCTACTCTTAGCAACTAAATAAATATAATATTTAAAAGTATAGCTCTCTTTGATTTTATTTTGCATAACATAAACAAACACATCTTGAGTAATATCTTCAGCTTTTTGATAATCTTTTACTATATTGTAAACAAAGTATTGTATTTTATCTTTGTACTTGTTATATAGCAATTCAAAAGCACCTTTTTCTCCATCTAAATATTCATTATATAATTTTATATCTAAATCTTTTTCCATATCTTACCCTGCTTTCATATATACAAACAGATGAAAATTAAAAAAGTTTCATTTTCTTTAATTTTTTTATAAAATTTAAGAGAGATTATATCTCCCCTATTTGTAATTATTTAATTTTCTTAATTGGATGTCTTATAACTGTCTTTAATTTGCTAACATCACATTTTCTTGGATCACTTAAATAAATTTCGTGGTGTAATCTTGTATCATTTATATCTAATTCATATCCATTTTCTTTTGCAAAATCGTGCATTAATTTAACTGTTGCTGGCTCATCATCATAACTTCCAATGTGCATACATTGTACGCAAACACCCTCATCATAAGTAAAAAATTCAACTCTTGAAAAATCTTGTTTTTTCTTTTTAGTTGCTTCTTCAATAGCCCAATCAAAGTCTGTTTTTGTTACAAAGTCTGGTAATCTAATAATAGATATAAAGTGCATTTCCCCCTTATTATTATAATCAATAGTTCCATTCATACCATCTTGCCACCAAAAGCCTTCAAGTGGTGGAACAACATATTCAAAGAATCCATCTATTTTATGAGTTCCTTTATAACTCATCTTTATTGTATAGGCTACACCATATAATAATCCTATTGTATTTTGATAATCTCCATTTACTTCGTTAGGATTCCCTGTTCCTCTTACTGCAATATAATTCATTCTTGGTATTTCAACAATACTAGGTTTATTTTTAGGCATATAAAATTCTTTATATTCTTTCTTAAAATCAAAAGCCATAATCTACATCTCCATTCTAAACAAAAAATTACTAGTTATCTTTCTTTTTTTATCCTTTAATTAGCATTTTACTCTTGCATTATTTTAACTTTTTTATGTCTTCGCCCATTATTTCTAGATAATCTTTTTCTGCTTGTGTTAAATGATTTCTCATATATTTATCATATTCTTTATGTGCTTTCTCTAATGCTTTTTCATGAGATATTATCCCAGCTCCTTCTAATATATCTTTATGAGTCATAGTTAAAAATCCATCTAGTTCTTTTGCCCAGTCTTTCATTGTCATCGCATGCATATTTAAAGCATTAATCTCTGCAACATCTAAATATGCTGACACCATTCTATTTAATAAATCCAATTCTTTTTCACTCAAATAATTTTTAGCAATTTCAGTTTCTGCTCTTGTAGGCATATTTCCTTTAAAGTTTGTTAATCCTATATTCTCTTTTTCGCTATTCACTCTATTAAATATTACTTCTGCTGCGGTGTTACCATGAACGGCATAGTGCATTTTGTTTTGAACCGTTTTAAAAAATTCTCTTGTTTGTTCATTTTTAGCATTGTAATCTACACTCGTTGCATAAATATCTAGTATTTTTCTCCAAAATACTTTTTCAGAAGAACGGATATCTCTAATTTTTTCTAATAACTCTTCAAAATATGTTTCTCCTCCATTGTTTTTGAATCTTTTAACATTAAGGTTATACCCTTTTATTAGATATTCTTTAATTAATTTATTTGCCCATATTCTAAATTGCGTACCTCGAACTGATTTGACTCTATATCCCACTGCTATAATTAAATCCAAATTATAAAATTTTGTTTTATAGTTTTTTCCGTCTTTAGCAGTTAGTAAGGATTCCTTACTAACTGTTTTTTCTTGTAGTTCTCCATCTTCAAAAATATTTTTTATATGCATTGTTATATTGTTTCTAGTTGTTTCGAATAATTCGGCCATTGATTTTTGAGTAAGCCATACATTTTCCTCTTCTAATCTCACTTCAATATCAACTTGTCCATCATCTGTTGTATACATTATAAAATTAGTTTGCTCATTTAATTCATTGTCCATTACGTAAAATCCCTTTCACAAATTTAAAATTTTTCTTTATTTTATTACATACTTTGCCAATAATAATATAAGATATTCTTGTCAGCATCATAAACACCTATTTCACAACCTGTTGCATTTTCTTTAGTAACATTTTTCTTTTTATCTTCATCACTTGTTCTACATACTAGTTCATAATGGTAATATCCGTTTTTAATCTCAAGTACTTCTTTGTTGTATGTATAATTATTTAATATTTTATCTTCTAATTTATCTTTGCTCCATTTAGAATCATTATCTAGATTTTTTACTATATCTTGGCCTCTTTCTTTTGAAAATTCATATACATAATAGTCTAAGCCATCATTTTGTGGTCCTCCTCTAACACTATATATTTCTCTCGCGTTATATTTTTTTGTTTCTATACCTAAAATATAACTATACTCTTTATGTTTATTCCAAATACTATTTTCAAAATAATATAATTTTTCATTTTTTAAATCAAATATCATATAAACTCGCTTATTATTGTAATAGTATAGATTCTCTCTGTTCAATTCCTCCCTTTCATTGCCTTTTTTTTCATAAAATCTCATCATGATATATTCATAAAATTTATTTTTGCTCCAATATTCGCTTTCTTCTAATCTTTTTCTAAATTCTTCTTTTTGGTCTATCAGATTCAATTTATATACTTTATACTGTCCTGTGCTATCTTTTTCTTCATATATTGTATAATAATCTATATTATATGAACTTAATTCTAAATCTAATTTTTTGTAAGCCTCATATCTTTTTAATTTTTCTTTTAATACAAGCATATAAAAAAATAAAAATATCATAATAATTACAAATAATATAAATGCAAATTCTTTTAGGTCTTTTTTTTTCAACATGAACACCACCCTATAACATTAAAATTCTCCTTCTTTTGTTTCAAATTTTATCTTAACATCATATATTTTTATTACTCCATATTCACTTGATGCGACAGCAAAATTATTTAATGTAGTCGATATGATATCATCAATTCTTGCTTCTTTATTATCCATATATTCATTTATGCTTTTAAAATCTGTAAAATCATATGTGTCTATAATTTCAATTTTTAAGTTCCATTTATCATCTTCGTTTTTTATTGCTTTAACAAATAATGTTGCATTGTGAAGTGCATACAATAAATCCGATTTATCAAAGTTTATTGCTGTATCCTCTACTGGTGAATTTTTATCTATAACAAATTCCTTTGTATTTTTTCCATATTTTTCTGTTAGCTGCCTAAGTTTATTCTTAAATGCTTCACTCTTCATTAATATTCCTTTTATTTTATCATCTTCTAAAAGTAAATCACTGGCTTCTTTTCCAAATAAAGTTAATGAATTTGTTAGCAATTTAGCAGAAAGTGGTTTATTTGTGAGCATGCCACCTATAACAACAACTTGCCAAAACATATATTGCATTGAGTAAAACACAGCATAAAATATCGGATTTGATTTTTTGGTCAAATCAAATATAAAACTTAAACTTTTTATATAGCCACTTGCAACTTTTTCATCTATATCATTCCAATTTATATTTTGAAAATCTTTTATAATTTTCTCAAACTTTTGATAGTAGTTATATATTTTATATATATCATTTAATGTAAATGACATTAATTCTGACCTACTTTTAGAAAATGTAGTTATATTCTTTATGCCTTTTGTCAAGCTTGTTTGTACATCATTTAAAGCTTCTAAATTCATTTTTTCTAAATAGTTAAGAGCTATATATTTTTGTATCAAATCATATTTCTTAGTTTTACTTAAGAAATATTTATGATTTTTCCAAGCAACTTTAGTACATAAATATAATTCCTTATTCCATACAAATCTAGGTGGCTTACGTATTCCTAATTCTCCATAAATGTTATCAAGGCATCCTCTTCCAAACATTTTATATTTATAGTCATATGGTTTATTGCATAGTAAACATCTTTTTTCTTCCATAGATTTATCAATCCCCTTTTTATTATTATAAGTTATATTAATTATTCTATTTATATCATAATATTTAAAACTTTTCCATAATCTTACAAAATTTATATTTTTCTCAATTTTACATCAAACATTTGTTTTTGTCAATAGTTAAAAATAAATTTCAAAATTTTTTAAACTCTGAAATTTAAGTATTTCTATTAAATTCAAATTGTTTTATTCCGCATACTGTCTACTTTGAAATCTACCTTCTGATATATCATGTGTTACAATAATTGCTGTTATTTTTTCCTTTCGTAAAATATCATATATATCATTTGTTACCATTATTCTTGTTTGATAATCCAATGCTGAGAATGCTTCATCTAATAATAAGATTTTTGGCTTTACTGCTAAGGTTCTAATTAATGCTGCCCTTTGCCTCATTCCTCCAGATAGTTCTTGTGGGTATTTATCTTTAAAATCATATAAATTATATTTTTTTAATAATTCTTTTACATATTCTTTATTTTCAAATGTTTTTATTCCTTTTAATTCTAATCCTAACATTACATTATTCCAAATTGTTCTCCATTCTAATAAACAATCTCTTTGTAACATATATCCTACATCAGAAGAGATTCCATCTACCTTTTTTCCTTGTATGTAAATTTCTCCTGATGATTTACTTTCTAATCCACTTATTATTGATAGCAATGTTGATTTTCCACATCCACTTGGCCCTATTATACTTACAAATTCTCCGCTTTTCACTCTAAAATTCACATTTTTTAGTGCTTGTATTTCTCCTTTTTTACTTTGATATTTTTTGCTTATATTTTTTACCTCTAATATTTTTTCCATTTTTTATATCATTCCTTTCCTGAAACAATAACTTTTTGCGTTTTTTAACTAATGCTGTGCTTAATATATTTTATGTTGACTGCTATATTAGAGTTACTATTTATGCACAAAAAAATAGCCTTAGATTTTTTTCAATATTTTTATACAAATTTATACTGCAACTATAAATTTGTATAAAAATAGAATAAAACTATAACAAATTAGCTTTACTAATAAATATAATTTTATTCTTACTATATAGCTATTTATCAAAATAATTACTTACTTCTTGTAAATCTTCAAAATTATGTTGTCTTAAAATTTCATATGTAATGATTGCTACTGAATTTGAAAGGTTTAATGACCTTAATGTTGGTAACATTGGTATTCTTATTGTTTTTTCGTTAAGATATTTTTCTAGTAGCCATTCTGGTAGTCCCTTTGTTTCTTTACCATATAATACAAATACTTCTTTCATTTCTGAATAGTTTATATCTGTATATTTTGTTTTTCCTTTTGTTGTGGCAAAAAACATGTTATTTTCTTCTGGTTTGTATTTTTCTAAAAATTTTTCTAATGAGTCATGTTCTTCTATCTCTAATTTATCCCAATAATCTAATCCTGCTCTTTTTATTGATTTTTCATCTATTTTAAATCCTAATGGATGTACTAAATGTAATTTTGCTCCTGTTATTGCACATGTCCTTGCTATGTTTCCTGTGTTTTGTGGTATTTCTGGTTCTACCATTACTATATTTAATTTCATTTTTCTTCCTTCCTTTTAAATCTTTTTTATTTTTTGTCTAACATATTCATAAAGCATAATTCCAGTAGCCACAGAAGCATTTAAACTCTCAGTCTTGCCAAGCATTGGAATTTTAACTTTTACATCTGCCAAATCTAGAATTTCTTTAGAAACTCCATTTGCTTCATTTCCTATTACTATAACTTTTTTATTATAATCAATATCATATATACTATTATTAGTTTGCAAAGATGTTGCCAGCACTTCATATTTATGCTTTTTTATTTGTTTTAATGTTTCATTTAAATTTTCACATTCTATAATTTTTACTCTAAATATTGCTCCCATTGTAGAACGTACAACTTTTGGATTATAGCTGTCTGCCGTTCCTTTTGATACTAAAATTTGTTTTAGTCCAACACTGTCTACTGTTCTTAATATTGTTCCTAAGTTGCCTGGGTCTTGTATATCATCTAGGGCTACTATTATGTCTTCATTATAGTCTATTTCAGATAATTCAGCCTTAATATTATTTTTTTGCACAATTGCTAAAATTCCTTGTGGTGTTGATACTTCACTTATTGTTTTGAATATGTTTTGTGGTACATATATACATTCTTGTTTTGCTATTTCATATTTTAGGTCATCACTTAATATTCCTGATTTTTCGCAGTCTTCACATATTACTATTTGATTTATTTGTGCTTTTTCTTGTAATGCTTCTTTTATTAATTTTATTCCTTCTATTACATATTCGTTGCTTTTGTCTCTATATTTTTTGTCTTTTAACTTTTTTACATGTTTTATAAACTCATTTTCTTTACTTGTTATTTTTTGCAATTATACCATTCCTTTTTCTTTTTATTTATATTTAGCTTTTACCTTTTTTTATTTTTTATACTATTATATTATTGATTATACCAACTATATTAAAAACATGCAACTATTATGTTGCATGTTTTTGAACTTTAATAATGATCGTCACACTCACTTAAAAATTTGCTAAAGGCTTTGTCGTCATTTGCCATTTTTTCTATGGCTTCTCTGCTGATTTTGGCCTTTCCTTTTTCTATTATCTTTGCTGCTGCCTTTGTTAATACAATTTCTTCTGCTGGTACACCTGTTAATTTCTGCACTGTTTCTTTAAATTGTGTGTCTGGTACATCTCTTAGATATGTATATTTTGTACAAGATACTACTGTTTCTAGTCCTAAAAGATATATGGCTCTTTTACCATTCTTTTGCACTTTTTCGTACAAAACCAAATCTACTTCTGGTGCCCAATATTGTCCTGGTTTATCCAGATAATATTTTCCTAACCGGTTTTTAGAGCATACTTCAAAGCCCCTGTAAAATTCTTTCTGACTCATTACTAAGCCCTCCTTACAATTTATTTTATATACATATTATACAATATTTTCATAATTTTTGCAAATTTTATTTTTACTACTATTTTGTAGCTTTTGTTTTACTTGCTTCTCCTTGATTTTTTAAGAATTCCATTACATCATTTAATATTTGTCTTTCATTTGTTGTTCCAATATTTAATGTAATCATTGGCTTTACTCCTGGTTGGAATTTGACTTTGTTTTTATATGTTTCTACTAATTTTACAATATCTACATTAAATTTCTTTTGGTCATATGTAAATACTACTGATGTTTTTTTGCTTGCTATTTTAGTAATATATAATGGTTTAGCTAAATATTTTATTCTTGCTATATCTAGTAGATTTTCTAATTCTCCTGGCATGTTTCCAAATCTGTCTATTATTTCGTCTACTACATTTTGTATATCTTGTTCATTTTTGCATAATGCTATATTTTGATATATTTCAATTTTTTGACTAGAGTCTGATATATATTCATCAGGAATGTAACTTGTTACATTTAAGTCTATTTGAATATCTAAGTCTGGTTCTACTTCTTTTCCTTGCATTTCTTTTACTACTTCATCTAGTAAATTACAATATGTGTCATATCCTACTTGTTCTAAATGTCCTGATTGAATTTCTCCTAATAGACTTCCCGCTCCTCTTATTTCTAAGTCTCTCATTGCTATTTTAAATCCTGATCCAAATTCTGTGAATTCTTTTATTGCTTTTAATCTTTTATCTGCTACTTCTGCTAACATTTTATCTTTTTTATATGTTATATATGCATATGCTTGCCTACTACTTCTTCCTACTCTTCCTCGAATTTGATACAATTGTGCTAATCCCATTCTATCTGCATTTTCTACTATTATTGTATTTGCATTTGGTATGTCTATTCCTGATTCTAATATTGTTGTACATACTAGCACATTTGTATTTTTTTCTATAAATTCTTGCATTATATCTTCTATTTCTTTTCCTGTCATTCTTCCATGTGCATATGCTACTCTTGCTTCTGGTACTAATCTTGCTATATCATCTGCTTTTTTTTGTATATTTTCAACATTATTAAATATATAAAATACTTGGCCATCTCTTTCTAATTCTTTTGTTATTGCTTCTTTTATTACTTCTTGATCATATTCTAAAACATAGGTCTGTACTGGTTTTCTGTTTTGTGGTGGATCATATATTACAGACATATCTCTTATTCCAACAACTGACATATGCATTGTTCTTGGTATTGGTGTTGCTGTCATTGTTAATACATCTATGTTTGCTTTATATTCTTTTATTTTTTCTTTTGCTTTTACTCCAAATCTTTGCTCTTCATCTATTATTAGTAGGCCTATATCTTTGAATTCTACATCTTTACTTAGCAATCTGTGTGTTCCTATAACTATATCTACTTCTCCTAATGCTAATTTTTTTATTACTTCTTTCTGATATTTTGCTGATTTAAATCTATTTAGTATTTCTACTTTAATTGGGAAATCTTTCATTCTTTCTTTAAATTCCTCATATTGTTGCCCTGCAAGTACTGTGGTTGGTACTAAATATGCTACTTGCTTGTGGTCCATTACTGCTTTAAATGCTGCTCTTATTGCTACTTCTGTTTTACCATATCCTACATCTCCACATAAAAGTCTGTCCATTGGCTTTTGTGATTCCATATCTTTTTTTACTTCTTCTATACATCTTAATTGGTCATCTGTTTCTTGATATGGAAATTGGTCTTCAAATTGTGTTTGCCATGGTGTGTCTTTACTATATGCGTATCCTTTTGCTTTTTCTCTTTTTGCATATAATTCTATAAGTTCTCTTGCTACTGCTCTTAAATTTTTCTTTACTCTTTCTTTTGTTTCTCTCCAGTCTTTGCTTCCTAACTTGTTGATTGGCGGATTTATGGCATCTCCTCCATTATATTTTCTTATACTGTCTAATTGGTTTGTTGGTACATATAAAATATCATCATTTTGATATTTTAATTTTATATAGTCTTTTGTAGTTCCATCTGCTGTTATTGTGTTTACTCCTATATAAATTCCTATTCCATAGTTTTTGTGTACTACATAATCTCCTATTTTTAGGTCTGCAAATACTACTTTTTCTCCTTCTTTATATGCTTGATGTGCAAATGTTTTCTTCTTTTTGCCTCCTTCTATTAATTCATCTGCTGCAATTACTACTTGGTTTATGTCATAGTTTTCAAATCCTTCTGTTAATTTTCCTACTGCTATTGTTATTATTTTTTCTTGTGTTTTTACTATTATTGTTTTATCAAGCTTTTCTTCTATTTTGCACATTATATCTTCTTTTTCTAATATTTCTTTTAACTTTTTTGCTTTTTCTTTAGTTGCTACTACTACATATATATTTTTTCCTTGTTCTTGTGCTTTTCTTATATCTGTAAATAGTGTTTCTATTTCACTTTTAAAATAATTTATTGCTCTATATGAGAAATTATAATTTTGTGCTTGTCTATCTATTTTATTATCTTGCTTTTCTATGTATATTGTTACTTTTTTGCTTTCTTCTACAAGCTTTTCTATACTGCTAAATGGCTGTATGTTGCTTATTGCTTGTGGTACCACTTTTCCTTTTTCTATTAAATTTTTTATTAAATTGTCATTGTCTTTTATTACATTTTGTGCTCTTTGTTCTATTTTTCTTATTTCATCAAATGTTATTATACTATTTTGATTTAGATAATCTATTACTGTTTCTTGTTTATCATAAAAACAGTCAAAATATTTGTCTATTTTACTTATATAGTTTCCTGCTTTTATTTGTTCTATATCTTGCTCTATTATATCTTCTTGTAAATCATTTGCTATTGTTTTTCTTACTTTTTTACATATTTCTTCTATTGGTTTTTCTAATATATATTCATGTGCTGGCTCTATTTCTACTTTTTCTAGTGTATTTATTGATCTTTGACTTACTATATTGAAATTTCTTATTGAGTCGATTTCATCTCCCCAGAATTCTATTCTGACTCCTATTGCATCATTTATAGATATGTCTAATATTCCTCCTCTTAAACTAAATTGCCCTCTTCCTTCTATTAAATCACATCTTGTGTAACCTAAGTTTACTAGGTCTTGCTTTATTTGGTCTAAAGAGTGTACCTCTCCTACTTTGAATTTTAAAATATTTTTATATAATAGCTCTTTTGCTGGTAATTTTTGCATTGCTGCTTCGATTGTTGTTACAAATATATAATTTCTTTTACTATTTAATTTGTTTAATGCTTCTATTCTTGCATATGGCAAATCTTTACTTTCTGCTACATAATCATATGTTACTATGTCTTTTTTTGGAAAATATATTGCTTTGTCTGTGAAAAATTGTAGATTTTCTACTATCCATTTTGCTTGTATTTCATTATATGTTATTATTGCTATTGGCTTTTTGGTATATTCGTTTATACTTGCTATTGTTTCTAACATTCCTACGTTACTTAAGCCCGATATTCCTATCGGACTTTGCTTTTCTTCTATATTTTTTATTAATTCAACAAATTTTTTGGATTTGCCTAATTCCCCTAATATTGTATTCATTTTTTTATTTTCTTCCTTCCTAAGACTGAAAATTCGGTTGAAAAATTACATTACTTTTTCAACCTTTTATTTTTATATTCTAGTATGTGTGTCTACTTTTATTTTATTATTATACTACTATTTTTATTTTTTTGGAAGGCTTTTTCATAAAATTGTCAATAGTTTTTAAGTGTCGTTGAATATATATTTGAAGCTTTTTTGTAAAATTTGCTTTTTTTTGTTTTTAGTGGTATAATTAACTATGTAAACCTATATTATATTTTTTAAGTCCTTAACTAAGGACAGAAAGGAGCCATTATGGCAGTTAAATCTAATGTTTCTTATGATCAGACATCTTTTATCCCTACAAAATGTTTTAAATGCAAAGGTTCATGTTATGTGCCAGGTAACCCGAGCGAAACTCAACGGAATGCGCACAAACTGTTTGGAGATCTAATTCCAGATAAATGTGTACCGTTTGAGAGTAACATGCCGGCATGCCCTGCAGCCTTGGGCCTCTTTAAATGATAATGGCTCTAAAAACACGAGAAGTCTTTGATTTCTCGTGTTTTTGTTACATTTTTACAACTAATTTTTTAAATTTAGAATTTATATAATTTTCAAGTTTTACCATAAATTCTTCTGGTTTAATTTCTTTTTTCGCTACCATATCTAGTCCTTTTTCCCAGCTTGCTGTTAACTTTGGATTTAACATATCTGGCATTGAAAAATTCACAATGTCATATATATTTTCTCCTTTTTTGGTTGGTGTAATTATTTGTGTTTTTTTGTTTATTTCTATGTATTTTATCTTTTCTAATTTTTCTATTATTCCTCCTCTAGTAGCACTTGTTCCAATTCCTGCTCCTTTTATTTGTTCTCTTAGTTCTTCCTCTTCTATTAATTTTCCTGCATTCTCCATTGCTAGTATCATTGAGCCTGAATTGTATCTGCTTGGCGGGTTTGTTTCTGCCTCTTTTATTTCTGCATTATTTAATGAAATCTCTTGTCCTTTTTTCAAATTTTTTAGTATTTCTAGATTATTGTTTTTATTTTCTGTTTCGTTCTTATGTATATTTTCTTTTTTTGATTCTGCTGAACTGTTAGAGTTATCCACAGTTTTATCCACAGGAGTGGATAACTTGTTCGGTATCTTAGCAGTTGGTTTTAAAATTTCTAAAAATCCTTGTTTTACGCAGACCTTTCCTGTTGTAAAAAAACTTTCTTCTTTTTTATTTTCTAGCTGCTCTTCTTCTGGTTTATACACATTTATTGTTACTTGTATTTTGTTATATTCTGCTGCTGGATAAAATATTGCTAAAAATCTTTTTACTATTACTAAATATATGTTTTTTTGCAGTTCTGGTAGTTTTTCAAAGTTTTCAAATCCTTGGCCTGTTGGTATTATTGCATAGTGGTCTGTTATTTTGCTGTCATCTACATATTTGGTTTTTACTAGATTTGTTGAATAATTTTCTTCTACCATCTTTTTTATATATCCTTGTATTTCTTCATTTTTGCAACCTTTTGCTAATCCATTTAGATTTTTCTTTATTTCTTTTGCTACTGCTGTTGATAATACTCTTGCATCTGTTCTTGGATATGTTACTAGCTTTTTTTCATATAAATTTTGTATTATGTCTAATGTTTCGTTTGGCTTTATTTTAAATCTTTTTGTGCATTCGTTTTGTATTTCTGCTAGATTGAATAATAATGGTGGATTTTCTTTTTGTTTCGTCTTTTTTAGTTCTACTATTTTTGCTTTTTTTCCTGCTAGATTACTTATAAATTCTTTGGCATCATTTTCTTTTTTGAAGCCTGTTTCATTGTACAATTTTGGTGATTCATACACATTTGATTTTTCTGTTACTTTCCAGTCTGCATCAAAGTTGTTTGTTTCGTCTCCAAAGTTTCCTGTTATTTTATAATATTTTGTTTTTACAAAGTTTCTTATCTCTCTTTCTCTTGATACTACCATTCCTAATACACAGGTCATTACTCTTCCTACTGATATTGATGCTTTTTCTTCTTGTATGCTTTGTGCTAGTTTTCTTCCATAAATTATTGATAATAGTCTTGAGAAATTAATTCCTATCAAATAGTCCTCTTTTGCTCTTAAATATGCACTGTCTGATAAACTGTTATATTCTGACATGTCTTTTGCTTCTTTTATTCCTCTTAGTATTTCTTCTTCTGTTTGTGAGTCTATCCATACTCTTTTCATTTTTGCTTTTGGATTTGGTTTTGCCATCATATATACTAATCTTTGTATATATTCTCCTTCTCTTCCTGAGTCTCCTGCATTATATATTATGTCTATATCTTCTCTTTGCATTAAATTTTGTATTATATTGAATTGATTTTGTACATTTGGTATTATTTCATACTTCCATTCTTGTGGTATAAATGGTAGTGTGTCTAATCGCCAAAATTTTAGCTTTTCGTCATATTTTTCTGGGTAACTCATTGTTACTAAATGTCCTACACACCATGTTATTATCCATTCTTCTGATTCGATATATCCATTTTTTCTATTTGCTATTATTTTTAACGCTTTTGCAAATTCCATTGCTACTGATGGCTTTTCTGTTACTAATAACTTTTTTCCCATGTTTTTGTCCTTTCATTTTTGGTCTTTTTTATCATATAAGTTCATTTAGTATATCATTGGCATTAATGTTATTGTTTCTATTACGCCATTTTTTACAAGATAATCTATGCAATTGTCTCCATAATTATATGATACTATTAATCCTACATCTTCTAATCCACTGTCATAAAATCCATACATAGTTGCATATTGGCTTTCTTTTGATTTTGGGTACATTACTCCTTCATCTTCATTCATTTCTATATCTTCTGCTCCATATAATACATATACATTTGGTGATTTTTCGTATGGTTTTACTTTTTCATCTTTGGCATATTTGCTTATTAATTTTTCAAATGTGTCTCCTACTTTTAGTCCTCTGTCTGTTTTAAACTCTTCACTTTTTGAATTTACTGTTACACTATATACTGTGTATTTTCCGTTTTCTTTATTGTATTGGATTACTGGACTGTTGCTTTCGTCTGAGCCATATACCGCACTTACTAATGAACTATCATATTCGTCATCATTGAATTTTTCTGGACTGCCTATTAGCTTTTCTACTTCTTCTTTTGTCATTCCTAGTTTTACTCCATTTATTGCAAAGTCTCCTTTTTCTTTTGCTACTCCTTTGCAATTTATTTTACTTAGTTTTTCTACATAATTGTCAATTGGTGGTTCTTGTTCTTCTATATTTTCTTCATTATCTTTTTCCTCGTTTTCTGCTTCTTCGTCTTGTATTATTTCGTTATTTTTTGTGTTACCTATTTTCCACTTTTGACTTGTTATTGCATATATTCCTGCTCCTATTAGTGCTATTAAAAATATTATTAGTATTCCTTTTATTATTTTACTTTTTCCTTTCATCTTTACATCATTCCTCTCTTTTTTCTTTTGCTTATTGTACTATACTTTACTTAAAATTTCAATCTTTTTTGCCTGCATTTATTTTTTATGTACCAAAAAAACGAACATTAATAATCTCAATTATTATTAACATTCGCTTTTTTATTTTATATTTCTTCTACATAAATTTCATTTGATGCTACTACTATTGTATATTTTCTTAATCCTTCTATATCTTTTATATCATCAAATGTACAATATCTTTCTATTTGTTCTCTCGCTTCTTTTTGTTTATCTTCTATTTTTGCTACTTCACCTTTTTTTAAATATTTGAATTCTACCATTACTGCTTTATATCCTTTGCTACTGTCTCTTGGTACTAGTAATATATCTGGATAATTTCTGTTTACTTCCATTTCTGATTTTGTTGAATATATTTTCATGTTCATTGCTATACAGTAAAATATTAATTTTATATATTTTTCATCAAATTTTATTAAGTCTCTATTTGATAAATTATTTAGATATATTTTTAGTGTTTCTACTATTTTGTCTATTTTTCCTTCTAAAGCTATTTCTCTTAAAATTTGTTGATTTGCTGTGTTATCAATTTTAAATTCTGCCTCTTTGTTCATTATCTGCATAAAATAATCTGCATATATTTCTTTCATTACCTTATTTGGTATTGTTAGTTCAGGCATTCCCAGTTCTTCTCCAGATATTGTTAAATATCCTAAATAATATAACATTGATATCATGTCTACTTCTGTGAATTCTATTGCTGGATTAAATTTTTCTACAATATTATTTACTATTGGTTCTCCTTGCACTGTTTTCTTTAATATTTCTAGCCTATTTTCTCCTTTGCATAAATCTAGCATCTTTCCAATTTTGCTATAATCACTTGCTATATTCATATCCACTAATTTTTCAGGTATTTGCTTTAGTCTGATATAGTCTGATAAAAAATATAAACACATATTTGAATTATATATTTGGTTTTTAGCTTCTAAACTAAATTTATATCCATCGTAATTTTCTTTCATTATTGGAAGTATTTTCTCTTGCTCTTCTAATGTTATTTCTTCATTATTTAATATTTGTATTAGTTCTTCTTTTGTAAATCCCATCATTTCATTGTATTCTATGTCCTGAGAAATATCTTTTCCTATATTGAATCCACTTGTTAAACTGTCTAGTGTTATTGGCGCTACTCCTGTTATAAATATCCTGTCTATGACTGTTTCGGTTCCTTCTTTTAAAACTTCATAC
>ENA-ORUQ01000785-ORUQ01000785.1-human-gut-metagenome-genome-assembly--contig:-NODE-785-length-33723-cov-4.318195_pt1 | contig 33723 bp, 17 predicted proteins | sample MGYA00242081_ERZ509211 | MGnify/ENA primary metagenome ERZ509211 (study PRJEB26280, sample SAMEA2338785) | human gut metagenome | biome: human gut; feature: human-associated habitat; material: faeces...
CATGATTTCGCGCCGCACTTCTCGGGTTTTCTGTGAACTACGTTCACAAAAAACAGCACGCGGAATATCACCAGTAAACAGTAACAACAGTAGCACTTAAATTATTTACCCTCAGCTGTCATATTCTCCTTATTCACCTTCTCCACTGCATTCACAATATTCTCATACCCTGTACAGCGGCAAAGATTTCCTGCCATATGTTTGCGGATAGCATCTCTCGTAAGCTTCTCGCCCCGCTCAAGAAGCACTGTGGCAGACATAACAAAGCCTGGTGTGCAGAATCCGCACTGGATGGCGCCTTCCTCAATAAAAGCTTCCTGAATCCTGGTAAGTTCGCCGTTTTTCTCAAGACCTTCCAAGGTGCGGATATTCTTTCCTTCCGCCCAGACTGCCAGATAAATACAGGAGTCAATGGTCTCACCGTCAATGATCACAGTGCAGGCACCGCATTCACCTACTTCACAGCCTTTCTTCACAGAGGTAAGCCCAAGGCGGTTTCGCAGCATGTCAAGAAGAGATTCTCTCACGTCCACATACTCAGCTACCTCTTTTCCGTTTACGGTACACTGTACCAGCCGCATATCCTTTTTCATGACTGCTCACCTCCTGTTACATTCTCAGCATCAGATGAAGGATAAATTTTTCCATTTGCACTTATATTTTCGCCTGAAGTTGTCCGGACATCCGGCACTACAACTCCCGTCACCATTCCCCTGCGAACACTCTCCTTCAACGCGCGCTTCGCGATTTCTCCGCCAATCTGCAGTCGGAACGCCTTAGAAGCTCGCCAGGAATCTCTGGGATTGATTTCTTCCCTTACCAGCTCTTCCACCTTCTGGTAAAGTTCCTCGCCAATTTTCATGCCCCTCAGCGCCTCTTCCGCCTTCATACAGCGATACGGCACGGGTGCAGCTACACCAAAGGTGATCCTTACATCCTCCAGAACCTTTTTCAGAGGATCGATTCTGCTGACTACACTACAGCTCAGAGTCGCAATATCCATTGCATTTCGCATGGAATACTTAATATAAAATCCATGATATCCCTGATAATCCTTCCCTGGGATCACAATGTGGGTGAGCACATCTCCCTGATGCAGATCCACCTTACCAGGTCCCAGATAGAAATCCCTGATAGGAACCATCCGTCCACCAGTTCCATCTGCGATCCGCAGCATGGCATTCAGTGAAAAAAGTGTAGGTGCACTGTCCGCACTGACCGCACCATTACAGACATTTCCGCCAATAGTACCAATATTGCGGACCTGAGGTCCGCCAACCTGATCTACTGCTTCCCCCAAAACCGGAATCAGCTTCTGAATCACCGGATCATTGGTCACATGGGAAAAAGTAGTTCCTGCTCCAATATAAATATCACCAGACTCCATCTGCCGAATTCCCTTGATTTCCTTAATATCACGAATGCTCACTAAAGATGTACCGGCCATTTTGCCCTCACGGATCTTAATCAGCACATCACTTCCCCCGGAAATCACCCTTGCATCCGGATGCTCCTTCAGAAGAGTTACCGCTTCCTTAATGGTCTCTGCATTATAATAATTTTCAATATCGTACATTCCTCATGCCCCCTTTCTCAGATCAGTCCGGCCTTTGTAAAACCGTCTATCAGTCTTTGCGGTGTCAGAGGAATCTCAGAAAAGCCGATGCCAGTTGCATGAAGCACAGCATTCCGGATGGCCGGTGCACTTGGAATTGCAGGAGGCTCGCCAAGGGCTTTATTTCCATATGGACCCATTGGATCGTTCAGCTCTACAAACTCAGCAGTCAGATCCGGAGTATCCATCATTGTCATCATTTTATAATCCAGCAAAGTCCCATTTAATGGTCTTCCTGTTTTCTCATCGATAAGAAGCTGCTCAGAAACTCCATAACCGATTCCCATAAACATGCCGCCATGAACCTGCATTGCTGCAAGCTGCGGATTCAAAAGGGTTCCACTGTCATGAACATTCACAATATCCAGAACCTTGATCTTGCCAAGTTTCATATCTACTTCTACTTCCGCAAAACAACAGCCGCTGGCAACTGTATTCTTCTTCACCTGTCTGGAAACCTCTGCTGTAAGGACAGAAGAATTACTCAGACTGTAATAGCTCTCCATAGCCAGATCCTCAAGGGAAATCGCAGGCTTGCCATCTGCCAGAATATAACCATCCTCCAGTTCCAGCCGGTCCACATTACCTGGAACAAGTGTTCTGGCATATTCTAAGATCTTCTGCTTCAGCTGCTGCGCACATTCCTTCACGGCTGTACCGGTGACAAAGGACTGTCTGGAAGCATACGCACCTGTATCAAAAGGCGTCACATCTGTATCCTGCTGGGTTACAATATGCACCCTGGAAATATCCATATGTAAGGTCTCTGCTGCCATCTGGGAAAATACAGTATCCGCGCCTTGTCCAATCTCTGTAGCACCAACCTGCAGCTGTACACTTCCATCCTGATTCAGAGACAGCCTTGCACCTGCAATCTCCAGAGAAATTGGCCATACACCAGTCTTATAGGAAAACAGTGCCATACCAACTCCACGCCGGATATCGCCAGTCTGGTTCTGATATGCTTTCCGTTTCTCATCCCAGTGAATATACTCTGCTCCTTTTTCCAGGCACTCAAAAATACCGTTGGTATTCGCTGCGATTGGCTTCAGATAGGCATCTTCATAATAGCCATGGATCAGATTTTTTCTGCGGAATTCCAGCGGATCCATACCGATTTCATAAGCAATATCATCCATAAAGCTCTCCGTAGCAAAGCAAACCTGAGGAATACCATATCCTCTCATCGCCCCTGCTGTAGGACAGTTGGTATAGACGGTATAAGCTTCCCCTCGGATATTTGGGCATGCATACTGAAGTCTGCTGGCCGTCAGACCATTGGCTGCTATGGCATGTCCGTGGGATGCATAAGCTCCCTGATTGGAATAGGTAGTCATCTCTTTTGCAAGAAGATGTCCTTCTTCATCCACGCCTGCTTCCATGTCATATTCAATGGAGTGACGGGTTCTGGTATTGGTAAAGGTCTCCTCACGTGTAAGCTCGATCTTCACGGGACGACCGCCCACCTGCATGGTGAGAAATGCATTCAGAGGTTCATAAAGCACCTCCTGCTTGTTGCCAAAACCACCGCCTACATAAGGCTTGATCACACGTACCTGCCCCCAGGGGATTCCAAGTGCCTGGCCAACAATACGGCGCACAATATGGGGAATCTGTGTGGAAGAAACCACCACGACCCTGCCCTTTTCCATATAGGCGTAAGAAATATTATTCTCAATATGGCAGTGCTGGACAATAGGTGTCTTATAACTTCTTTTCAGCTTCGCGGCAGCCTTCTCCATTGCGCTGTCCACATCTCCGATCGCAAAGCTGGATCTTGCCAGAATATTATCCTTCTTGTCAAGATGAATGGGATGCTCCGTTCCACGCATGGAAATCTTCGGGCTCACGACCACCGGATATTCTTCATATTCTACTTTGATCAGCTTCAATGCCCGGGAAGCTGTCACTTCGTCCTCGGCTACTACAGCTGCAATATCATCGCCATAATACCGTACTCGTCCGGTGAGCAGATTACGGTCTGCCACATCCTGATGAGCAAGCTCCACGGACCAGGGATGTCCTGGGGTGGGATAACAATGATTCGGTACGTCCTTAAAGGTAACTACCTTTACTACGCCGTCCAGAGCCTCTGCTTCGCTGGTGTCAATGGTTTTTACCACGCCGTTTCCGATCTTTGCATGATAAACCCTGGCTACCAGACACTTATTCAGAATCAGGTCATCTGTAAATTTCGCACGTCCTGTCACTTTCTCATAAGCGTCTACTCTTGGAACACTCTTTCCAATCATATGCTTCACCTTCTTTATATTTTTTGCAGCGGATGCCTCCAATCCGCCCTTTACCCCCTCATAAAGGAATGGCCGACGCCGTTCAAAAAACAAGTTTACGGTTCTTCTTTGAACTGATCGTCGGCCCTTTATGCTTCTTCTCTTTCCGTCTCAACCTAAAAAATATTGTACAAAATATTCTTTCAACGCAAAATTATTGTATCATATTTCACCGATGTTTTGCAATAATTTTATAAATAATTTAGTTGTTTTATCTGTATAATTTTGAAATTTCTGCAAATTCGAAGCTCTATCAGCCTGGAGCATGTCTGGAAAATCATTCCAGCAATCTTCATTCCCTGCTTTGCGGTATATTTCGCCATGGAATATTGCGTAACTGCCATAATCGCTTCTCTAATTTTTCGCTGTATAAATCCCCCGCAGATCGTAAATCGCATGTCTTGGACACTTCACTGCGCACATTCCACAGCTCAGGCAGACAGACTCTTCTATCACTGCACAGTTATCTGTAACCTGGATTGCCCCGGCCGTACAGGTCTTCTCACAGATTCCACAGCCGATACAGCTGACTTCACACTGTTTTTTTGCCTCTGCCCCTTTACTCTTATTTGAGCATTTTACTACGATCCAATTGGCACATTCATGGACATGAATGATCTTCTGGGGACATACCTTCCCACATGCCCCGCAGCCGATGCATTTTTCTTCATCTATTTCCGCCACACCATACTCATTCAGGGAAATGGCGCCAAATTTACATTTCTCCACACAGGCTCCACAGCCAATACATCCATCTTTGCATCCATTGTCCCCTGCTGTAACCCTGCACCCCCCGTTACATGCCACAACAGCTGACCGATACGGAAATTTCTTCTTTACTGCCATCTCTCATCCCTTCCTTTCATATGGTGTTTCGCTAAGAGGAAGGCTGTAACGCCTTACACCATCTCTTCGGAAATAGGCATCTGCTATTGCGGGTGCTGTGGGAATGGATGTAATTTCTCCAATACCAATAGCACCGCAGGCAACCTTAAGACCTGGTTTGTCGATAACAATGGCATCGATCTTCGGAATCTCATGTGCACGGAAAAGGCCTAAAGAACCATACTTGGAAATAGGTTTACAGTTCTCATCAATGGGATATTTTTCCCGCAGGGCAAATCCTATGGACATTACCACACCACCCTCGATCTGCCCCTCACAGGACAAAGGATTTACCGCTTTTCCCACATCATGAGCAGCAACTATCTCTTCTATCTTGCCTGTCTTGGAATCCAAAATACAAACCTGGGTAGCATATCCATAAGCAACATGGGAAACCGGATTGGGCACATTTGCACCAAGAGGATCGGTCTTCGCAAGATATTCTGCATAATAAACCTTACCGATCATATCTTCTACGCTTAATCCTGCTTTTTTATCCTCCATCAATTTCTCACAGGCTCTTCTGCAGGCCTCACCGGTGATCAATGTCTGTCTGGAACCGGATGTAGTTCCGGAATCTGGTGAAATCCAGGTATTGCTGCGCTCGTAAATGATATCCTCTCTTTTTATATCTGTATTACTCACGATCATCTGGGTCAGTACTGTGCCAAGCCCTTGTCCAATACAGGAAGCTCCTGAGTAGATGTGAAGCTTCTTATCCTCTTCATAAATCAGTTTCACGCGGCCAGTGTCTGGAATTCCAACACCAACCCCTGCATTCTTCATGGCGCAGCCAATGCCCACCGCTTTTCCTGCTGCCAACGCAGCTTCATATTTCGGCTGTACCGCTTCTAAGGTCTCCACAAGACCTGTGGAATCGTCAACAATCTGACCATTCGGAAGTGTCTCCCAGGGCCGAATCGCATTGCGGTAACGAATTTCCCAGGGAGTGATTCCCACCTTATCTGCCATCATATTCAAAAGTGTCTCTGTAGCAAAACAGGTCTGGGTAACTCCGAATCCGCGAAATGCTCCTGCCGGCGGATTATTGGTATAGTAAGCTGTTCCCTCAATTTCAAAGTTTTCGTAGTGATAAGGACCTGCTGCATGGGTACATGCGCGCTCCAGAACCGGACCGCCAAGAGATGCGAATGCACCTGTATCCGCGGCAACCTTTGCCTTTACTCCCATGATATTTCCATTTTCATCACAGCCCATGGTCATATCCATATAAAAAGGATGGCGCTTAGGATGGACCAGCAGGGATTCTGCTCTTGTAAGCTTCATCTTAACCGGTTTCTTCGTTACATAGGTAAGAAGCGCGCTTAAATGCTGCACAGTCATGTCTTCCTTACCGCCAAATCCGCCGCCTACCAGCGCATTTTGTACCTTTACTTTGTCTGTACCAAGAACTAAGCTGCATTCGTGCAGAGTCTGATGTGCTGACTGGTCTGTGGAATATACAAAAACATCTCCGTCTTCATCATAAAAAGACACAGCACATTCCGGTTCCAGAAATGCGTGTTCCGTCCATGGTGTCTCAAAATGATGGGAAATCACATATTTGGAATTTTTTATAGCCTCTGCTGCATTTCCCCGGCTGATATGTTTATATGCACAGATATTGTTCTCTTCCTCATCAAATACCTTTGGTGCATCTGGTTTCGCTGCCTCTTCAATCGTATGAATGTGAGGAAGCACCTCATACTCAACCTGGATCAGCTTCGCTGCCTTATCCGCAGTCTCTTTATCCCGGGCTGCCACAAGTGCAATGGCATCTCCCAGATAATGGGTAAGCCCTCCTATGGGAATCAGGGTATACTGATCATGCTTTAAATGTCCGATTTTATTCTCTCCTGGAATGTCTTCTGCCGTAACAACCGCCTCTACCCCAGGAAGTGCCAGTGCCTTGGTCTTATCAATGGAAAGCACTCTTGCACGCGGATATTTACTTCTCAGAGCTGATCCATAAAGCATACCATCCAGATAAAAATCGTCTGGATATTTTCCGGTACCAAGAACCTTTTCCCCAACATCGATTCTTGCTACGCGGGAGCCAATATGCCAGTCGTTGTTAATTTCTTCCGGAAGTGTCCCCTCCTGCATAACTTTAGCCGCGATCCGTACTGCATCTATAATTTTTACATATCCGGTGCAACGGCAATAATTGTTACGCAAGGCATATTTGATTTCTTCATCAGTGGGCTCTTTATTCACATCCAGAAGAGCTTTCGTGCACATTACCATGCCAGGAATGCAAAAGCCGCACTGTACGGCACCAGCCTTTCCGTATGCATACGTATATACCTTTTCTTCCCATTCTGTCAGACCTTCTACTGTAATGATATTTCTGCCATCCAGCAGATCTGTATCCGGCACACAGGCCTTACAGGTTCTGCCATCGATAATCACTGTACAGGCTCCACAGGCACCCTCACTACAACCATCTTTTACAGAAGTCAGATGTAACTCATCACGGAGAAATCTGAGCAGCTTTTGATTTTTTTTCGTCTCTACCCTCTGGCCATTGACTGTAAATACTGCCATGTTGGACTCTCCTTTCTACTACCCCATGAAAGTCAGATGCTTTTAACTGCGCTCCAAACTTTCACAGTGAACTATGAGAAACACATTCTGAAGGTTTCCCAAATTATCGCAGCAGTCACCAAGATCTTATGCATGAACATACTTCGGCTCGCTGCCTGTCAAAATATAGACACTGTCCACAGCCCTTAAAAAGCTGTGGACAGTATTTCTATTACCTTATTTAGTTATCAGATATCCATAATCATCGATCACTGCACAGATCAGCTTCTTCAAACCGTCATACAGTTTGTCTGCCGGATCGTCTGCCTTGCAGTCTGTGATCTGGCCTACAAATCTGACCTTACAGGTCTTATTCTCTTTATCCAGAACAACAAAACCATCGTTCTTACTGTCTGCCATGTCTTTCTCGTTTGCAAACAGAGTAAATTTATCCTTGTATGGTGCACTTGCGTATGGGCAGAAGCTCTTACAGTTACCGCACTCATTACACATATAATCTACGTGGATCACCTGATTCATAGCCATTCCAGGAACCTTGATGGAAATATTGGCACGGTTCGGACACACATCTACACAGTTCTCACAGACTTTGTTACAGGTAAGACATCTCTCTTCCTCTGTCTTTGCCTCTTTGCTGTGCTTCAAGATACCTTTCTTTTCGAAACAGTCTTTCACATCACCTGTCACAGCTGCATCTCTGGTAATCTCTTTGCCAAGAATATCTTTCACTGCCAGCTGTGCATCCCGGATTCCCTCTACGATGGTTGCTGCGCCTCTGGCGCCGTCTCCGGCAACATAGACACCACTCACGCTGGTTTCAAGAGTCTTATCGTTGACCTTTGCTTTTCCTCTTTCATCTACTGCGATCTGGTTGGCAGTGTAGAAATCGGTATCAATCTTTTCTCCAACAGCTACGATCACGGTGTCAGCCGGAACCTCTACCACATCTGCAGTCTCGGTTACACCTGCACGTCCGGAAGCATCCATCTGGCCAAGCTTCATCTTCTTGCAGAGCAGTCTGCCGCCATCAAGACTTACAGGAGAAAGAAGTTCCTTAAACTCAACGCCCTCCTCCAGAACTTCCAGAAGCTCATCCTCTGCAGCTGGCATATAGCGTTTGGTTCTTCTGTATACAAGATAAACATGCTCTACGCCTTCTGTGCGTTTCGCAGCTCTTGCAGTGTCCATAGCAGTGTTTCCGCCGCCGATTACAACTACATTTTTGCCAATATTCAGCTTACCATCATTTGCCTTAAAATCACGAAGGAACTTCAGAGCGTTAACGGTCTCACCTTTTTCCAGTTTCAAAGTGCCAGGCTTGCCAGCTCCGATTGCCAGGATCACAGCATCATAACCCTGTGCTTTCAGATCTGCCACAGAAGTGATCTCTGTATTTGTGCGGATCTCTACACCCATCTTCTGGATGAAAGAAATATCTTTGTCAATAGCAGCGTCACCAATACGGAATCCAGGTATCACGTAACGGATCACGCCGCCAGCTTTCTCTTCTTTTTCAAAAATGGTAACTGCTGCGCCCTCTCTTGCAAGGAAGTAAGCAGCTGCAATACCAGCAGGACCGCCACCAACTACGGCGACCTTCTTACCGTTTGGCTCGCCGGCCTTGATCTCACCGATCAGCTGCTCATAGCCATGCTCTGCTGCTGTCAGCTTGGTGCCACGGATATTTACGGATTCTTCGTAGAAATTACGGGTACATTTGGTCATACAGTTGTGTGCACATAAGGTGCCTGTAATAAATGGCAGGGCATTTTTCTCAAGGATCACTTCAAGTGCTTCTTTATATTTCCCCTCACCAGTCAGTGCTACATACTGTGGAATATCCTGATGGATTGGACAACCTTCAGAACATGGTGCATAGAAGCAGTCCAGAAGAGGAACTTCTTTTGTGCTCTTTCTGTTCGGAACCGGCTTAATGTTCTTCACATGATGCCCATCAGTAATAGCATCTGCTGCCAGCTTCTTCAGTGCATCCACATCGATTCCTTCCCATTTTTTCGGACAGATTCCTTCTACCTTATCTACTACCTGGGTAAATCTCTGGTAGCCGCCTGTCTTCAAAAGGGTGGTAGCCATAGTTACAGGCCAGATACCGCATCCCACAATTTTGTCAATATTGTAATAATCTGCACCTCCGGAATAGGAAATTCGAAGTTTTCCTGCGAATTCAGCAGAAAGTTTGGCTGCAAGGGAAATGGACAGCGGGAACAAAGCTTTACCGGACATGTACATTTCTTCACTTGGAAGCTCATTTCGTGTAACGTCAACCGGGAAAGTATTGGTAATCTTTACACCAAATTCCAGGCCCAGTCCTTCGGATAATTTCATCAGCCGTGTAAGCATGGGGACTGCATCCTCATACTGCAAGTCGTCTCTGAAATGGAAATCGCCGAATACCATATAATCATATCCCATCTCATCCATGGTCTTTCTTGCAAAATCATAGCCAAGAAGGGTCGGATTGCATTTTACAAAGGTATTCAGATGTTTCTCTGTAAGCAGATAATTTGCAATGCTCTCAATCTCCTGTGGAGGGCATCCATGCAGTGTGGAGATCGTAGCAGAATTACAGACATTGGACGGGATTGCTTCGATGTCTTCTCTGGTAAAATTCTGGAACTTGTCAGCATTGTCCAAAAGCCATTTTCTGCATTCCTGGAAAATAACAGTGTCCTTTGCTTCCATCATTCCGTCAATAAAGGTATTGACCTTGTCTCCCTTAATTCCTGCAAGATCATATCCTACGGAAATATTAAACTGGAACCCATCCTGTGCACCCAGGCCGAATTCTTTTGCGATCACATGAAGGATAAACCATGCCTTGATGTACTCGCCCATCGCGTCCGGAACAGTCAGCTCAGTTGACCATTCGCAGTTATATCCCTCATCATCTGCAAGAATGCACGGTTTATTCACACATGCTGAAAGCTCTGCGCCATCCATCTTCTGAACTGTCTTCAGCTCAAAAAAACGGGCTCCTGCATAATAAGAAGCGATGATATTCTGTGCCAGCTGGGTATGGGGACCTGCTGCCGGTCCCACTGGTGTCTCCAGGTTTCTGGTAAAAATAGTCATATCATTCTTCGGATCTGCTGTGTATGGGCGATGTACCCCAAATACAGTGTCCTGCCCTTTTTTCTCCTGAAGGACCCAGTCCATCAGCTGCCCGAAAGGCATACATGTCATAATATCGCTCATATTTATTTTCCTCCGTTAATATCGTCAGCCAGTTCCTGTGCAGACTGACGGCAGTCAGCCATAACCTTATCTACGTCACAAACCAGCACTTCCCTGTCTTTCATAAGAACCTTGCCGTTACATACAGTAGTCACAACGTCATGTCCTGTAGTTCCAAACAGAAGATGTCCGTTTACATTGTCTGCTCTCATAGGTGTAAGCGGGTTGTAATCCATTACGATTACATCGGCAGCTGCCCCCTCTTTCAGAACACCAAGTGGTTTCTTAAAGTAGCGGTTGGCAATAATTGCATTGTTCTCAAAGAGCATCTTGGGAACCTCACCCCATGCAGCATTTGGATCGCAGAGATGATGCTTGTGAAGGATATTGGCAACCTTCCAGGATTCCAGCATATCGTGGGTGTATCCATCAGTTCCAAGTCCCGTAACGATTCCCTTATGTACCAATTCCATGGTAGGCGGACATCCGCAGGCATTTCCCATATTGGATTCCGGGTTGTGGACAACCATGGTATCAGTCTCTTTAATTAAATCCATCTCATGCTCGTTAATATAAATACAATGTCCCAGAAGCGTCTTCGGTCCAAGAATATTCCAATCGTAAAGTCTGTCTACAATTCGTTTGCTGTGCTCCTTCAGGCACTGATGAAGGTCATAGATTCCCTCTGCAACATGAATATGATAGCCAACACCGTCTGGCTTCAGTTCGTTACACAATTCCATGGTCTCATCGGAAATAGTGAAAGATGCATGCATACCCATCATAGCAGCGATCATGTCGCTGTCATCTGCAAGTGCGTGTTTGATAAAGTTCACATTCTCCATTACAGATTCTCTGGACTTGTCCATGCCGTCACGGTCGGAAATTTCATAGCAAAGGCAGGTACGGACACCAAGATCCTTAGCTGCTGACTCAATAGCACTGAGGGAACCGGTAATATGTCCAAAGCTTGCATGGTGATCAAATACAGTCGTTACACCATTCCGGATACTGTCGATGTAAGTAGCCATCGCAGAAAGTCTGGTCTGCTCCAGGGTAAGATGACGGTCAATAGTCCACCACTGTCCATCCAGAATATCCAGAAAGCCCTTGGGATTATATCCTTTAATACTCAGACCTCTGGCAAAAGAGCTGTAGATATGCTCATGGGTATTGATAAATGCAGGCATGATAACTCCGCCTCTGGCATCTACAAATTCTCCATCCGGATATGCCTTCTTCACCTCATCTGTAGTCCCCACCATAACTATGGTGTTACCATCCATTGCAACTGCACCGTTCTCTATAAATGCCTTGGATGCGTCCCGTGTGATCATTCTTCCATTACCAATAATAAGCATATGGCATCCTCCTTTACTTGTTAAAATTGTTGAATCAAATAGCACAATTCAACATTTTTTAGGATATTTTATACAGATAATGTAACACATTCCCATATAAATTTCAATAGGAAATCTAAAAATATTTTTGGCTTTCTCAAAATTTTTGTTCAAACAAACTAACTGATCACAGCCAAAACACGCTCTAGGGCATGTTTGAAAATGCTTTCTACAAGCTATACGTCACAATTCGAGGGAGATTTTGCCCGCAGTCTGCATAAACATGAAAACAAGGCAGTCTGTCAATTAAACAAACTGCCTTGTTCTCTCTATTAATGGATTTTTCAAACAAGCTCTAATCCATAGCTGATTTTCCATCTGCATTATTCGTATATGTATCTTTATAACTCCCGGATCACATGCAAGAATTTCCGGCCCTTTTTCCATAATTCAGGATCAATTTCCACCTCATAGCCTTTGCCATTCTGCACATGCCAGTCATAAAAAGAGCGGTCTTCGTCTGCATATTCTTCCATAACATTCATGATCGTACCGCCATGCACCACAAGTGCTGCCAAAGAAATCCCATTACGGAGACAACCATTTACAGCTTTCTGGAAGCCGGTCACATTGCGTCTTTTAAATTCCTCTCTGCTCTCTCCTCCCGGAAATGGCAGTAGTCCACCAGAATCGATCCAGGACTGGTAATGTTCATTTCCGTCCAGTTCCTGATAATTTTTATTTTCAAATTCTCCAAAATCACATTCTGCAAGCTCATCAATAATATTCAGCTTTTTTCCGGGAAAAAGGATTCCTGCTGTCTGGGTACAGCGGATCATAGGACTTGCATAAACTGCCTGTACCTCCGGATAAGCAAGTTGCGCCAGCATATTCCCAGCCTCCGGACAAAGAGGTTCATCCGTTCTTTTTCCTATATATCTTTTTAACTTATTCCCCTGGGTTTCCCCATGACGAATCAGAATAAGTTTAAGCATTTTTGATCACCGTCCCAATTCCACATACTACACGTATTACCTTTTTGCTTTTTGATGCGAGATCCGTACAGACTCTTCCCACTGCCTCCCGGTATTTCCGGTCAAAAGCATCCATGGGGACAACGCCGTATCCTACTTCCTGACTTACCAGAATGATATCCGGATTTTTTTCCCATAATTCTTCTGCCAGTCTGGCCACATCTTTGTCTGCTTTTAATTCTTTTTTGATATACTCCTGAAAATCAAGGACGCCCTCTGCATTCATAAGCTCTTCTTTTTCCAGATCAGCTCCCTTTTTCCAGCAGACATCAGGATGATGTTCTTTTGCATATGTGCTCTTTCCCTGAAAAGCACCTCCAATGATCATTTCCATTGTTACAATTTCTCCTTTTTTCCCAGTTCCCGGAGCGTGTCTGTAAAAGACTTTCTGCAAGATGTACGTCACAATTTGTGGGAGATTTTGCCCAGATGAGGGCGCGTAGCGGGCTACGACAACCGAATTCGGGCAAAATATACCGCAAAGTGGGGCGTGCAGATTACGGGAATGATTTTTCAAACAGGCTCTAGCGCTCCCAGGACTTTACAACGTAAAAAAGCTCCGTCCCCAATAAAAGGGACGAAGCATATTCCGCGGTACCACCCTGATTCCTGTATATACAGGCTCTCTCGCCGCTTAACGCGCAGCTTCACGTCGCTTCCTACTGAAAATTTCAGAAACGCGGCTCCGGTGCGAAACTCAGAAACTATCTGAACTTAAGGAAGCTTACAGCCGGTGGCTTCCTCTCTCTGAAAGAAAATAATTTCCTAAAAACACCTTCCTGGCTTTTTCTCTTTTATAACTATGCCACATCAGAGTAAATCTGTCAAGAGGTTAATTTGTCTGTTGCTCTTCCTTCTTTTTCTCAGCTGAAACTTTCATCTCAGTCTTTTTCTTTCTTCCATTCTCTTTTTCCAGATATTTTTTCTTCTCCTTATTAAGCTCTTTTTCCGCCTCATCACGCTCGCGGCTGAGCATTTCCCTCATGGATGCCTGGGCCATTCTGAATTGCTTTTCAAAGTAAGCGTTAATCTCTGCTCCATATAGCAGAAGATTCATACAGATATACAGCCACAGCATCACCATGATCAACGCTGTCAGGCTTCCATACATATTGCTGAAGCCTGGAAACATGTCAAAATAAATAGAAAAGAAATAGGAAAACAGGGACCACCCTGCTGCGATCAGAATAGCTCCCGGCACCTGACTTTTAAAAGTAGCTTTACGGTTTGGAAGCATTTTATACAAAATCAAAAAAATCAGAAACAATCCAGCAAATACAAGCGCCGTCCTGGCTCCAATGATCTTTCCGATAATTCTCCCAAGGAATGGAACGTACTTTCCTGCCATAATCTGAATCTGATTTCCAAGAACCAGAAGCAGAAGACTTGCAATAATTGCAATGCTAAACAGAAATGTATAAACAACTGCATACATTCTGGTAATCAGCCAGTTACGGGTCTCATGGACGTGATAAATGCTATTCAGCCCATTCGTAAGGGACTGCATGGCTTTTCCTGCAGACCACAATGCCATGATAGCAGAAATCGGAACTACTGCCGTGCTTCTGCCATATACTTCTGATACAATGGTAAGCACAAAATTCTGTATATTGTGAGGCACAAATGCCCGGATGGTTTCGCTGACCATATTGTATGTCAAAGGTGTATATCGAATTATAGTCGTGAGAAACAGAATAAACGGAATAAAAGACATAATCAGGAAATATGCTGCCTGTGCCGCATAAGCTCCCACATGGTCTCCATTTGCCCTGTCCATAAAACCGAGCAGAAGCTGGAGAACGCTCTGTTTTTCTTTCTTCTTATCCATATGATTGCTCCTGTTACATTTTCGTAATCATTTTTTGTATCATATCACGAAACATGCTTTCTGTCTACTTTTTCCTGGTGTTACTGTTCTTTCCGTTCACAGCAACAATTATTGTTCACTCCATAATCAGTAAACGCTTCGCGATGCACAAAAAAACGAACCTTCCTGTGACAAGCACAAATAGCAGCGTTTGCTGCGCAAACTTAATCCTCGGGTTTTCTGTGAACTTTGTTCATAAAAACGCCTTGTAAAATGTCATGTTTCCCGCTTTGACAGGTTATTTCCCACCATTTCCAACGTAATATCCTTAAAAAAATAATTTAGGATTTCCTGCCAGCCATAACCTTCCCTGGCCATTTCATTTGCCCCATTCTGGCTCATTCCCACACCGTGTCCATACCCTTTCCCTTGAATCTGTACTGCCTTACCGGATTTTACATTCAGTTCAAAATAGGCACTTGGCAGAAGATTACTGCCGTTCACAATACTTCCATCTTTTTCTGTAATCAAACACCCTGCCGGGGAAAGAAATTGCCGTATTTCATACTCGCCTTCCAGCTGTATACTTTTATTTTCCGTCACAATCTCCATTCCCGTAACTGCACCACTGATATTCTTTTTAATAACCTGAAGTCCTATAAATTCCCCGCTGCCTTCCAGATTTCCCGATCGTTTCTCCAAAGTTTCCCAGGGAATTTCCACGCTCCAGCTGCTCCATGGCATATTCTGGTCAAAATCACATTCTACACTTTTCAGATAAGCTGCTGACCTGTCTGCTCCCCATATCTCATCTGTGCTTGTCCGACCTGCTGATGTAGAAAAATAATAAGCCGTGATCGGCTCTCCATTCTGGCATAGAATCTGACCTTTTGTATCCTGTACTGCTTTACTTGTTCTTTTATCCGCCGGAAAATTATTGTAAACCTGATAATTCACACTGTCATCTACATCCGCCCCATATTTTTCCAGACTGTTTTCCTGTATCTGGCAAACTGCATAGGTTCTGGCACATACAGCCTGGGCCATCAATGCCTGTTCTTCATAGGATGCAGGCATTTCACTTGGGACTACAGCTTCCAGATAAGCTTCCAGGGACAATTCATTAATAATCAGCAGCCCCTGCGCGGTCTTTTTAATTTCCAGAGTTCCATAATAAACAGGAGGATTCTGAGCTCTTTCAATAGAGGGAATCGCAATGCCATCAGTTTCCCCGTCCAGAAGCAGACTATCATTCTGGAGTTCCTGTGAATCCGGGGTGTAGGTATGTTCTTTTCCTTTTTGTTCTATAGTTACTGATGGGTGATAACAGGATTGCCAGGACGAGTCTGTGAGAAGGACACGAATGGAAGGCTCTTGTTGTTGCACCTTATTTTCGGCAGTCTCCTTTTCTTTTTCTTTCAGCTCCCTTTTGGCACCTTCTTCACTCCTCTTGTTCATTTCTGCGGCTTTTCCAAACAGAAGCAGCCAGCCAAGCAGTACAAGCAAAAAATAATTCAATTCATAAAAAAATCTGGTCTTCTTCATACAAAAGTATATGAAGAAAACCAGACAAAAATATCTGTATTATAATTATTTTCTTACGTCAAATTTATATGCGGTAAAAGACTGATATTTCTCACCAGCTTCCAGTACTGGTGAATGGAATGCTTCCACATTTACTGCATTTGGTTCAACCTGTGTCTCAAGGCAGAAGCCTTCACGCTTATTGTAAACATGTCCATTCTTACCCTTCTCGTCAATAACAAAATTACCAGCATAGAACTGCACACATGGACAATCTGAAATCACATCCATCGTAATGCCAGAGGTTTCATTGTAAGCAGCTGCAACCGTTCTCCGACTGCCTTTCGCGTAATTGTCAGTCACATAATTGTGGTCATATCCGCCTGTGTACTTCAGCTGCTGGAAGTCTGCCTCGATTTCCTGGCCAATCTTTTTCGCCTTATTAAAATCCATAGGAGTACCCTCTACTGCTGCATATTCGCCTGTAGGAATAGAAAACTCATCCACCGGATTATAATCTCTGGCATGGATTGTAAGATATGTATCAAGAACCTTGCCGCTTCCCTCCCCTGTAAGGTTGAAGTAGGAATGGTTGGTCATATTTGCCAGTGTCGCCTTGTCACTGATTCCACTATAGTAAATCTGCAGGGTATTGTCCTCTGTAAATTCATATGTAACAGACACCTGGAATTCTCCTGGAAATCCATTCTCGCCATCCGGGCTGATCCTGGAAAAAGTAATGGCATTCTTATCAGAATCTGTATTCTTAACAGTCCAAATCTTCTTCTCGAAGCCATTGGGACCGCTGTGAAGATTATTGTCATTCTCATTCTTGTCAAGCTGGTATTCCTGTCCATAAAGGGAAAATCTGGCACCTGCGATACGGTTTCCACTTCTTCCTATGATTGCACCAAAGAAGCAGCCATTTACTTCGTACTGCTGAACGTTGTCATAACCAAGCACCACATCCGTAAGCTCCCCATCTTTGTCCGGAACGCAAAGCTTCACAAGAATGGCACCGTAATCCATCACTTCTGCATATGCACCGGATTTATTCTCCAGATGGTATAAAGTAATCTCTTCCCCAGAGGTTAAGTTTCCAAATTTCTTTGCTGTAACACCCATATTACCTGCCTCCCTGTTCTAAAAAATCCCAGAATGCCGTTCCCTTTCTTTTGACGCCTAGCTAACCGCTAGGTGGGTATCCTCAACAGGACTTCTGCCTACCACAACGAGAGGTCTGACATCCGCACTGCGATATTGGATTCCCTTGATGTCAATGTAGGTTCAAAAATAAAAGGGGCCTCGCACATCCCAGGATTCATTTTTCTAAAAATAATTATACTCTAGTATATACTGTTTTTCAACAGAAAATGCACAAATTCTTTTTACAGATTTTTATCTGATTTTTAGAATCTCTTTCACAGTTGCAGGCATATCTTCTGCATCTACTACCCGGTCATGAAGTACTGGTGCAGTACGGATATCGTTGACAGCCTTCGGAACTGCCACCCCGGAAAGCTTCTCAAGTGCGTCTGCAAGCCCGAAATCATCCAGATTCTCATGTCCTTCTGAGATTGCATCCATAACACTTCTGGTAAACTTGTATGGACTTGCTGTAGAAGCAATAACTGCCGGAATCTTATCCCCGGTATCTTTCACATATTTTTTGTATACGCCAGCAGCAACTGCAGTATGTGTATCAATCACATAATCACTTGTCTTATATACTTCGCGGATAGCTTCCTTCGTCTCTTCTTCGGAGCAGTAGTTTCCATAGAAATCTTTCAGCTGGGCTTTCATCTCGGGTGTAATAGTGTATTCACCACCCTTGGAAAGATTTTCCATGAGTTTTGCACACTCCTCAGGATTTCCGCCTGCAATGCGATAGATCAGGCGCTCCAGATTGCTGGAAATCAAAATATCCATAGATGGAGAACTGGTAAGGATAAAGTCTCTCTTTCTATTGTATGTACCTGTGGAGAAAAAATCAAACAGAACCTTGTTCTCATTAGAAGCACAAATCAGCTTGTTCACCGGAAGTCCCATCTGTTTTGCATAAAATGCTGCCAGAATGTTTCCAAAATTTCCTGTAGGAACTACTACATTGATCTCCTGTCCGGCTTCGATCTTGTTCTGGCGCACCAGTGCAGCATATGCATATACATAATAAACGATCTGGGGAACAAGACGTCCAATGTTAATGGAGTTTGCAGAAGAGAACTGGAATCCAGCCTGGGAAAGCTCTGCTGCCAGTTCTTTATCATTGAACATTTTCTTTACAGCTGTCTGGGCATCGTCAAAATTACCTGTGATGCCCACAACGTAGGTATTGGCACCTTTCTGGGTTACCATCTGCTTCTCCTGGATCGGGCTTACGCCATGCTTCGGATAGAATACAATAATCCTGGTTCCCGGAACATCGGCAAAACCTGCAAGTGCTGCTTTTCCAGTATCTCCGGAGGTCGCAGTCAGGATAACGATCTCATTTTTTACATTATTCTTTCTTGCTGCAGTAGTCATAAGATATGGCAAAATGGAAAGTGCCATGTCTTTAAATGCAATTGTAGGACCATGGAAAAGTTCCAGATAATATGCCCCGTCAGCTTCCTTAAGAGGTGCGATCACATCTGTGTCAAACTTCTTGTCATATGCTCGGTTGATACAGGTGCGCAACTCTTCTTCTGTAAAGTCAGTAAGAAGGCGGCTCATTACCTGATAAGCAGTTTCCTGATAAGTCATTCTGGAAAGTTCATCCATAGAAACATCAAGTGCCGGAATCTGTGTTGGTACAAACAGTCCTCCATCTTCAGAAAGTCCCTTTAAAATAGCCTGGGAAGCGGTTACCGGTTCTCCTTTTCCTCTGGTGCTCTGGTACATTACCTGCATTTGTTATTCCTGCCTTTCGCTTATTGTTATGAGGTACTCATGCCGGAATCTGTAACCTACCGGCAGTCATCCTCTCTTTGTTATCATATTTTAACTTTACAGGTATTATACATACTTCACCGTGCTAAATCAACACCCAATTTGAAAAAGCCACCTGGAATTGTAATTTCCTGGCGGCTTATATCTCCTTATTACAGAATGTTACTGTTATTAAAATATTATTTTTTCACCATCTGAACAACGTTTGTGTCATCTTCTGAGGTTTCATTCTCAGTGTTCTGTGACTTAGCTTCATCCGGGTAGGTGTAAAACTCGTGAACACCATATTTAAATAATTTTTTTAAATCCTTATCAAACCAGGACACGTTCTTTTTGTCCGCAGCAGAACGCTGAACAAAGAATAGAGCTCCTTCTGAATAGTCAGTTCCCTCTAATGCCTGTTTCACAGCTTCCCTGGTCTCATCTGTTACCGTTACTTCATAAAACTTACCATCGTAAACAGGTGAAAACTGAGGAATTCCATTTCTCTGATCCAGAATAACACCTGTAATGGTATCTGGAAATTCCTCATGGGAAAGGCGGTTCATAATTACATTTGCGATCAGTACACGACCTTTAATGTCCTCTGTGCCCGCCTCTGCCTCTACTATATGAAGCAGGTTATCATAATCTGCGTCCGACATGATCTTCGGATTTGCAGACATGGATACTGCAGCTGCATCAAGGCTCGCAACTGTATCAGCCATAGAGTCCCCTACATTCAGCTCATCCACGTTTCCTTTTATCTGCTTCACGCGCTGGCCTACCATGACTCTCTCGCATGAAGTTCCAATTCTTGTTACAGATGTTCCTGCTGATGGAGTATCTGCAACACTGGTTACCATACCGGCAATTCCTGTAGGCAGATCATACTCTACATTTCCAAGGTCAGTCCAGGCATCCGCGGATCTGTTCTCTTTGTCCGAAGCTGCATATACCTGACTCCGTGGACCAAACTCCGCCACCTTCGTTCCAACTGCCAAAATCATTGCCAACGTGGCGCAGGCGCTAAGAGCTACAAAATTATGTACAAGAGCATTTCCATTCTTTTTTTTCTGGGCATTGCTCTTGCAAGTTGTTACATGTTGTAAACTTCTTTTTAATTTCATATTCTTCTTTCCTTGCACTTCTGTTATGTTTTGATTTCTTTAATTATTTATTCTGTAACATTTCTGTAATTTATAGGAAAATTATATTTAACAAACTCCCAAATGTCAAGTTTTTTTTGCTTTCTATAGCTTTTTTCTCTAAAAACAGGTAAAAAAAGAAAGGCGACAAGAAAGAAATAGGATGATTCATTCAAAAATCATGTAATATTTTTGATAAATTTACCCTGTTTCTATTTGTCCCCTTTTATTCTTAGGTATGGTTGTTTCTCCCCTTCTTATGGATTTCATTATAGCTTTTCTTTTTCTGTTCGTCAAACCTTTTTTATCGCCGAATTCTGACAAAAAACGCTGACACCTTTCAAAACAGCAAACCACCGCACAGTCTTTTTTATAAACTGATTCGCGGTGGTTTGTCTTTTTGTTATCAAATATGCTTCTTATTATAAATAAGGTTTAAACAGATCTATCAGCGGTTATTGATTGCTGTTACAAGTGCATCAATGGAAGCACGGATAATATCCGGGTCTACGCCGGCTCCCCATGCCATAGTTCCGTCAGGCTTCTTGATTCCAACATATGCTATAGCCTTGGAACTGGAGCTGCGCTCTAACGCATGTTCCTGGTATACTTCCAGAGAATACTTCAATTCGTATGCTTTCTTCAGGGCATTGCTCACTGCGTCGAGACGTCCATTTCCCACAGCCTCTGTAGTAATTGTTTTTCCATTAAATGTAGAGGTTACTTTAGTTGTAATTCCCTCGCCTGTCTGCTGGAAGTGCACTTCATTAATGCTGTACGGCTGTCCCACATTCTCAAAAGTCTTTTTGAACAGATCAAAAATTTCATCTGGATGAAGCTCTTTATGAAGGTGATCGGAAACACCCTTGGCTGCGTAACCCATTGCCTCACGCATTTTTGGCGGAAGGTTCAGACCGTATTTTGTTTCCAGAATGTAGCCTACGCCGCCTTTTCCAGACTGGCTGTTGATACGGATAACATCTGCATCATAATTACGTCCAACATCTGTGGGATCAATTGGCAGATACGGAACTGTCCAGCGGTTCGGATCTTTTTCCTCGATCCAGTGCATGCCTTTGGCAATTGCATCCTGATGTGAACCAGAAAATGCTGCAAAAACAAGTGCGCCACTGTATGGACTTCTCTCTCCAACTGTCATTCCCGTACAGCGCTCATATACCTCGCAGATGTGAGGCATATCAGAGAAGTCAAGCTTCGGATCTACTCCCTGGGAATACATATTCATTCCAAGTGTTACAATATCAACATTACCAGTACGCTCTCCGTTTCCAAAAAGAGTTCCCTCGATGCGGTCTGCTCCGGCAAGAATTCCCATTTCAGAATCTGCCACACCACAACCTCTGTCATTGTGAGGATGTAAGGATACGATTACATTTTCACGGTAAAGCATATGTTTGCACATATACTCAACCTGACTTGCATATACATGCGGCATGGAATGCTCCACTGTTACCGGAAGGTTGATGATACATTTGTTGTCCGGAGTTGGCTGCCATACATCGATAACTGCATTGCAGACCTCAAGGGCATATTCCGGCTCAGTTCCTGTAAAGCTCTCCGGGCTATACTCGAACTGGAAGTTTCCTTCTGTCTGTTCAGCCAGTTCTTTTAATAATTTCGCACCTTCTACGGCAATCTTTAAAATCTCTTCTTTGGATTTCTTGAATACCTGTTCACGCTGTGCAACAGATGTGGAATTGTATACGTGAACAATGGCTTTGGGTGCACCTTTTACAGCTTCAAAGGTTTTACGGATAATATGCTCCCTGGCCTGTGTCAGTACCTGGATCGTAACATCTTCAGGAATCAGTTTGCGATCGATCAAGGTACGAAGGAACGTATACTCTGTCTCAGAAGCAGCTGGAAATCCTACTTCAATCTCTTTAAATCCAATCTGTACAAGAAGTTTGAAAAACTCAACCTTCTGTTCCAGGCTCATTGGGATGACAAGTGCCTGGTTTCCGTCACGAAGGTCTACAGAACACCATGCAGGTGCCTTGTCAATATAGTCCTTTTTTGCCCAGTCCATACAGATTTCTGGTGGAAGATAATACTGTTTTTTGTATTTGCTTACATTCATCATTTTTTATTCCTCCATATTGTAAATTTAAATTTTCTCTTTTCTGTGACGGAAGGATTCTTTGACTGCTGGGTCAGAGCTCTGTCTGATAAAGCAGCTTTATGTGGTATTAAATTCCACTGGAATTACTATCACATAAAAAAAGTCCTCCAGCTCTGCACACATACAGGTGCAAGAGACGGAAGACATACATCCTACGCGGTACCACTCTTATTTCATGAATAGAATCCATACACTTATCGGATACGGGATTACTCCTTATATCCTTTCCCTGTAACGGTGGAATCCGGCTGTGTCTACTCTCGCTTCTTCTAACCATTCGAAGTAATTTCAGACAGCTGCTCCAAGGCGAGTTCTACAGTTTCCTTCCATCATCTCACACCACCCGATGACTCTCTGTGCTCTGGCACCTGTGTACTACTCCTTATCAAAGCATTTCTCTTATATGTTCTTTGTGGTTATTACCTTAACATTTTTCAAGTCACTTGTCAATGACTAATCGGGGCAACAGGATTTGAACCTGCGACCTCACGGCGCGCTTGCACCTTCCTTACTATACCCTATAAAGCCTTAAAAATCAAGCATTTTATTTGTTTGATAGTAAAATAATTTTGATTACCTTGATTACTTTTTGTTATTTTACTTCAATTTCTTCAATAATTTTTGTCTTATATTTCAAATCTGTTGTATCAAAAGTGTAATATTTTTCATTTACTTCTTCCGTATGACCAAGCAAAGAAGCCGCAACAGTTGTAGAGACTCCATTACATTTCAATTTAGAATTTACTGTCTTTCTAAAAGAATGAATTCCTCTATTCCTTAACCCTTGTTGCTTACATTTGTTTTTTATACAGGAAGATACCATTGGCGCATGAATCCTACCGTCTTTATTAGCGAACACCCATTCGCAAAAAAATCCATTTGTCTGTTCGACATATTTTATTGTATTAAACAGCTTTTCAATCTCTTTAGTCTTTGGGAAAACTCTGTCTTTCTTATTCTTAGTCTTATCAATGAAATACTCTTTTGTTATCCTATCGTATTTTTCAGACTTGTTAATGACAATATAATCCAATTTAATGTCTTCCCATTTGAGCGCAACTATTTCTCCTACTCTCATCCCTGTTAAAGAAGCTAACTGTACTGCATATGTGGGAATATAATCTGGTTTTTTCTCATGGTCAAGATCAAATCTCTCATGTAGACTGTTCAAATCCAAATCAGAAAAAATTTTCTGCTCTAAAGGCTTTTCTTTTTCCACACAATACTGATAGAACTGTTTTGCTTGCAAGAATTCCATAGGATCACCAACAATGGCTTTATTTACTCTTGCACTGTAGATTGTATTCTTAATATAACTGAATAATGTTTTACACGCCTTTTTGCACAGTTCTTTTTCCTTAACTGTTTTTACAATAAAAACCTTTATATCTTCTTCCGTTATGTCCTGAATATTCTTTTTTACAAATGGTGTGCCATCGAAATACCTTTTGCGATCTGTATTATATTTACATACGGTATTATGACAAACCAGAGAATCTTGGACACTACGCCAATGCTCATAGGCGTCTTTAAAGGTTTTGATCTTGCGTTCTTCTTTGGGATTTTTGCGGTAATACTGAATCACTGCTTTTTCAATGGCTGCCTTTGTAGACCTTTTTACCTGTTTACGTCCATCTTCGCCATCCGGTAAATATGTATACCACTTTTGATTATTTCCTTGCCAAATCTTATATTGATGATTTTGTAAAATTTCCGCATTCTTCATCATTTCAACTTGATCCTGCAAATGTGGTAAGTCGATGATACCATTTTTGATTGCAAAATTCAACATTTCCTGTTCATTTGATCCAAGTCCCATTACTGCTGCATTTGTTGTTTCATGTGTTACACAATTTGTTATTTCCATAAAAATTACCTCAATATATTCAAAAAGAGCTTCCAAGAAGCCATTACCAGTTGCAGTAATTTCTTCTTAAAAGCTCTTTGTTTTAATTCTAAAAAATTACATCATTCAAAAATCACTCATGAAGCATTTCACTTCAATGCAAACTTCTGAAATCTCTTACCTGTTTCTTGTCATGTGCCTGGATTTTCTTATCCAAGTGTTTATCAATTTCTTTCAAAATAGAATCTGTATCTTGTGCACCATCAATATAGAAATTATTTACATAAGTATTTCCACTTAAGTTCTGAATATTTTGGATATTCTTTTCTATAGCTTTTGCCATTCCAGCATAGTCTGGCATGTTTTTCTGGGTGGCTATAGTTGCATTGTCCAATAAGCTTTTCGTAAAGTTAGCATCAAACACTTTGTCACCCTGGTTTAAGAATGTAAGAGTACCATATTGTTTAGAAAAGACAGACTCCATTCCTTTTTCATTTACTCTGTATATTCCAGATTTAGGTACATAGTCTGTTCCGGAAGCATAACCCTTAATATCAGTCAATCCAGACTGAGAAATCTCACTATCTGATAATCCGTAGTGCTTTAGTATAGAAGAAATAGCATTAATTGTACTTGCTGTGCTAAGTCCTGCACCACTAATGGCACTATTAATAGCATTGGTCATTTCTTCCATGTTGGAACTAATTTTGTTGATCCATATATCAAGATCCTCACTAAGATCGGTAGACAGCTTATCCAGTGAATCAGTCTGCATAGAATAAGCATGATCTACAATTGTGTCATTCAGATCATCTTTTGCAGATTGTAGCTGTTCTTGCAATTTTGCTTTTCTTGCTTTGTCTTCAGCACTAGTGGAGCCTTCCAACGCTGCAATCTGTCTCTCCAACACTTCAATGTCCTTGGTCTTGTTCTTCAAGGTTTTGTCATAGTCATAGTAGCTTTTCTTAGCTGATAAAGCTTCTTTTCTCTTATCAATGACCTTGTTCAGCACATCTAATTCAGCCTGAGATTGGGATTTCACCAGCTCCAAAATGGAATTCCTGGAAGAATAAATATTTGCAGTGGTACTCTTGATATCTGCATCAACATCCTTGAGCTTCTGGTTATATTCATCCTCGCCGAATTTTCCTGCGTTGTAATCGTTGATAATCTGCTGTCTTTCCTTTATATAGGTTTTCAGATTTTCTGTGGAAGCCTGGATATCATCAACATCCAATGTAATTGCCAACGCACCTGATTCTGTGAGAAGTCCTGTGTTCTTATCAATTTTCATATCATCAGAAATCAGAGATTTAAGACCATCCAGCTTATCACGGAACCTGTCAACCTTTTCTGCAGCTCTTTCAAACTGTTCTTCGTAATAAACACCAATCTGAGATTGCTTCAATTCCTCAATTTGTGTGTCATAGTCTGCCACAGCATTTTGCGCTTCTTTGATTTTTGTCTGCATGTCCAGCCATTCTTGTGAATTTTCCACGATTGTTCCAGCCTCAACGCCATCATTTAGCTGTTTCGTCAGTTCATCAAGCTCATTCTGTTTAATTGCCCTCTCAGCCTGAGTGTTGCTTATCTTAACATCATAGTCAGAAGATTTTTCGTAATCTCCGTGAGCTTTTGCCAGGTCTATATTCTTTTCCTGATATTTACTCAATTGCTCTTGGTAACTTAGAAGTGCTTCGTAATATGTCTTCGCATTATCAAATTTTGTAGATACCGCTTCTACCGTAGCCTGAGCAGATTCCACCTCGGCTGTCATAAGGTTTTCATTAGCTTCTGCAAGAGCATTTGTGGCAATGGTTACGTTCTCTTTCTTCTTTTTACTGTCTGCTAAGGCATTATTGTAAACGGTCAGAATTTTCAACTGCTTTGCATCAGTGATTCCGGTTGTATCAATTTCCTTGCCAGCTACAATCTTCTTTTTCTGAGCTGCTGTAAGATTCTTACTGTTCTTATATTTCTTCTGAAGCTTTGCAAGCTTTTTGTTAGCTGTTGTCTTCTGCTTCTTAGTCGTAGTCAAATTAGCATTCGCCTGTTCAACAGCAGTTTTTCTTGCATTCTGTTCTAACTTCTTTCCAGAGACTTGCTGGTCCACCAGGCTATTCATATATGATAATGAATCACCGGAATCATACGCGGTTAGAGCTTCATTTACATTTGATTTCATGGAGTTATATGTAGAATTAGAAGAATTATAATTAGATTTTGCCGTAGATAATTTAGATTTTGCAGATGTGGCTTTCTTATTCGCTTTGCTCTTGTTTGTCACAGCCTTATTATAAGCGTCAGCTTTTTTCTTCTGGGAACCTGACATACCAGTAGTATCAAGCTTCTTACCAGATTTCACCTGTTTCTTCTGTTCATCAGTAAGATTTGTTTTCAGTAAGGATTTAGCAGTAGATTTAACCTTATTATCAGCTTTTTTCTTTTCACTGGAAGCTTTTTTATTAGCAGTCTTCGCAGATTTCAACGCTTTATTATCTGATTTCTTCTGATCCTTGGCATCTGTCAGATCAGATTGCATTGTCTGCGCAAGAACAGCCTGAATAGAACCACCTTTTGTAGCCGCTGTTAATCTGGAAGATATAGCATTAATACCGTTATAACCAGTAGTCAAACGATCAATCTTTTTCTCGGCTTTCTCTGTAGGCATGTTAGCCCATTGCTCAAATAGTTTTTGTTGTTCATTTCTCAGATCAATAACAGCCTGTTTACAATCCTGTGCCTTGTCATACCAGCTCTGATATTCTGAAATGGCTTCTGCTAAAGCCTTACCCTCATCTGTGCTAGTGTCCATATCTTCAATACGATAAGCACCGGACTGTACCAATTTTTGATATTTCTTAGGAATTGATACATTTATTTCTCCACCATCACTATTGTAATAAGTGTATTTTTCAGCAACAGAATTAGCTTTCTTCATGTAAGCAAGCTCACCTTTGGTGTTAGAAGAGATTTCTTTGCTCATGGTTTTCATCTGTTTCTTCAACAAAGATGTCTTTAATGCAGATGTAATATAATCCGTAATCTGATCTGATATTTTCTTGACCTTTTTCTCACATGTTTCCAGCCTCGTAGCAACCCAGTCAAATGTTTTCATGGACTTTTTTGTGGCTTCTGTGGATTCTTCCGTAGCTTTTGTATGGCTCTGGGTCGCTTTGGTATCTGCATTGGTAGCACTGGTAGCCTTTGCCGTATTACCACCAGATACAACAGATTTTTGTGCTTGTTTTACACTTATTCCACCAGTTACCATAGCATTTCCAGATACAAGAGCTTTACCGGAAATATCAGGACTTGTCCCAGACGCTAACGCGACTGCTCTTGAAGCTGTGAATCCATTGCTTAACAATTCCTCAGTCTGCACATGATTAAATACAATTGCTCCTTGTGGAATGTCTGTGAATTCGGCTCCGTTATCTCCAACTGTATACCATTTTCCGGTATGAGGATTTACGCACATTTCACGACCTAATTCGCCCACAAGAGTAGTTCCAGGACGCTTATTTCCCCAGTCACCATTAGCCTTAGCAGTTCCAGATGCATGAGCTGTTCCATTCACGCTATTAGCTCCATTAGTAGGAGCAGAAGTGTTTCCCCAATTAATGTGTCCTACAGCCTGAAATTGAGTTTTTACCTGTGAAATATCATTACTCCACAACACCGTACCGTCACTTTTCTTTTGAGCAGCGGCGTAAGCATCAACTTTTGTCGTATCGTTGTCCCAGTCAACTTCACCTTTTGCATCATGCTTTGTTTCTTGGAACCCAATAATAGCAGAATCATCTATACCGGCTTTTACCATAACTTCATTTGTGAGTTTGCTGTTAATACTGTCCTGGATTGTATCAATAGAGGAATCATCTATAGATAATGTAGCTTTTACATTCGTATCAAGCCCTTTAATCTTATCTGCTACAGCTTCCACATTTGCCTGGGCTTCTGAGGTGTCCATTCCAAGTGTCTCTTGCATCTGCAATGTGTTCTGCGCTGTTTGGAACTCTTGCAACAATCCAACAGCTTCTCCAATCTTGCCCGATACCTGGCTTACATCAACATTCATTACAGCTGGTGCTTCTAATTGTTGTTTCTGAGCAACGCAACACTGAATAATTGTATTCGCCTGATCTACTTCTGATGAATCCACGCCTACCTTTGCTTTAACACTGTTCATCTCTGATATGGTATCATCCAATGCAGAGCATTTTTCTTCCGTAGTTTCCAGATCAGACACATCAAGATTGATTTTTAGGTCTTCGTTTCCAGCAACACTACGTAATGCTTCTGAAGCTTCCGTGGCAGCTACAGCAATATCGCCCATTGTTTGGATTCCTTCATCTGAAAAATCCCACGTGGCGCCCAGTTCAGACATTTCCCCAAAGGCTGACTGTACCATAGGCATTGCGAGATTCATACCTTCGGCAAAATCTTCCATGGTTTTCCCACCAGCAACTTGATAGTTTTCTCCTGATTCATCAAGTACCATTAATCCCTTGTCCATGGCTTGTTTACAAAACTGCTCTATATTAAGACCAGCTTTCTCACCTTTATCATTGTGGGTAAAGAGATTATCTATACTGTTCAGGTAAGAATTAATTGCATCTTCATCTGATTTATCAACTGTATCTGGAATAACCAAGTCAAGAGATGTTTTATAATCTTGTCTCCCAATCCTTCCATAAGAATCTGACTCTGTATTATTTAGTGTATCATTGATTAAAGATAATGCCTTGATGGAGTCGTCAAACATATCTCCAGATTCAGAAGCATTCTGCGCATCCTTCCACTGCTGATAAATACCAATAGATTCCATCAATGAAGAATTTAACAAATCAAGCTGACTACACTGCTCCACAATTGCGTCATTGCTTGCTAACAATCCGTCAATCTGTTCCTGAATACTCTCTGCGCTCTTACCTGTTGCATCTGTATTATCAAGAAGTTTCTGGCGTAATGCTTCAATTTGCTTGGCATTTTCCAGATATTCTTGCTGTTTCTGTGCTTTTGCAGTATTGTTTGTAGCAACTTGTTCCTCTACTTTTTCTTTTGTTAATTTTTTAACATTCTCTTCATTTAGAACTAAACTTCCATTAATGAATTCAAGGCAATCTCTATAATCAGCCAGCGCATCTGAATTAAAATCATCATAGCTTACCGACACACCAATAGACTGAGAATCTAACGCCTCTTGCACAGCACTGATTTCTTGTAACAGACTCGAACTGTCCTCTTTCGCAAGATCAGAGAAAGACATCTCCACATTGTCCGCGCTATCAGCTACATTATTCAATCCATCTGCGGACATATTGCTGATATAGCCCAAATTTCCCAGCGCTGTGATAAGTGGTTGTATCTCACTAGCAGATGTTCCAGTAATGATTCCTGCATTTTTAGCAGCTTCTACAAGATAATTAATGGAGTCCACATCACCTGAAGCAACAGCAGCCTTAAAATCCGCATCATCCATATTTAACTTCTTAATTTCTTCAGCTACAGATTGTAAATGCTTCTGGAATCCATTTTCACCCTCACCGGAAAGAGCTTGATTGAACTCATTAGCTTTAATTGCTGCAGTATTCAGCTGATCTCCAATCTCTTTAAACTGTGAGGAATACTTAGAAGCATCTGTGTTCATAAGAACTTGAACACTCTTATTAATATCATCATAATATTGCTTTGCATCTGCAATCTCGTCTGCATTTCCATTTGATATTGCGTCATTGTATTTATTTACCGCGTCTTCATATTTATTAAGCCATTCTAACGCAGTCTTCCCAGAATATTGTTGTTTATCGGAAAATAACTCAGCTTGTTTCGCCTGATTGTATAAGTCCTGATATTCAGACAGAATATCATTGGCTTCTTCCAAACCACCAGAAGCATAGTTTGACAAACTTGTCAGCACATCACTCTCGCCGTATTGTTCCTGAATAGATCTGACCTCGTTCATAAAATCATTCAGTGCATCTTTAGCAGTGGAAGCGTCTGCTGTAAACTGGATTTCAAGATTTCCAGTACCTTCCATGCCTTCTTGAAGCTTAAACACATCATCACCATACTTCTTTTTGAGCTTGGTGATTGCCTGATTAATGGCATTTGATTCTTCAGATCCATTATCAGAATACTGTCCAAGATAAGCATGGCGCTCTTTCTCCATCTGTTTCTCTGCTTCTTCAACACCTTTTTTATTCTCATTAAGGAAACGTTTTGATTCTTCAGTAGAAAGTTCTTTAAGCTTTGCAATCTGTGTATCAAGAGAATCATTAATTAAATCCAAACCTTGTACTTGGTTTCCGTAACTCTCTGTCAAAGAGTCTTGAATTTCCAATAGATCAGACTTAGCCTGGTAAGCCTCTTCTTCTGATAATGTACCATTGTCCAACGCAGTACGAAGTTCCGTGATCTTATCTATATTATCCTGTAAGGATGTATTATTTTCCTCCCAGGTATTTCCAGCTTCTTGTGCTTTATCTACAGCCTCTTCTATAGAATGCTTATATGCGGAAAAAGCACTAACCGCTGCTGCCACTCCTGCTGCAATAAGAATCAGCGGATTTGCAAGAAGTGTTGACATTAATCCAGATAGCGCAGAACTTAGAGAAACTGTTGCACTTGTAGCAACACCTTCTGCACTTGCTAATCCCATAGATGCAACCGCAGCACTTGCCTGAGCTTCTGTCATTCCTTGTCCCATCAACACTGCCACTCTTTGTGCATCTGATAAGGCTGTACTGGATAGCACAAGTTTTGTCTGAGATTCTGAAAGTCCTTTCGTGAGATTAATCAGACTTGCCATATTAGAGGTATCAAATGTTCCTGCACTCTCCGCTGCTTTTACCAACTTCAGAGCATTAGACAGATTTGAAAATTCTTTTGTTGCACTGGTAGCCATGCTTACTAACTGACTCAATGCATATGTAGCACCAGCTGTTCCAAGTCCTGCCAAAGCTCCTTTGAGTAATCCGGTCTTCTCCGTAAAGTCTACTACAGCTTTGGAACCATCCAGAAATCCAGCGTATAGGTCACGAGAAATCACGCTAGAAGATAAAGATTCCAGGGAAGCTTTTAAGGAATTAGTCTTTGCCTCAAGTCCCTCTAAGTAGAGATCAAACTTCTGCTCGCCACTGCCTTCTGAGTTAGCTGCAACATCAGTATATTTTTTTACACGGTCGTAGTTCTCCATGAGGACTCGAAATTGGTTCTGCATTCTTGATCCACCGAAAGAAATCGCGATGGCGTTTTGCTGTGCCTGATTTAATGTGTCCCACTTGGATGCAAGTGCATCTAATACATCTGAAGCACTATTATATTCCGTCATAGTTTTTCTAAGATTAATTCCCACATTTGCAAGTGTAGTCTCTACATCTGACAATTTTTCAGTAGTTCCGTCCTCGTCTACCAGCTCCAACTTACCAGATTTAATATTAGTCATACGAGTTAGGATTGACTTCATAGCAGTTCCTACCGTACTCATACTCTGCTGTGTGACTTCACCTATAGTTGCCACATAGCCAAGCAGACGATCCATAGAGATTCCTGCCTGGTCTGCCGTAACTGCAACACGAGACATAGCTTCAGCTAGGCCAGAAGAGTTAGTAGCCGAAACCAAATCGACAGATGAAATTTTAGAAACTACTGACTCAGCCGCATCAGCTTGTAATTTATATCCATTCAAACTTGCTGTAAGATATTTTGTTGCATCTTCGGATGACATGTCACCAACTTTCGAAAGCACCATTGAAGACTTAACGAGATTATTGACTTCATCAATTGATTTTCCTTGTCTTAACCAAGCATCTGCTCCTTCACTAACCTGTGTAGTAAGTGATCCCAACTCTTTTGCCAGTGCATTATAATCATTCATCATACCGTGAACCGTATTATAATTAGCCCCCGTGGCAAGCTGTAATGCAACTGTGGCATCATCCAATTCTTTGACCGTACTCACAGCTTCTCTCGCAGCGTCGCCCACTTTATATATAGCATCCGTCAACAAATTAGCCGCTGTAAAAGTGCTAAAAGCGTCTTTCAGTGTACTACCAAAGCTTTGGAACACACTCTGTCCCTGGACACCTGCGTTATTAAGACCATTAAGAATATTCTGCATTTCAGCCATTCCAGATGTATCAACTGTTGGAACGCTATTTCCACCATTGTTCATAGCCCCCTCTACAGAGCTTCTTAAACTATCTGTATTAACCCTCAAGTTGATTTCAACGTCTGTGATCTGATTAACAGCCGCCTGAATATCAGTTGCCATCTGTTCTGCATCAATCTTGAATTTTATAGGAAGCTCCACATCCTTCAGTGCAACTTCAAGATCACTCTCCAAACTCTGCTTATTAACCTGAATATCAACTTGAACCGGCTCATCCCCAGTTGCTAACTGACTAATAGCAGACCTCATCTGTGATAACAACTCTTCATCATTGATCTTCACATTAATCTGAACCGCATCTTCCGAACCAGTAACAGACTGAATAGCATTCCTGATATCAGATACAATTTTCTCTGTGTTTATATCAACATCAAGATCATATGTATTTTTCACGCCTTCGGAAGCAGTCTCAATATTCTGCTGAAGTCTTTCCCGAATCTGGTTAGACATTGCTATTACATTATCAAATGCATCAGCTTTAATCCCAGCTGCCTGTTCCGGTGACATATCCTGTGCAGAGATTACCTGTGTCATGTCTTGTCGTGCCTGAGCCAACACTTCAAAAGCTCTCTTGATCTGATCTGCCTGTGTAACAATGTTATCAGCAAAATGCTCTGGAAACAAGTTTGTCATTTCGCCCCAAATACTATCAATAGACACACCTTTGCTTGCATCTCTGACAATGTGACCAATGTTATTATTCAGTAATTCCTTATAATCATCACCGGACAGAGCTTTCTTCAGATCATCTGATACATAAATCTTCTTATCTTTGAAATAGCTGTAGAACTGGTCGTAAATCCCCATTTTGCCCTGAATAATGTTGGCATTCTGAGAAACACTGTTCGCAAGATCACTCAGTCCGGAAACAAAAGCGTTACCCTTTCCACCTTGTAAATTAAATTCCTTACCATTCCAGGTCTTACTTAACTCAGACATTACACTGTTGATCTGTCCTTTAAGTTTACTGATTGCTGATTTATCCGTTATATTAAAAGAGTCAGCTAACTGCTTACTCAGTCCGGACGTATCAATTTTTGTGGCTTTCAGTCCTTTTTCAATGCTCTTTGCAAGATTGTGTGCATCGTCATTCCCCTTGATTTCAACGTCAAGTGTTACTTTTTGTTTTTTTATAGAATCAAGCTGTTCCTGGACTTTCGATAAATCCAGGTCAGCTCCAATTTGCATTACAAAATCACTCATCTTTTGCATCCTCCTTTATTCTGTTTTTTGTAAATATATTTATATTTTTCATAAAAATAAAA
>ENA-ORUQ01000786-ORUQ01000786.1-human-gut-metagenome-genome-assembly--contig:-NODE-786-length-33711-cov-4.413032_pt1 | contig 33711 bp, 30 predicted proteins | sample MGYA00242081_ERZ509211 | MGnify/ENA primary metagenome ERZ509211 (study PRJEB26280, sample SAMEA2338785) | human gut metagenome | biome: human gut; feature: human-associated habitat; material: faeces...
AAAATTGAAAATGTAGTAGAATACACCGGCGATCACAAACGGAATAACGGTTGTCTGTGCTGCCGCGATCTGTTTGGCAAGGGCAAACATCTCAATATAGGATACGGAATAAACAAGGGATGTATCTTTTACAAGAGTAATAACCTCGTTTGTCACTGACGGCAGTACGATCTTGACCACCTGCGGAAGCACGATCTTAAAAAATGTCTGGCTCTTATTATAACCGAGAAGCTGTGCTGCCTCATACTGACCAACCGGAATAGACTCGATTCCGGAACGGTAGATTTCCGCAAAATATGCTGCGTAGTTCAGGGAACATCCCAGAATGATCGCAGTAAACTTGTAGTTACCGATATTCATTCCCCAGAGGTAAAACGGTCCGAAATACCACAGCAGCAGCTGCAGCATCAGAGGTGTACCACGCATAATAGAAATATAAGCTTTAATGATCCAGCTCAATGGTTTGAACCTGCTTACGCGTCCAAAATAGACCACCATACCAAGCGGCAGGGAAAATAACAGTGTCAGACAAAAAATCAGCAGTGTCTGCCCGAACCCTGCGGTAAGCTGTTGTAACATTACCTGAAAACTCATGTACTCTCCTCCATAAACCTACAAGAGGGATGCTACCCGGAAACCGGGAAGCATCCCATTTTGTATTCTTATTTTATTTCTTATTTCTCTTCTGCTGTATCTGCTTCAGTATCATCTGCCGCTTCTGTATCATCTTTCGCATCATCTTTTGATGCATCATCAGAAGCTTTCAGTGTTACCATATCAGAAATTTCATATTTTTCTGCAAGCTCTGCAACTGTACCGTCGTCTGCAAGTTTCTGAAGATCTGCATTTACGATGTCACAAAGTTCATCGTTGCCTTTCTTGAAGCCGATTGCATACTGTTCGGTATTCAGTGTCTCATCAAGGATCTTGAATCCTTCCCCACGAGAATTCAGCTGATATTTTGCAACTCCGATATCGATTGCGAGTGCATCCAGAGCTCCGGCCTGCAGTTCTGTAAATGCTGTATTATAATCAGCAAATTCATTCAGGGAAGCGAATGTATCAGCCAGTTCTTTCTGTCCGCCCTCTTCTTCACTCTGAAGGAGATCCAGTGCCGCGGAAGCTGCCTGTACACCAACAGTCTTACCTGCAAGATCTGTCAGTTTGTCGATTCCAGAATTCTCTGCAACAACGATTACCTGGCTGTTGTCTACATATGGATCTGAGAATGTGTAATCATCCTCTCTTCCGTTCATGGTAAATCCGTTCCAGATACAGTCAATAGATCCGGAATTCAGTTCCATATCCTTGGAATCCCAGTTGATCGGTTTTTTCTCAAGTTCCCATCCCTCAAGATCACATACTGCCTGTGCCAGTTCAAGGTCAAATCCTGTATACTCGCCATCATCGTCCATATAGCCATATGGCGGATATTCTGCATCAAATCCGACGATCAGTGTCTTGTCCTCGATTCCTGCCTGTACGCTGACTGCGGAGACCATTCCCATTGCCATTACTGCTGTCATCAATACTGCAACTGCTTTTTTCTTCATATCTCTATCTCCTCTTAACATATTTTCGTCTTTTAGTACGTAGTCACTCTACCTCGTGAAAGTATTGATATCGTACCATACCGACTGTGCCATGTCAAGAGAATTTCTTCTAATACTCATCGGGTATCGAAAATGGATGAGGCCTTTATTTGATTTTTACCCGTTTATAAGCGGATGCCTTTGCTTTCACTACTTTTGAGCCAGATTTTCTGATAGATACAACTTTGTAGTAATAATTCTTTTTCCTCTTTAAGGATTTTTTGTCTGTGTAAGAAGTTTTTCCTGTTACTGTTGCTACTTTTTTATATTTGCCGCGTGGGCTGGTTGCACGATATACATAATATCCGGTTGCCTTACTTGCCTTTTTCCAGCGAATCGTTGCTTTGCGCTTGCCGGCTTTGATCGATGTAATCTTCGTTGCAGACGGTTTCTTGATGGTGGATGTCTTGGTGGAACCTGTTGACGGTTTCACTGTAGTGTTTGAATAGCTGGTAAGCGGGGTGGCTGAGAGCTGTAAGTGGTAGATGTCATCAACTGTTCCTGACCATTCTATAACTTTCACAATAAAGTCTCCGGAACACTTATCTACTGTCAGGGTTTCATTTGCATGCACATAATATGTTTCAAATATTTTTCTGCTGTTATACTCCTGCAGTTCTATTTTCCATGTACCCGGATTTGCTACACTGTCATCTATTGTAAACCTCAGAGAAAGTTTATTGTTTCCTGTCAGTTTAAAGCGATACCAGTCCACATCATACCCGCAATACATCATTCCAGTATAAAGTTTATTTGCATATACAATATTTGCATTTGAAAGGGATTTGTCACCATAATACCGTTCTTGTTCCCATGAATCTGATGGTGTATGATTGACTCTCAAATTATATGTTATCTCTTTTCCATACCCACTCCACTCAAGAACTTTTATATAGTATTTTCCTGGCTCAAGTCCTATTTTATAATTTATTGAACTTGACGCTCCCAAACCTGCTAATTGATGTCTGTTTGCATCTTCTAAATATAATTGCCAGCTACAATTATAAGCATTGTCTTCTGTCCTGCCTAATTCAATCTGTGTTAATCCACCCTGCGGAACTATGAATTGATACCAGTCCTGATCATTATTCTTCTCAGAGCATCCCCTGAGCCACGTATTCAACGGCAACTGGTTCGCCTGTGCTGGATTATCATTCGGCTCACTCTCCTGCAACATCGCTGCTTCTGTCTTTACTGTCGGTGAAAATGTCACTACACACAGTGCCATCGTCAGACCTGTAAGCATCAGTTTCGTAAGTTTTTTCACTCTTTCTCCTAACATAACTTTCCTCTCCTTCTGGATAATTTATATATGAATTTTCATATATCTATGTTAATCATGAACCGAATGTCATAGAAACAACTTTTCCATTCTTTACTTTTAACCTGACAGATAGGCCATTTAATCTCTTACAACATCTTAATGCTCTTGTCTTTGAAATCCGATAATTTCCATCAAGCTCTGCTGTATAATACTTTGTCGCAGAAGTTAACTTAAACGTTCTCTTTCCATATTTCTGGAAATTCTTTTTCGAATAAGTAAATGGAATCTTCTTAGCCTTGGAAAATGATCCATAAAACGTAACGGAATTTTTATTATAGGTAACTTTTGTCGTTCCCGGCAGCCAGTACTTGCTATTACCACTTCTGCCGCCTCTTTTGTGGTTCAGCAAAGTGGCATAATATGTAGTTCCTGATGATTTTTTTGCTGCCTGCACTGGTTCTGTGTTCATGCATCCTATTACAATTCCAAGCGAAAGAATCACTGCCATAATTTTTAAAACTATATTAAATCCTTTTTGTTTCTTCATACTGATTTCCTCCTCTGCTCTTATAAATACTGTTTTGCATTCTGGCGTTCTTTGTATAAATCAAGTGTATCCAGCGCCATCGGAATAAACGGAAGTACAAACTGTACTCCAAGTACAAAACCGCCAGCAATCACTGCAATGACAACATCGAATAATACAAATGGTGTCAGCAGATATCCCCATTTGAAAACTCCTTTTGCAACTTTCAGTGCCTTAAAGATACTTCCTGTTATCACCATCAAAGCAATGCCGCCGATCAGATAAATATCTCCTAAAAATGACGGTAATACGACTCCTGCAATTTCCTCAATTAATACAAGAATCAGAAGATATGCTGCTGTTCCGATTGCTGCGCCTGCTTTAAATTTAAATTTCAGATTTGTGTTCTCCAGATAATTTTTTGCTGCTGTTGTTTCCATAGTAAAATCCTCCTGTTATTTTATGTTTGTTTATAATTGATACCTGAACGCTCATTTTCAGGCTGATTTTTCTGCTTTTTTCTCCTTTCTACTCTATAGACGATTGAAAACAACAGCGGGTTTTATTTTTTCTAAAAAAATTTCAAAAAAATTTATTTTTTAATTCATATAATATCCCAGATTATTCCAGTTGGTTATAATGTAAAGAATATCTTTACCTAATGCCGCAACTACAAGTGCTACAATAATCAATGTACAGATCTTGGCAATAAAAAATGCAATCGCTTTTTTGTCTTCATCCATTTCAACAACATGAATATATGCCGCAAACTCAACATACGCACTCAGCAGGACTAATGCGGCTCCAATACCTAATGCAATAACATCAACAAACTTGAACAATATCACTGTTACTAAAATTGTTGCCAAATCATATACCGCACGTGTACCAACGACTGCATACATTGCATTTTTAGAAGCATTTCCCTTAAATACTCCATTAAAAAATCTCAATAACGCAGTTTCCAGCCAGTCCGCACCCAATGTAACAGCCACCATCATTAACAACACATTACCATACGGTATCTCTATCCATCCTTGCAGTTTTTTCCCAATAGAGACTGCCACAATCAACATAATGACCGTCAGTAGCACCGCTTTTGTGACAATTATCTTAAATCCATCATTTCCGTCAGCATTCTCTGCCATCTCTGCTGCATGAGATACAGGTTTTTTGAGCGTGCGCAGCATTTTCTGACAAATCTCTTTTGCAGCTCCTGCCGCCTGTGTTCCCTTTTCCCTTGCCCATTCAGTATCCTTTTCATTCAGATGAACATTCTTAAACACATTCTTTTCCTGCTGTTCCTGTTCACCCGATGCCTGCCTCTGCTCCATCTGCGGTGTCTTTACCTGCGCCGGATCAGCCTGCATATGCGGTACCTGCGTTTTCTGTGTGCAGGTACACACCTCTCCATCTTCCAGTTTTCTTCCACATTTTGTACAATACATATTCTTTCCTCCCTGTATTTGTATTACCATCATTCATTTTCAAATTGCTTCTCAAGAACCAAATGACATTTCTTCAATTTTTCCACCTGTTACTTTGAGTCTTACTCCCAATCCATTCAAACGCTGACATGTACGTAATGCATCTTCTTTTGACCATGGATATTTTTCATCCTGCTCCCAACCACAATATTCCGTCTGTGGAGTCAGCTCAAATGTATATGTTCCATCAGGTAAAAGCTCATATGTCGCAAAATCATCTGATTCAGATTTACTGAACGTTCCGTAAAATGTGATAGAACTCTCGTCATATTCAACACCCCTTATCACTCCATGTGTCGAACTGTCAGAATTTGGATTCAATACCGCTGAGTAATACCCTGATTCCATCACAGAAGCATTTGTTTCCTGCTGATTCTCTGTACCAGTTTCATCTGCAGATGCAAAGCAATTCTGAATCGTAAAAGTAACATCCCAATGCAGCTGACCATCATTCTTTTCTTCTCGATTCACCCCGGTGATAAGTGGTATGTTCCATTCATCAAATGCCTGTACCCCATATTGGCTGAGCGAAGCATTCAACTGTGCAATATCCGCGTCCTGATTTCCAGTATAGTAATCTGTATCATTAATTTTGCACCATCCATAGCTTCCTCCAAACAGATAATCCATGTTATTTTCCTGAATCAGTTCATTATCCGTAATCTTAATAAAAGTATCAAAAAACTCTCCTGATCCGGCACTTGCATGCTGCATTCCATATCTGTATAAATAATAACTGTCATCCTTTTTCTGGACTGCTATCTGTTCTTTTACATACGCGGCTGTACTGTTAAGATCACTACCTGACATTTCCAACGACTGTTTCAGTGTTACCTGCTGCCCATCTATGCCATACAACTCTGCACTCAGTTTTCTCACCGTTTGCGGCTGATCATCCATTCTTTCTTCTGCCGGACTTCCAAGCGTTCTTATCAAAAGTAATTCCTGTGTGCCATCTCCTCCAAAATCCTGCATATACGCGCCAAGAAGCATATCTTTATCGTAACCATTGTTATAGTCATAAGCATCCACTGTACCATCTTTTACCGGATCTAAAGCCTCATTTGTAATGTACTTCTCATAAAATTCCCGATAAACCGCTAATTCATCTGTCTGTGTCAAATCACTCTGATCAGATTTTTTCTCCAGGGACGCAGTAAGTTCTGTTGAATTTGGATCATAGCTTTCTATGGTAATGTTCTTACCTAACTTCGAAAAATCAAATCCATCCCATGTAGAATTTCCGGCAGGGTAATACACATGTAATGTAGTATCTGGAAATACAGTAGCATCTTCGTCTTTTGCTATCCGGTCATCAGTAATTGCCGGTGCATTTCCGGTAAAATATATCGTTTGCATACCTGTCGCTGAGCTTGAAAAGGCCCCTAAGCCCAGTTCCTGCAATTGTTCTGAAAACAGTACTGAATCTTCATAGTTTCCTGCCCCAAAAGCCTCACTCTTTAAAACCTTAAGGGTTGACGGAATATGTATCTGTTCGTTCTCCGTTTCCAAATCCCCAAACACTTCAGCACCTATTGACTCAAGCTGTGACCCATCTCCTATCGTCAAATCTTTCAGAAAGTAGCATCTTCTAAATGCCCTGTATTCAATCACCTTAAGACTGTCAGGTAATACAAGCGAAGTTATATTTGCATGTTCAAATGCACTTTCTTCTATTTTTTCCAATGATTTTGATAAAGTTACTGTAAGTTCAACTCCCGGATCCGCCGTTCTTGGCATAAATCCCATAAAAGCTCTTGCTCCAATTTCCGTAACCGTATCTGCCATTGTGATATTGCTGACATAACCATAACCGGAAAATGCGTCATCTCCAATGCGTGTAATTCCATCTCCAATCACAATTTCTTTTATCTGATCTGCATACTTGCTCCATGACGGTATCTCTGTGGATACATCAGGAATCGCACCAGTTCCATTAACCGTTAAAGTTCCCTGATCATTTAGTGACCATTGGATATTGTCACTATATATACCTCCCAGCACTGTGCCAGCCGATTCTCCAGTTTCCTGCGATGCTGCCTCTATTTCAGAGTTATCTTCTGACTCTGTCTGTGCAGAACCTTCTGTTTTTTCTTCTGAAAATATCTCCGCAATCTGCGCTGGATCGGCACTCACATCATCATCAACATATGCAGACGCATTTTCATTTACATCTGACTCCTGCTCTGCACTTTTCTCTGCATCACTTTCCTGCACCTGCTTTGTGTCATCTTTATGCACTACCGTCATATTACTCTGACCAAATGGAAGTTTATCTGCATTTTTTACTATACCATAACCGATTCCTCCCGCGCCTACCGCGCCTGCAAGTATCAGAGATGCCACTTTAATTCCCACATGTTTCGCCGCCGTTTTTGCAGCTGTTCCTGCTACTGCTTTCGATACTGTTTTTCCTGCTGCAGAATCTGATACTCCAGTTACGGTTTTAGTTCCCTTTTCAACAGCAGTTCTTCCTTCGTCACCCGAACTGAACGATATAGTGTTTCCTGTCACAGAATGAATTCCCGATTCCAAAATATTCTGTAATGCCTGCTGTTCCGAAACTTCTGTCGATGTATTTTCCAGTCTGCGAAGTAAATACAGGAAAAATACAAACGGCGCAACTGTGTAGAGCTTTGTTCCCTGTTTTTCCAGTTCCAGAACCTGCTCTTTTATTTTCTTACGCGCATAGACCAGCCGGCTTTTGACGGTGTTTTCACTTACACCAAGAGTCTCTGCAATATCTTTTACCGGCATTTCTTCGTAATAAAACATACCGACAACCATTCGCTGATCTTCCGGCAACTGATTCAGAATTTCCATTACCAGTCTTCGCACTTCTTTTTCATCCATTGCCATCTCGGGATTCACATCTGTATCTGTACTTTCACGTGATTCTACAAATGAAAGCCCGTCTGTTTCCTCCTGATCGGACATTTCTGAGAACAGTACCGGTTTCTTTTTCTTCAGCCAGTCTTTTGCCGTATTGTTTGCAATCACCTTCAGCCACGGAATCAATCGTTCCGGATCCTGCAGCTGATCCAGTCTTGCAAATGCTTTAATATATGTATCCTGCAAAATGTCGTTCACTGTATCGTCATCTCTGACCAGTACTTTTACCACACGATACAGTTCGGTGGAACTGCACCAATAGATCTCTGATATTGCCGACTGGTCATTTTTTTTTGCTCTTTCAATCAGAGCATACATATCCTTCTGCATTGGGTTTCCACAATATCTGCAGAAATTCGTGCCTTCCTGATTTTCTTTTCCGCACTTAGTGCATATCATATTCTTCTCTCCATACCTTTCCGTTTACTTGATTGCCAGTTCCCCGCCATTCAGTCTTAATTCCTCGTCCATCATCAATTTTGCATTCGCATCCACAATGGCTGGAAGTCCCTGTGCGTCAAATACTTCCGGTGATACTGTTTCCTGATACCATGACGTTGATTTAAAATAATTTGCCAGTTCCTGATTTTTAAATCCACGTCCCATACGGGCCATCATCTCGTTTCGCGCAAAGCTGAGCCCTCTTGCACTCAGGTTTGCAATGTCTGCATATGTAAGTTCCCGGTTCAAGCTGTCCGGAATAATGTAATTCGGATCTGTTCCCGTAATCTGTCCATCTTTATAAAAATCACTTTGCAAAGCCGGACCGGATGCTACTACTGTCGGAACAGGAGTCGGACTTGCAGCCGGAGCAGCTGTTGCTGTTGGAGTTGGGCTCGGAATCGGAGTAGGTGTTGGTTCGACCAGACCGGACACCACTACATCCTTACTGGTCTGCGTTACATATATAGCATCTTCGTTCAAAAGATCATCTGCATCTGTCTGCAGTTCAACTGTTATTACATCCCCATTTGACAAATTATCTTCTTCATCAACGTAATACTCTAATATTTTTCCAACTTTATCCTTGGGATTCTCTAATTCAACGGTTCCCTCACCGTTTACTCCTTTAAATATGACCTTAAGGTCCTTAAAAGGGTCATACTCTGTAACCTTCTCCAATCCTTCTACTTTATAATCTTTTAAATCTTTGAATTCATATCCAAACGCAGCCTCTAATACGTCTTCCAGTTCCTGGCTATTACATTCAAATGTAACTGTCTGGCCATTTTTCAGTTGTCCATTCGGTGAAATCGTATAAAAATTATTTTCCAGTGCATCACACATTGTTTCAACCGAATCATAATCCTGAAAAGCCTCTATGATCGTATCCGCATAATCCGAATCCTGCTGTTCCTCTGCCCATTTTCTTGCAGAAGCCTCATTCAATGTCAGTTTGTCTTTATACTCTTTCTCAAACTCCTCAGAATCAAATGTCAGCTCAGCAAAGCCATTTCCATTATACCCTCTCAATGTCAGTGTATAAAATTTATTCAGGTCTATCACCTTTTTATTTTGATGCACATAAAAGACTCCTCCTGCTGCTACTGCCACAATTACAACCGGGATGATTACCTTACCGGCGCCTGATTTTTTGTGCTTCTTCTGAACTGTTTTGGGTAGATTCCGCGGAGTTTTGTCATATACTCTTTCCTCTCGCTGTTCTCTGTGTGCTTTTGGCTGTACCTTTTCCTGAGACATTTCTCTTGTCGCACTTTCTTCCTGCTTCTCCGGTACTTCATTTGTTACTGAAATATCCTGTGGTAATCTCGTTCCACAGTTCGGGCAAAAAGCCTCCGGATTTTTAATCTCAATTCCACAATTTGGACAGAACATTTCTTTCTCCTCCCTGTATCCTCTTATTCTTCTTTATTCTCTGTTCCCGTTTCCTTTTCTTTCAGCGTGTATTGCAGCATCTTCTGCAATATCAACCACAGACGTTCCCATGGTATTGGCAAATGGTCTGCTGCCGATGTAATCATTTTTTCAATATCTTTGTCATCCATGCCATCTCTCCTTTCTACTCTATAGACGAGCGAAAGGAATAGCAGGTTTTACATTTTTTATTTTTTTCAAAAAATCTGCCAACATTTTTCGTCAGCGCTCTACCTCTCTTCACACATTTTACCCCCCGTCTCGTTTTCAGTCAATTATTGAAGCGGCTTTATTTATTCAAAAAATCCGTGGATGCACCACCGGTGCCTTTTCGATATGTAATGCAAAAAGACCAGCACACATCTTCGCGCACTGGTCAGCATTTTTAGACAGTAAAAAAGACAGCGGGATAAGCTGTCTTTTTTGGAGAAGGTATTTCTTCTTATGGGGTGTAGCAAAAACTATATAATGTATTGGGGGGTTTTTACGTTTATTATAGTACCACGCGTCCCCCGAAAAGTGTGCACAAACTTCACAAATTTCATCATTACTTTTTGTTTAATTTGTACACCTCATTTTTAATCCTCTGCATTTTCCAATGTAAAAAGTGCCTCAAACTCATCTCGCTGGATCTTTTCCTTCTCTAAAAGAAGGGCTGCGCACTTATGAAGTACATCCATATGCTGTGAAATGATCTCTCTTGCTTTTGCATGGCATTCGTCGATAATGCCATGAACTTCCTGATCGATCTCTTTTGCCACTTCCTCACTGTAGCTTCTTGTATGAGCCAGATCACGGCCGATAAAGACTTCATCCCCGTCATCACCATATGTGATCAGGCCGAGCTTATCAGACATACCATACTGCATCACCATAGCACGTGCGGTACTGGTTGCACGTTTGATATCGTTTGATGCACCGGTCGTAATATCACCGAAGATGATTTCCTCGGCAACACGTCCGCCAAGAAGTGTCGTAATATCCTGAAGCATCTTGCCCTTTGTGTTGAACATCTCATCATTTTCCGGAAGCGGCATGGTATATCCGGCTGCTCCCATTCCTGTCGGAATGATGGAAATCGTATATACCGGATCCATATCCGGAAGCACGTGAAACAGGATTGCATGACCGGCTTCGTGATAAGCTGTGATCTTCTTTTCTTTTTCGGAAATGACTTTGCTGCGTTTCTCGGCTCCGATACCAACCTTGATAAAGGCATGCTTGATATCCGGCTGTGTGATATAGCTCCGTCCGGATCTCGCTGCCATGATCGCCGCTTCATTCAGAAGATTCTCAAGATCCGCTCCTGTAAATCCGGCTGTTGTCTGTGCAATCTGTGCAAGATTCACATCCTCGCCAAGCGGTTTGTCTTTCGCATGGACTTTAAGGATTTCTTCTCTGCCTTTTACATCCGGTCTGCCGACTGCAACCTTACGGTCAAAACGGCCCGGACGCAGGATTGCAGGATCAAGAATATCCACACGGTTGGTCGCTGCCATTACGATGATTCCCTCATTGACACCAAATCCGTCCATCTCAACGAGGAGCTGATTCAGGGTCTGCTCTCTCTCATCGTGGCCGCCGCCCATACCGGTACCACGCTGTCTTGCAACTGCATCGATCTCATCGATAAAAATGATACATGGTGCATGCTTCTTTCCTTCTTCAAAAAGGTCTCTGACACGGGATGCACCTACACCGACAAACATTTCCACGAAATCAGAACCAGAAATAGAAAAGAACGGAACGCCCGCCTCTCCGGCTACCGCTTTTGCAAGAAGTGTCTTACCTGTTCCGGGAGGGCCTACAAGGATCACTCCCTTCGGGATTCTCGCACCTACATTTGTGTATTTCTGTGGTGCCTTAAGAAAATCTACCACTTCTACCAGATCTTCCTTTTCTTCCTGAAGTCCTGCGACATTCTGGAAGGTGACTTTCTTGTCATCCGGAAGCATCATTCTGGCCCGGCTTTTACCGAAATTCATCATCTTGGCATTTCCACCGCCGCCTGACATCTGGCGGTTCATCATAAGGAAAAGGAAAATCACCAGTGCACCGGTAAGAAGTACCGGAAGAAGTGTCGTCATAAATACACTCTCCTGCGGAACATCTGCAATCTCAGGATGAATGTCATAACTCTCCAGAGTTGCCTCAGCGTCCTTTACATCTGTTACATATACACGTTTCTGGCCTTCACCCTCGATATCCACAACAACAGATCCTGTCGGGACCTCTCTGTTCTGGTAGATTTTCGCGGATGTGACCTTTCCGTCTTCGGCAGCCTGTTTCATACTCTCCATGGAATAGCTGCTCTGTGATGTCACCTGATTATTCAGATAAAAATAACCGGCTACGAGCATCACGATCAATACAAGATACAGGCCAATTCTGCCTGACTGTCTGTTCACCTGCTGTTTTCTCCTTTCAAATCTGGTCTGTCACTGTGAACGTATTCACTGATCTTCCTGGTCTAATTCAACCACACCGATAAACGGAAGGTTTCTGTATTTCTGTGCATAGTCCAGGCCATATCCGACAACAAACTCATCCGGAATGTTGAAGCAGCAATAATCTACTTTAACGTCTTTGACTCTGCGTTCCGGTTTGTCCAGAAGTGTGCACAGATGGATGCTGTTTGGATTTCTGCCTTTCAGTATATCGATCAGATAACTTAAAGTTCTTCCTGAGTCAATGATATCCTCTACGATCAGAACGTCCTTGCCGATCAGTGGCTGATCCAGATCCTTTACGATTTTTACGACACCGCTAGACTTGGTATCATCACCGTAACTGGAAACAGACATGAAATCAAGAGATACCGGAACAGTAATTCTCTTTGCCAGTTCACAGGTAAAAAATACACCGCCTTTCAGGACACAGATCATATGGATCTCTTTTCCTGCATAATCCTTGCTGATCTTTGCGGCAATCTGTCTAATTCTTGCATCCACTTCTTCTTCACTAAGTAAAACCTTGATTTTTTCGCTCATTCTAAGTTTCCTCCTTGGTATGTAATTTCCAGCACCTTCTCTGTCTGAGAAGTAATTTTATACCGTTCGCTGATCCTGCCCCCTACGATCCAGAGTACCTCATCCCTTGCAGCCACAAGAGGGATTTCCTGCCGTATCTCGCCCGGAATCTTGTCATCGATCATACAGCGTGTCAGCTTTTTGCGTCCGCCCGACTGATTAACGATCATATAATCTCCGCTTCTTCGCGTCCGGACAGACAGTTCGCAATTTATTTTATCACAATCAAACCATTTCGTATACTTTTTTTCTAAAATCTTCTCCCCCGAATATGGAAAAATACGAGTTCTGAAGGATTCATTTACCCAGCTCGTAGTTCCTTCCATGTTCAGCTCCTGTACTTCTTCCGTTCTCTCCGAAACTTCTTCTGTTTTCTTTTGAAGTTTTACACCCTCATAGCAGCGCAACGCCTCCACTCCATAAGGAAGACTGATTTTTCTTCCGCTCTGATTTTCGTAAAGTTTCTGTACCTGTCGGATGTGTCCCGCCGTAAGATCATTCCTGTGTCCGCTTAATCGCTCAAGAATTTCTCTTACCACATAATTCTGGAGAATTGTTTCTTTTGCAAAAAACTCTTTGTCCAGAAGATATGTCCCGTCTCCGTCGGCACAGCCTGCCGCCATCTCTTCTGCTTTTGCTTTAAAATATTCTTCGGCCTGCCGGAACAACTCGGATGCTTCAGCCATATGTGCGACGGCCTTTGCATTGATCTCCTCTGTCATCAGAGGAAGAATATGATGCCGGATGCGGTTTCTCGTATAGTCATCTTCAAGATTACTGCTGTCCGTCACCGACGGGATTCCCGTCTCTTTTATATAATCGACAATTTCATCACGTTCTAAACAGAGAACCGGGCGGATAAATTCACCATTGACCGGTTTCAGAGCCGCCAGTCCGCGGATGCCGCTTCCTCTCGCAAGATGATGAAGCATTGTCTCCGCAACGTCGTTTTTGTTATGTGCAAGTGCGATCCGTATCTCCCCATCAGAAGATGTACATTTCTTTTTTTCCTCTTCAAATGCTGCCCTGCGGACCTTCCTTCCCGCTTCTTCGCTTCCCATCTTCCATTCTGCTGCCAGCCGCGGCACATCATAACTGTACACACAGCACGGGATTTTCCACTCTTCGCAGATCTTCTGCACTGTTTTCTGATCCCGCAGCGCTTCTTTTCCACGAATGCCGTGATTTACATGTACCACACGCAGAGAACATTTATAATCTTCCTGAAGTCTTCGAAGGATATCCAGCATCACCATAGAATCCGGACCGCCGGAGACTCCCGTGATCACAGTGCACCGTGACTTTATCATCTCTGTTTCAGTAATATACTGTTTTACTTTCTGTAGCACCTGTTCCTGCATTTTATGTTTCTCCCGTGCTTTTATTTTCGAACCACGCTCGCAACCAGAACCGTCATATCATCTCTTGCCCGGTAATCGCTGTATCCCAGCACCCGTTCAAGGATTCCCCGGCTCACTTCGCGCGGTGTCTCATCCTGAATATCCATAATAATCTCTTTCATTGTTTCTTCTTCACGTTCTGTCGGAAGTGCATCCAGCACCCCGTCCGTCATCATGATCAGATAATCTCCATGATAAAGTTTCCGCGAAGCCATATCAAAATCGATCCGCTGCACCAGTCCTGCCGCAAGGCTTTCTGATGAAATCGATTCCACCCAGTGGTCACGTTTGATAAATGTCGAGGCAGCCCCGGCTTTAAGGAACTCACAGATTCCCGTATAAAGATCGACTGCACAGATGTCCACCGTAGAAAACATCCCCTCCTGCCCCTTCAGCACAAGCGCGGAATTTACCATACGGGCTGCCGCTTCCTGCGTAAAACCGGATTCAAGGAACTGTTCCAGAAGTTCCACAACAATCTCACTTTCTCTGCAGGCATCCATACCTGAACCCATACCGTCAGAGAGGCACATCACAAACTTTCCGTCCCCTTCCTGCCGGCATATATAATTATCGCCCGATATTTTTTCTTCTTCTCTTGTCAGTCTGGACACTCCATACAGCATCTGATAGCTGACGTCTTCTACAAAGTGGACCGTATGAAACTCACCATTTACAATACATCGGCTTCCTGCGGATGAGGTCATCGGCGACTCACATATCTCAGAAAGCATCTGCGAAATTTCTGCTACCGAAACGCACTGTCCGCTTCTTGCACGCATATTGAGAAAAATCTGCCGACGTCCTTCTGCCTTATCCATCACCCATGCCTGCTTCAGGATCACATGTCGCTTTCGCAGCATCTTACGCAGTTCTTCCTGAAATCCCGGCTCCGCGGGGGAGATATCATAAAGGTCACTTGCCACCATTTCCATGATTCCCGCTATCTCTGTCAGTTGCTGCGCAACGGCAAGTCTGCTCTCGATCATACGGTTTGTCCACACCAGATTCTGTTTTTCATTTCGAAAATTGCGTCGTATTCCATCCAGATACTGGTAAGATTTTCCACATAGTTCCGACCACTGTGTCCGAAGTTCATCAAGCTTTTCCTCATTGCCTTCTTCCATTGTCCGAACAATACTTTCCACACCTTTGCACAATTCGGCCGAACGGTTTCCCCAGCACAGTTCCCGATGATAACAGCTTACACATACCTGTGCATTTGTCTCCATCAGAATATTTTCGATCTGTCCGCTGCTCAAAAATTCTTTTTTATAGGGCATTCCATAAAACGTATCTGCAAGCTTCTGAAATGAGGCCGCATAGCGTTCAACCTTTTCTTTCTGGGGATGCTCTTCACACAAAGAAAACGCTTCTTCTTTTTTTGACATTCTCCCCGTCAAAATAGTTTTTGCCATGTCCCGTAATATCAAAAGTACACTGATCACGAGCATGGCAATTATCCATTCCTGCATATATTCCCCTCCCCTAATACTTTCCTAGGAAAATATTATAAGAAGGTTTATTTAAAATATCTGTCAAACAAAGGCGGCTGTCAAGAAAAACTTTTCTGCAAAATCTGCTTTATTTCTTATGTTACTTCTCTTCTTCAAAAACGATCTCGTTTCCTTTGACGAGACCCAGCTTATCTCTGGCAACTTCTGCGATATATTCATCGGTCTGCATATATTCCTTCTGCTCATCGATCTCTTTCGTCCGGTCCTGCTCATCCTCGATGGATTGCTTAAGCGCAGCTGCCTTCGCATCATACACTGCAATACGGGCTTTCAGATTATTACTCTGCATTGTCAGCCCGACCAGAAGAATCAGAACAACGATAGCGATTGCTGCCATACCCAGATAGTTATTCGCTATTTTTTGATGGTTTCTTCTTTTTTTTGATCTTTTCAAAACGCCTGCCCCTTCTAAATTTCCTGTTACTCCTCTTTAAATGCCTATGTATTAAAATACTACATCTTTTTACCGGAAATAGCAACAAATTTAACAAATAATTTGCAAAAAAAGCACCAATTAGTACACCGGGCAGTAAAAACAGTCGAAGTTCCCCGTAATTCCACCGGAACAACGCTAAAAACAGGAGAAATCCCGCTGCCAGCCAGTACAAAATATCCGTCACAGACCTTATTCCGCGTCTTCCGAAAAAGTGATATAACAGGCCGCCAAATATCCGATACGCAGCACACATAATCACACCGCTCATAATTGCGCGAATAAAAAGAGCAGTCTCAAATTTCATGTAACTGCTCATTTCAACGGAACATCCTTTTCAAAATAGACTCATCTTTTTTGTGTGTATTTTTTGTAAGGTACAAAAGACTGTCCACGCGGCCTTCCACCTCTGCTTCACCTTTTTCCAGATTCAGGTTTCGGACATGAAGCTGCTCACCTTTCAGTAGTATTTTCCCTGCTTCCGAAAGAAGAAGCACTTCATTTTCATTAAACGAATGAATATCCTGTACTCCGGTGATCACTGCTTTCCTCCGGTTTTCCAGCGAAAAGCGATGTACTCCGGCCGGCTGTTTCTCTTCCATCCTGATCATCCATTCAGCGTTTCCTTACTCAAAATGTATGCACACTTCGTGACAAATAGAAGTCTTTCATGTAAGTCGTATTCTTTACAGATAACGGAAAAGATTTTCTGCGTCTTCTTTGCGCACGGTATCTTTCACATCAAGCACTTCCACTTTTACATTTTTGCTTCCGAACTGAATTTCAACCGTATCTCCTGCCTTCACCTGCACAGATGCCTTCGCCGGCTTGTCATTGACCAGTACACGTCCTGCATCACATGCCTCATTGGCAACGGTTCTTCTCTTGATCAGTCTCGAAACCTTCAGATATTTATCAAGTCTCATGTCAGCCTCCCCAATAAACTTATTGATAAAAGAAAAGGGGGAACTGCACGTTCCCCCGAAATACATCTTTAATTATGCATTTACCATGTCTTTCAGAGCTTTACCAGCTTTGAATTTCGGTGCTTTAGAAGCAGCAATTGTCATAGTCTCGCCTGTCTGTGGGTTTCTTCCTTCTCTTGCAGCTCTTTCGCTTACTTCAAATGTACCAAAGCCTACAAGCTGGATTTTTCCACCTTTTTTTAATTCGTCTGCTACAACATCAGTAAAAGATTTTAATACAGCCTCTACGTCTTTTTTGGAAAGGTTTGTCTCTTTCGCCATAGCTGCTACTAATTCTGTTTTATTCATGGTGTTCCTCCTCTAAAAACCTCATTCTTATTTATTGCGTAATGCTTCCCGGCATATGCACGCTATTTACTATATATATACTCTTTTCGTCAAATTGTCAAGGCTTTTCCGCTCACATCTGGCTCTCATGTGCAGTTTTATTATTTTTGCTGTTGCTTTTTTGCGGAGCGTTCTTTCGCTTTCAGTGCCTCCCAGGAAAGGGAACAAAGTTCTCTGTCCTCCGGCGCAAAAATCTTCGGATGACGGAATTGCATCTTATCAGTAACTCCGGAAATTACATCCTCGATTGTAAAAATTCCTTCTTCCTGAGCGATCAGGCTGTGAAGCACAACCTGAAACAATACATCTCCCAGTTCCTCACAGAGATTGTCGCTGTCTCCGGTTTCATTCAGCCGGTCGATCCCATCCAGCACTTCCTGTGATTCTTCTACAAGATATTTTTTCAGGCTCTCATGCGTCTGTACGCTGTCCCAGGGACATTTCTCACGTATCTCCCCGACAACTTTTATAAATCTGTCAAATTCCTGCATATACCCGCGCCCTGATTATTTCATGGAATCAACCATGTCAAGAACTGCCTTGCCCATGATATCGGATTTTTCATCTGCATCTGCAAGAGAAGTTCCCTTAACACCATAGTAGAATTTTACCTTCGGTTCTGTTCCGGACGGACGAACACATACCCATGCATCCTCGGTCAGTTCATAGTACAGAACGTTGGAATTCGGAAGACCGGTCGGTTTTACTGCTCCTGTTGCCACATCTGTAATCGTATCTGCCTTGTAATCTCTTACTGCCGTCACTTTGTGTCCTGCAAATTCTGCCGGCGGATTCTGACGCAGAGAATTCATGATCTCCTGAATCTTCTGAAGTCCTTCGATTCCCTTCATTGTTACAGACTGAATTGCATCTTTATAATAGCCGAACTGCTCATACATCTCGATCATTGCATCCCACAGAGTCTTACCCTGTGTTTTGTAATATGCTGCTGCCTCGCAAAGCGCCATAGTCGCAACGATTGCATCCTTGTCTCTTGCATATGTACCGATGAGGCAGCCATAACTTTCCTCAAAACCAAACAGATAGGAACCTTTTCCACTGTTTTCAAAACCGAGGATCTGCTGTCCGATGAATTTGAATCCGGTCAGTACTTCAATCAGGTTGACACCGTAGCCTTTTGCGATTGCATCAGCAAGGTTTGTAGTTACGATTGTCTTGATCAGTGCACCGTCTTCCGGAAGACTTCCGTTTACTGCCTTGCGCTGGCTGAGTTCATAGTTTGCAAGAAGGCATCCTGACATGTTACCTGTCAGATCATGATATTCACCGTTTTTGTCTTTGACACGTACACCAAGACGATCTGCATCCGGATCTGTTGCAAGAACGAGATCTGCATCTACTTCTTTTGCAAGCTTCAGTCCAAGTTCAAAAGCTTCTGCTGCTTCCGGATTCGGATAGCTGACTGTCGGGAAATCTCCGTCCGGAAGTTCCTGCTCTTTAACCACATATACATTCTCGAATCCGAGTTCTTTAAGGATTCTTCTTGCCGGGATGTTTCCTGTTCCGTGAAGAGGTGTATAAACGATTTTGAGGTTCTTGCCCTCTTTCTCGATTGCATCCATATGGATAACCTGTTTCTTAAGTTCTGCCATATAAGCATCGTCTACCTCTTTACCGATCACCTGGAAGAGACCAGCTTTTTCTGCTTCTGCCTTGTCCATGGTCTTAACTGTATTCCAGTCGGAGATGGACTTAACCTCTCCCATGATACCGCTGTCATGTGGCGGTGTGATCTGTGCACCGTCTTCCCAGTATACTTTGTATCCGTTGTATTCCGGCGGGTTGTGGCTGGCAGTTACGTTGATACCTGACACGCAGCCCAGATGACGTACTGCAAAGGAAAGTTCCGGTGTCGGTCTTAAAGATTCAAAGATATAAGCTTTGATTCCGTTTGCTGCCAGACAGAGTGCTGCTTCCTCGGCAAATTCCGGAGACATATGGCGGGAATCGTATGCGATTGCAACTCCCTGTGCTTTCTTGTCTACCTTTGCAATGTAGTTTGCAAGTCCCTGTGTAGCTCTTCTGACTACATAAATGTTCATGCGGTTGGTTCCTGCACCGATAATTCCACGCAGACCTGCGGTACCAAATTCCAGATCCATATAAAAACGTTCTTTTATTTCATTTTCGTCTTCTGAAATACCTTTTAATTCCTCTTTTGTTGCTTCATCGAAGTATGGGTTTGCAAGCCACTGTTCATAAATTTCTCTGTAATCCATACGGAAAATACCTCCCTGTACATTATATTTCCGGTCATCTCTGACCGTTATTTATGATTTCTCATTATACACCTGTTCCCCTGAAAAAGGAAGTATATTTCACTTAAAACGGATAGCTTCCAAAGCATTTCCTGATAAAATATTCCCAGTTTTCTTTCTGTCTGACAAGATTCTGCAATTTCTCTGTATTTTTTCTGGAAACCAGTGTTTTTTTGTGTACATAATAATAGTTCGCAAGCTTCCAGTATTTCTCCGGATAGCTGAAACGAATGCGCAAATTTTCCCATTCAGATGTTGTGATCGGCTTCTTCTGGTGATAGGCACGCAGCATCTCCATTCCGATGCGCACATCCCAACTGTATTTTTCGAGAATTTTTCTCATAAAGCGGTACAGATCCGAAATCTGCACATCAAATCCCCAATGTTCAAAGTTTGTAACGGCAGTCCCCGGTTTCAGCATCAGCACATTATGCTGATTATACTCTCCATGACAGACTTTTCCCTGTTCAATTGCTTCTTTTCGAAGGCCGGCATAATCCGATTCTCTCAATTCCATAAGCGCCCTCTCTCCTGCTATCAGAAAGCTTTCCACCGTAGCCAGATACAACTTTTCAAAAGGACAGACTGCACCTTTTTTACGGATAAAGCTGCGTATTTTTTTTAATTCCTGATTATGTCTCTGATATTCGTCCTCAAGGGAAGGTTCTACATAAAATTCTACCACGGGCATCTGCATTTTCGCATGAATCTGCGCAAGCATACGAATACTGCGAAAAATATCTTCTCTGGAACGTGTATCACACTCCCGTCCCTCGTACCACTGCTGAATAGTATACGGAATTCCGTCACGATCCTTCGCAACAAGCGCACCTTCCTGATTTGAAATATAACAGTCTACCAGACATTCCTGTTCCGACAATTTTTCAAGAAGTTCCTGCTGCTTCTGAAGTTTTTTCTCTGTCCCCCCAAATTCCTTTATAATGACCAGACCTTTTTCGGTCCTGCACAGAAGTGCTCCCCTTGTACGGGCGGAAGACTCTGCATTCAGCCCGTACTGCTCCAGTATGCTCAGTCCATAATCATACAAATAAAAATCCCCCTCCTGATTTGATACCTTCGTAACTGTTCAGTACCCTCGCGGAATACTACCTACTGAATAGTTACATTTTTTCTATCTTATGTCCCAATCGGAGAAGAAATGCAAAAAGGAATTTCCTGTAGCAAAAAGCCTGTCGGAAATTCCTTCGCTATTATTTGTATAAAATTATCATTCTTTCAAAAGTGCCAGAAGTTTTTCTCTGTCATTGTCCTGTGGATATTCCAGAACATGATCCAGCATTTCTTTCAGGATCTCGCCAAGTTCCGGACCCGGCTTATAACCAGCACTTATCAGATCACGTCCGGTCACTGCCAGTGTTTTCAGAGAAACACACTGCTTCTGCTCCAGAACCCTGTGATAACATTCTGTCACACCTTGCAGACGGGCCGCTTTTTCTTCACGGCGATACTCACTCTGCGCAAGCATATCCGCCGTTTGCACCTCAAGATACAGTGGAAAAAGTTCCTCCCCGATCCGGTTGACTGCACGCCTTACCGAACGCATTTCCGGCATCGGACGATCATCATGATACCTGATCAGTCTGGTCACTTTACTGATCGTGTCGTTGTCAAATTTCAGGCGGCGCAGGATGGTTTTGGCCATCTTTTCGCCTTCCGCTGCATGCATCTTGAAATGATCACGTCCGTTTTCATCCGTCTTTCGCATGACCGGTTTCGCAATATCATGAAGCAACATCGTCAGACGAAGAACCTTATCAGGGCGGATCAGCATCAGACTGTGCAGGATATGCTCACCCACCGTATAGCAGTGGTGCGGCGTATTCTGTTCTGTCTCCATACACCGGTCAAATTCCGGCAGAAATTCTTTCGTGATTCCGGTTTCATATGCCACACGCAGATAATCCGGATGGGGCGAAACCAGCAGTTTCACAAGTTCGGTCTGAATTCTTTCTGCGCTGACACACTTCAGATTTGGTGCCAGTACACGAATTCCGTTCTTTGTTTCTTTTTCAATCGTAAATCCCAACTGTGCAGAAAAACGTACCGCACGGAGAATGCGAAGCGCATCTTCATGGAAGCGTTCCATCGGATCCCCGACGCAGCGGATGATCTTCGCCTGCATATCTTCCATTCCGTGAAAAAGATCGACCAGACCTCTTACCGGATGATATGCCATCGCATTGATCGTAAAATCACGTCGTTTCAGGTCTTCTTCAAGGCTCGAAGTAAACATCACCTGCTTCGGATGGCGGCCGTCTTCATAGTCACCATCCACGCGGTAAGTCGTCACTTCATAGCCTTCTTTGTCCATCAGTACGGTTACGGTGCCATGCTGCAGACCGGTATCTACTGTGCGGTGAAAAAGCTCTTTCACCTGCTCCGGCGAAGCCGAAGTCGTGATATCCCAGTCATCCGGTGTGCGTCCCAGGATAGAATCCCTGACACAGCCGCCGACCACATAAGCTTCATAACCGTTTTCCTCTAAAATGTGCAGTATTTTTTCCGCATTGGAAGGAATCGTTAATTTCATATTAGTATGCTCTTCCCCAGTAAACCATCTTCTTCGCCGGTTTTCCACAGCATACGCAGACATCACTTAAATGTTCCTGCTCAAACGGCATACATCTGGATGTTGCCTGTACATCTTCTTTGATCTTGTCTTCGCACTCGCGGTTTCCGCACCACATAGCTTTGACAAATCCCGGTTTGTTGTTGATGGTATCTTTGAATTCTTCGTAGTTTGTTGCAACATAAGTATGAGCGTCACGATGTGCACGTGCGCGTTCCAGCATCTCTTTCTGCATGAGATCAAGAACTTCCTGAACTTTGGAAGCCAGCTCATCGAAGGAAACAACATATTTTTCTCTTGTGTCACGACGGCAGATCACAGCCTGTCCGTTCTCGATATCCTTCGGACCACATTCGATACGAACCGGAATACCACGCATTTCCTGCTCTGCAAATTTGAATCCCGGACTTCTGTCTGTATCGTCCACTTTGACACGGATGCCTGCAGCTTTCAGTGCTGCAAACAGTTCGTCTGCTTTTTCCAGAACTCCTTCTTTACGCTGCTGGATCGGGATGATCACTGCCTGTGTCGGAGCAATTCTCGGAGGCAGGACAAGTCCGCTGTTGTCACCATGAACCATGATGATCGCACCGATCATACGTGTTGTCATTCCCCATGATGTCTGGTATACATATTTCAGCGTGTTATCCTTATCTGTGTACTGAATACCGAATGCTTTTGCAAATCCGTCACCGAAGTTATGGCTGGTACCGGACTGAAGCGCCTTACCGTCATGCATCAGGGATTCGATCGTATACGTAGCTACCGCACCTGCAAATTTTTCTTTGTCTGTTTTCTGGCCTTTGATAACCGGAATTGCAAGAACTTCTTCACAGAAATCAGCATACAGATTCAGCATCTGGATTGTTCTCTCTTCTGCTTCTTCTGCTGTTGCATGAGCAGTATGTCCTTCCTGCCACAGGAACTCTCTGGAACGAAGGAACGGACGTGTTGTTTTTTCCCAGCGCACTACGGAACACCACTGGTTGTATACTTTCGGCAGATCTCTGTGGGACTGGATATCTTTCTGATAGAAATCACAGAACAGAGTTTCAGAAGTCGGACGTACACAGAGGCGTTCCTGAAGTTCATTCAGTCCACCATGTGTTACCCATGCTACTTCCGGTGCAAAACCTTCTACGTGATCTTTTTCTTTCTGCAGAAGAGATTCCGGAATAAACATCGGCATGTATACATTCTGTACACCTGTCTCTTTGAATCTGCTGTCAAGTTCATGCTGGATGTTTTCCCAGATTGCATAACCTGCCGGTTTGATTGCCATGCATCCTTTTACGCTTGTGTAGCCGCACAGTTCTGCTTTTTTTACAACATCTGTATACCACTGTGCAAAATCTTCGTCCATGGAAGTGATCGCTTCTACTAATTTCTTTGCCATGATTTTTCTCCTTTTCTGATTTCATTATGTACCGGGCAGACAGGCAACAAAAAAAGCCCTTCTGATCCCGGTAAAGGGACCGAAGGACTTCGGCGGTACCACCCTAATTAGCAATTAAGATAACAATTACTCTCTCAATATCCTTTAACGCCGGATCTACGCTGTACTTCAGTTGTACAGAGCTCCGAGGCCGGTTCCATGATTCACGCACAGGATCCTTCCACCATGCAGATCCCTCTCTGAGATTGCTCCTCATGTACTATTCTCATCATCGCCAGGTATGTGTGCCGAAACCTTAAGTTCCGGCACATTTGCTATATATTTTATGCGAAATATCCGTCGATGTCAAGGGGCTGATTCGCAGAATCCTGCCGAAATGTTTTCAGACAGTAATATCAATCTTTCTTCCGGTTCTTTTGTATTTGTAATAACGCACACCTGCTGCGTCCATCATCCGCTTGGATGCGATCACAGACGGCGTATGTTCGTATTTGTCACAGTCATAGATCACCGTTTTGATTCCTGCCTGAATGATTGCTTTTGCACATTCGTTGCACGGAAACAGTGATACATAAAGCTTCGCACCTTCCAGGCTTCCCCCGCGGTAATTCAGGATCGCATTGAGTTCACTGTGAGTCACATACAGATACTTGGTGACCAGTGGCTCACCTTCTCTCGCCCACGGAAATTCATCATCAGAACATCCCTTCGGAAATCCGTTGTACCCCATGGAAAGGATCTTATTGTCCTCACTGACAATGCACGCTCCTACCTGTGAATTCGGATCTTTGGAACGCATCCCGGAAAGCATTGCCACACCCATAAAGTATTCATCCCAGGAAATGTAATCCTGTCTTTTCTGTATATGTACTGCCATTATAAAATCCCCCTTACAGATACCGGCTTCCCACAAAATGCAGGAGGCCGGTATTTAAAATTCATCTGTTTATTTAAATTTCCGGATATGCATCCGTAATGTCTGTATCTTCCTCGATCTGTCTGATGCGGCGGATATGACGTTCGTCCTCTGAGAACGGAGTGTTCAGGAATGTATCCACGATCTTAACTGCAAGCCCCGGTCCTACAACTCTTCCGCCCATCGCAAGAATGTTGGCATTGTTGTGAAGACGTGTTGCCTCTGCACTGAAGCAGTCTGAACAGAGCGCTGCACGGATTCCTTTGAATTTATTGGCAGTGATAGAAATACCAATACCTGTTCCGCATACCAGGATTCCCTTTTCACAGTCTCCGTTCTGAATTGCAATTGCGACTCTCTTAGCATAAATCGGATAATCTGTGGAGTCTGTGCTGTCACATCCAAAGTCCTGATATTCTATATGGTTCTCCTCCAAATATTTGATAATTTCCTGTTTCAGTTCATAACCACCATGGTCACATCCTAATGCTATCATTTCTTTTCCTCCTGTGCATTTATAATTTTATGTCCTGCTGCCTTTAAAAGGCGGTTCATAATAGCCTGTCCCATTCTCGGCGTATAAAATGCCTCAGAATAGATCAAATCTACCTGGTCATCATCAAAGTTTCGAAGCACTTCATAAAGATGATGTGCGATCGTTTCTTCTTCTTCTCTGCTTCCGATACTGAATACATCAGCGTGTGCATAACGGTCTTTTGTCTCATTAGTTGCGATCACGCCGACTTTAAGACCTTTTTGCTCTGCCTCTGCACTCAGTCGGTTGATGCAGCCTATCACCTGTTCCTCTGTCCCTTCCACAATAGAAAGGTCTGCCTTCGGTGCATAATGACGGTATTTCATGCCCGGTGCCTTCGGATGTACACTGTTATCCGTGATCAGAAGCCCCCGGTCCATACGAACATCCCCCAGCGTTTCTTTCAGCATTTCCAGTGAAATATATCCAGGTCTTAAAACTACCGGAACATCCTCGGTGAAATCTACGATCGTAGACTCCAGACCGATTCCCACCTGTCCTCCGTCGATGATCATATCGATCGCATCACCGAGGTCTTCTTCTACATGCTCTGCCATCGTCGGACTCGGCCTTCCTGATGTATTGGCACTCGGTGCCGCAACAAAACCACCGGCTGCTTTGATCAGTTCCTGTGCGATCCGGTCACTCGGGAAACGGACAGCCACACTGTCCAGTCCTCCGGTCGTCTCCTTCGGTACAATGTCCGCCTTCGGAAGGATCATTGTCAGTGGACCCGGCCAGTATTTCTCCGCCAGAATCTTTGCACCCTGTGGAATCTCTGTCGTAATCTCTGCAAGCTGATCAATCTCTGCAATATGAACGATCAGCGGGTTATCTGACGGTCTTCCCTTCGCTGCATATATTTTCATGGAAGCCTGTGGATCCAGTGCGTTTCCTCCGAGCCCGTAAACCGTCTCCGTCGGAAATGCCACAAGTCCGCCTGCTTTCAGGATGTCTCCTGCTCTTTTTATGGCATCCATATCCAGATTTTCACTGGTCATTGCCACAATCTGCGCTCTCATATCTTATGCTTCCTCTCATTTATCTGTATTGTTTTTCATTATAGTCTAAATCCGTTAATTCTACAAGTCAGTTTATCTTCACGATATAGGTCGGATATTCCGAATCCTGAAATACCACTTCACCCAGACTTTTCAGCAGGTCATTATTCATGTCTGCCCCGTACTTGTTCCGCTCGCACGAACCGACAAAAATATAAGAAACGTTGTACTCTTCCAGCAGTTCTTTTACTCTTGTCTCATCCGTCGATGTATAGATTTCCTGTATTTCTTCTATTTTTGCATTCAGATCTGACAGGTTGCCTCTCCACAGCCATTCATGCACATACCAGCCCATGATTGTCGGAAGACCGGTCATCGCGGATACTCGTTCATATTCGGAATAGCTGTCACCATTTGCTTCAAGAACGACCGGAGCATCCGAAATATTTTCTTTCAGCCACCGGATACCATTTACATCTTCCGGAAAATCCGTCTCCAGGAATGCCGTTGCATTCAACCCTTTATACTGTGACGGCTTCCAGACTTCACCAAACCAGGAATGTACGCTGTTTCCAAAGTAACCACAGGTCCACACAAAGAAAAACAGTCCAATGAATGCCAGCACTTTCAGAATCTTGTTTTTGCCAATGATAAGCAGCCGGAAGATCGCATAGATCATTGTCATACCAAACATTATATATGCCTGATAAGTCAGTTTGAACATGGTATTGGCTCTGGCATTGCCATTCTCATAAATATCACGGACATATACCAGTTCAGGAATCAGGACAAGCCCAATCGCGCAAAGTCCCATAAGTACTGCGAAAAGATCCGGCAGCCTGATCGATGTAAGCAGATGATAAAGTGATTTCTGCTCTGCTCCTCGTAATTTCTCAATAAGCAGAGAAACTACAAACAGAATTGTCAAAATCCCCGGCAGTCCCCAGAGCACCAGAAGCTGATGTGGCAGAGAATGATGCTGTGCAAGCGCAATTCCCTGTACCATATTGCTGGTATCAAACTGTAACGTAAACGGCAGAATGATCACCGTTGCCAGTATCAGAATTTCCGCTGCCTGCGCTGCAGTCACTCCGAGCGCCCATCTGATTTTTCCCTTCTGCCCGATGATATTCATAAACAGTGCCGCTCCGCAGGTTACTACGAAATAGATCACAAAATCCCAGTAGTTTGTCCAGTGGAACATTCCGAGAAGTGCACCTGTTGCCAGAAGCTGCGGCATCAGAAGCTGTTTTTTCCAGAATTCTCTCCGGCTCATACTTTCTCCTGAAAGCTCTGTCGTTCTTACTTTCTTCATCCACGCATAGAGAAGCCCCAGAAGAAGTAACACAAACATGATATCGACCACATGTGCATGCAGATCTCCGAGTACGAAGGAATAGCATGGAAATTCATGGATCGTCTTATCCTCTACATCCGGGTTGAATCCGATATAACGTGTGGCATCCGGGAACCAGTAGCTGCTGACTTCCTCACCTTTTAATTTCCGGATAAACGGAATGATCTGTCCGTAAACCACATAATGCATATTGCCGGCTATGGAAACAGAGATTCCCGCCAGGATTCCGGTTACGGATGGCAGTGTCTTTTTCCATCTGCTTCCGGTCTTTCCGGGACGGTCAGTCACCATCTGATGTACCAGCGAAAACGACATTGCGAAAGCAAGTCCTGCCACAAACGTCCTCATAAGATTGTAAGTGAGTTCTACTTTTGCCCCGGACAGTTTCGTCAGAAATACTGCAAAATACTGTCCGCCATAATAGTAATTGATTTTGCCCTGTGAATACCAGAGGTCTGTCGCCGGCAGTGTTTTGCTCCGCATCATGGCCTCCATGAAACCATAATCCATAAACTTTTCTGTACCATATGCCGCCGGATGGAATCCCGCGAAATAAGTCCAGAGAAGAAATGCCGCAAAAAACAGAAGTTCCTCTGCATATACCAGATCCAGATGCGCAAACGGAATGCATTCAAATCCGGCTTTTTGTTCCCTGCAATATAAAATAAGTGAAGCGGCCGCACAGACCAGTGTCACCACGATGCAGGTCATCGTCGTAAATTTAATAATTTTTACCGCAACGAGAAACCATGTAAGGAAACCACTTACGGCAATCGCCGTTACTTTTGAAAACATCCAGCCTCTGTCCTGAAATCTTCGGAACAATCTGCCGGTCAGCGGCATCGCCGCTGCCCCAAGTACCAGTGCAAGCAGATACCATGTCCAGAACGTCCACACATCTCCCTGCAAAAGAAATGCAGACAGTGCGACCAGCAAAAGTGCCGGTATTATTTTAAAAATCTGTTTGGTTATCGTTTCAGGTTTCATAAATCCTTATTCTCCCATCTTCTGATTCGTAAACCAGTGTAAACGCACTGGCAATCGTATCTTCTCTGCAGGCTTCCTGCTCGTATTGCATCCCTGCTTCATAAAGAACGTATGTGATTTTTTCCTGTTTTACAAGATTCTTTATTGCTTCCGCATCGGTGGATCTGTAGATTTCTTTTGCTTTCGCTGCACGGTCATATGTATCATATCCTGCTGACCATGCATAATACGGCCAGCCCATATACATCATCACACCGGACATCGTCACTTCATTGATGCTGTATTCCGGTGTCAGGATCAGGTCATTATGATCCAGATGCTCTGCAAGCCACTCAGTCAGTTCACTTTTCATATTCACAGTCACACGATGGCCGGAATCATTGTCTTTCAAAATAACCACAAAATCATAGATTCCCGTAATGCTAAGTGCAATTGCAAGAAGCACCGCCACGATCTTGCCGCCGATTTTTCTCTGAAACAATTTAAGGACTGCAAAGCTCCAGAAAATTGCAAGAAACGCATACGCAATCATGATATATTTGTGGTTCACTGCAATATCCGGAGTCAGTGACATACAGAATGCAAAGATCAGTGGAAATAAAAAACTTACCAGTGCAGCCCTCTGCCTGCGTTCTCTCAGAAAAAACGCGATCAGCACAGCTCCCACAAAAAAGACTCCGCTCATCTGAATCAGATACCAGAGTACTCCTGTAATACTTTTATTTTCTGACAGGAATCCCCAGTAAAAGGACGGACTTACCGCGTTCCCCCAGATAAAGATCTTGGTCTGAAGCACAGAAAAAATCACTGATGTTACCGCCAGAATCAGATAATCCAGCTTCCCATCGGAAAATACGGCAAACCCCATCAGGATCAGAAGTCCGCCGATCACTGCCGCCCCGTTCCAGAAAGAAGTAAGACCGAGGAGCATTCCTGCAAGCAGCGCATTTTCTGAATGCACGCAAAGCCATGCTTTCTTTGTAAAAATGCGGTTTTTTATCCAGCGTACACCTCTCTCCGGCGCGCTGCATCCTGCCTCGAGCCAGTCCATAAATACCCAGAGCACAAGCGTGACGATCAGAAGGCCGAATGCCAGATGACGCTGATTCAGATATACATTAAAATTCCAGAGTCCCCAGTTTTCATTTGTCGTGTAGCCGATAAACGTTGTATTGTCTCTCAGTGTCGTCCAGAGATCTCCTGCTGACAGATGTTCTATGACAAATCGGAAAAAACTTAAGGAGCTTCTGAAAAAGAAGAAAAATACTGTCAGCACTCCGGCTGCAAAGCTTCCGGTAAAGCGCTTCGCCATATGATACAGAAAGATCAAAAATCCCAGAAGCGCAAGAACACTTACCACATTATACGCAAAATCCAGACGCAGTCCCAGAAATTCGAGATTTCCCACAAAAAACTGGAACATAAAGTGGTACTTTACATCCTGCCCGCCAAAATGCGGATACTCTGTCGGGAAATTGTTCCCCATAGAAAAAGACCGCATCATCGCTGTATGCGGTGCATAATCCCCGTAAACCGTATAACCGCTGTACAGCACTCCGTCTTTGATAAAAAAGACATAAAACATGATCCAGGTCAGAAACACCAGCAAAGCACCAAAAAACACTGCTTCTTTTCGAAACAGCCTGCGCTCCGTAATCATCCCTGTTCCCAAAATTCCCTTAAAGGAACCTGCCTTACGGTATCTTTTCCAATAAAGGATCAGAACAATCAGTGCTGCCACCGGCATGACAACTGCATTCGCATAAATCAGTGGATGGACTGCACCGGCCTCGCTTGCTGCCCATGCAGTCATATAAGTTGCCCATCCCATTATAAGTACGCCTGTGCCAAAAGCAGCTGCCAGAGTAAGCCAGATCTGATTATATCCGGATTTTTTTGAAAGCAGCAGCCCCGCCAGCTCTTTTCCGATAAGCATACACAGAACCAGATAAATTATACCTAACATCATACACCTCTTCTGTAAATCTCTGTATAAAATACTTTCCCTTTATACAGCAACAGTATAGCAAAGGAATTTTCTTATGGCAAACAAACTTCTTTGATTTTCATGGAAGTTCACAATATCTACACTTTTTGCTCTTTACTGCGCATTCAGATATGTACGGATTCCCTCGCTGACTGCGGCGGCAACTTTTTCCTGATATACTTTTGTCTGAAGTTTCTGCGCCTCCTCCGGATTAGTCAGAAAACCACATTCCACGATCACAAGTGTTCCACTGCTTCTTTTGAGCAGATAATAGCTTGTATTTCCCTTTACCTTCCGTGGTCGGTCCACCTCGAGCAGATCATTCAAACTACTCTGGACTGCCTCTGCCAGTTTTTTCCCTTCCACAGAGCTTTCATAATAAAACACCTGCGGTCCATGCACGCCCGCATCATGATAGCTGTTCTGGTGAATGCTGACGGAAAGCACCGGCATATATTCCCGGATCATCGCAATCCGACGTTGCATATCCTGTGCTTTTTTGTTCGCTGCGCTGCTGTCATACAGGCCTTTGTCCTCTTCCCTTGTCATGATGACTGAATATCCGGATTTTTCAAGTGTATCCCGAAGGAGCAGCGAAATAGAAAGATTGATACCTTTCTCTTCCAGCCCACCCACACCGATCATTCCCGGGTCGCTTCCGCCATGTCCCGCATCAACAAGAATCAGCGGACTGGCAGCTTTCTGTGTCCCCCGTTCCGTCTGATTCACAGAAATAACAGCGGCCTGTCTGGATAACAGGTAAAAACATACCAGCAGCAGACAGGCCATTGTCAGTTCAATTCTATATTTTTTCATGCAGTTACACCTCTGCACATTTTCTTTTTATGTATATGCACAGAGTTTTTTGCCTAACACCTTACTCGTATTTTACGATTTCTTTTTTCAGTTGCTTCATGATTCGTTTTTCCAGTCTGGATATATACGACTGTGAAATTCCAAGAAGATCTGCGACCTCTTTCTGCGTTTTTTCCTTTCCCTCTGCATTATTCAGTCCAAAACGCAGACGGATGATCGTCTGTTCTCTCGGACTTAATTTGTTGATTGCTTTTGCGAGCAGAGTGATCTCTACTTCGTCTTCCATCCGTCTCGAGATCACATCTTCATCTGTTCCGAGGATATCTGACAAAAGAAGTTCATTGCCATCCCAGTCTACATTCAGCGGTTCATCAATCGAAACCTCCATTTTGGTCTTGCTGTTGCGACGCAGATACATAAGGATCTCGTTTTCAATGCATCTGGAAGCATACGTCGCCAGTTTAATATTTTTGACCGGGTTAAATGTATTGATTGCCTTAATAAGCCCGATCGTACCGATTGAAATCAGATCTTCCACTCCGACTCCTGTATTGTCAAATTTCTTTGCAATGTACACCACAAGCCTTAAATTATGCTCGATCAGCAGAGATCTTGCCTCCTGTTCCTGTTCTGTCTTAAGCTTACTGATCACGTAAGCTTCCCTTTTGGGTTCCAGTGGTGCCGGTAAGACATCACTTCCTCCGATATAATACAGTCCTCTCGATCTTGAAAGAACCAGTTTCTGAAAAAACTGAAACGGACTATAATCCATCCCTGCTGCCGATCTGCTCATATCCTGCCCCTCCTAATGCAATAATCTGGAATTCAGTAATACTTCGTATTCTTTTCCCAAAGCAAAAGGTTCCGGTGACAGTGCGACAACCGGCTCTTTTATATGAACCGTATTCCCTTGGATCTGAATACAAAGTTCCTCCAGTGTCACAGCCAGAAGCAGCCGCTCTCCCCGTCCCACAGTCCGGCAGAACAGATAGTGCGGCTTAAGCCCGGCTATCTCTGTACTTTTTATTTTCTCAGGCTTTTCCTGCAGGCATGCAAGTCTTTCTGTCAGATCTTCCGGCAAAAGCATTTCCATAAGTTTCCATGACACAATAGAAACCGGAGTACCGCTCACCGGATCCGCAAGCAGATTTCCTGTGTCTACGAATCCCTGTGTCTGCTGTTCCCGTCCGCAGTATTTCAAAACTACCGGATAAGATCCGCTTCTCACATGTTCCGTGACATCCAGAAGGTGGATCACAATGCTGATTCCCAGATAGGTTCCAAACGCACACAGTACAAAAATCACTCCGGTCGTTCGGGTATTTCTCATCACTTCCGTCCAGATCCCACCGCTTAAGAATGCAAGCACATAAAATATCAGGACCGCCATTGCAAGTCTTTTCCATGACCGGATCGGATAAGCAAGCCGAATTATTCCAGCCGCACAGAAAATCTGTCCAATGCTCCACAGTCGTGGAATCTGATCTGCCGGTATACAGAGACTGATACTTGAAAAAAGCGCTCCGCCTGCCGCTGCCATAAGACATCTCCGGCGGTTCCTGCCTTCTCTGATAAAAAATCCGGTCAGTCGCAGAAGAATATAATCCATCAGAAAGTTTGCCGCAAATACAGCATCTATGTATACATTCTGATACATAAAAAAAGCCCCCTGCAGCCTATAAATCCTTCACTTTGGTAAGTGAACTCATTATAGGTGACAGGGGGTGCGGATTTTGTCAAAACCGCGTGTCGTATGGCAAGAATTTCTCGTGTCCATTCGACAGATTATTTATTCTCTTCCTGTACCTCGATCTTACGGATCGTTTTGTTTTTGATTTCTTCTTTGATTGCGCTCATGAAATCTCCGAGGTCTTTCATTCCTTCATCACCGAGGTAACGGCTTCTTACGGAAACTTTGCCCTCTTCCTCTTCTTTTGCACCGACAACCAACATGTACGGTACTCTCTCAAGACGTGCTTCACGGATCTTGTAACCCATTTTTTCGGAACGTCTGTCAACAGAGCAGCGGATTCCTTCTTCTTTCATCTGTGCTTCTACCTTGTCAGCATAAGCATTGAATTTTTCGGAGATTGGAATCACACGTACCTGTTCCGGGCAGAGCCATGTCGGGAACATACCTGCATATTTTTCGATCAGCCATGCCAGCGTTCTCTCATAGCATCCCATAGAGGTACGGTGAATGATGTACGGACGTTTCTTATCTCCGTTTTCATCGATATAATACATATCAAACTGTTCAGCAAGAAGGGCATCCCACTGAATTGTGATCATAGTATCTTCTTTTCCATATACGTTCTTTGCGTTGATATCAACTTTAGGTCCGTAGAATGCAGCTTCTCCGACATCCTCAGTAAACGGAATATTCAGCTCTTCAAGCATCTGACGGATATGACCTTCTGTCTCATTCCATACTTCCGGCTCACCGATATATTTTTCTTTGTTGTTCGGATCCCATTTGGACAGATGATAGGTTACATCTTCCTCAACGCCAAGAACCT
>ENA-ORUQ01000797-ORUQ01000797.1-human-gut-metagenome-genome-assembly--contig:-NODE-797-length-33546-cov-7.270550_pt1 | contig 33546 bp, 30 predicted proteins | sample MGYA00242081_ERZ509211 | MGnify/ENA primary metagenome ERZ509211 (study PRJEB26280, sample SAMEA2338785) | human gut metagenome | biome: human gut; feature: human-associated habitat; material: faeces...
GGCAATTTATTTTCACTTTGTGTTGCGAAACTAAAAAGTTTCATATTGTTTCCTAGGATATAAATAATAACGATGCACAGAAATTTGCTTTGCAAATTTCGCGCACGAACAAAGACGCGGACTTTAAAATGTCCTAATGAGTGCTAATGTTATTAATGTCCGCTTTTGTTCTATTACTAAAGCATCTTGTATATTTTCTTGTTTTTTTCTTTTTATATATTCAGATAAAAATGGTTGTAAGTCATCATAGTTACATATAATTTCATTTAAAACATGCAAATATTCTAATTTTTTGGCTTGTTCTTTTTCATCATTAGTATCTACATCTAAAATAGCCATATAAACTGCGGTGGCAATTTTGTCTTGAAATTCTAATTTTCTTCCACTTTTTTTGTACTCTTGATTTATTGTATTTAGTTTTTCCATTGTTTCAGAATTTACTTTGAGTTTATTTTTAAAATTTTCCATTTTTCATAATCCTTTCTTAAAAAATTTGTATAATAATATCAGAAAAAAATTGTATTGATGATATTTTTTTACAAAAAATGGAAAATAATTTATGAAATGTGAAAAATGTTTTATTTATACTATAGTAAAGTTGTTTTAATTTTTTAAAAATAAAAAATTAACTATTGACAAACACAAACAAAAGTTCTATAATAGTGAATACAAAAATAAATAAAAAAAACTTGCAAAATAGTTGATATTTTTTTAAAATTAATATAAAATCTATAAGAATAAAAATTACAAAACAAGGAAGGATGAAGAAAATGGAAAACAAACAAAAAAAAGAAAAAATCCAAAGTGTGAAAAGAGAAAAGGGGGAAAATATTGTTAAGATAATAACAATTATATTAGCAATTATATTAATATCAATGATAGGATTTGTTGGTATATATACTCAAAATCAAAACCGAATGGAAGATATCGTTAAAGGATATGATTTGTCTACAGATTTAAAAGGAGGAAGAATAGTTTCTATTAAACCAAAAGAGGACAAACAAACAGTTATAAAAGATTCAGAAGGAAATGAAATAACAGAAGAATTAACTGATGAGCAAATAACAGAAAAAGGATATACTAAAGAAGAGATTGATAAAAATGCAGACAAATTAACAAAAGAAAATTTCAAAAAAACAAAGGAAATAATAGAGAAAAGATTAAAAAATATGGGATTGGAAAATTATACTGTTAGACTAAATGAAGAGACAGGCGAAGTGTTAATGGAATTAGAGGAAAATACAGATACAGATACAGTTGTATCTAATATTGGAGCAACAGGAAAATTTGAAATCCAAGATAGTGAAACAAATGAAGTTTTATTGAATAATGATGATATAAAATTAGTGAATGTATTATACAATACTCAAAATAGTGGTACAGAAGTATATTTGAATATTGAATTTAATAAAAATGGAAAAACAAAATTAGAAAATGTAACTGAAACTTATAAAACTATAAATACTACAACAGAAAATTCAACAGCTGAAAATACATCAACAGAAGGTACTAAAACTTCAAATGAAACTACAGAAAATACTACAACAGACACAGAGTCAGCAGAAACACAAAAAAAAGTAGTATTAAAAATAGATGGTGAAGATATTATAACAACATCTTTTGACAATATAATAAGAACAGGAAGTTTACAATTAACAGTAGGAAAAGCTTCTACTTCAAAAGATACTATAAATGATTATGCTAAAAAAGCATCAAATTTGGCGTCTGCATTATCTTTTGGAAATTTACCAGTTGACTATGAGGTTATACAAAATGAATATATGCTTTCAAAAATAACTACAGAAAATATTCAAAAAGCAATTGTAGTTGTTGCAATAATTACAGTAGTAGCATTATTAGTACTTATTTTTAGATATAGAACAGCAGGTTTATTATCTTCAATTGCATTTATAGGATTTACAGCTTTATATTTATTATTAGTACGTTATGCAAATGTAAAGATTACTTTAGAAGGAATTTTTGGGATAGTAACAATCCTAATAATAAATTATATGTTTACAAATAAAATTGCAAGTAGTGTTAAAAATGGAATTTCTACAAAAGAAGTTAGAAAAGAATATGGTAAAATGTGGTTTAGAATTATACCAATTTGTATTATGGCAATAGTATTTTGCTTTGTAAAATGGACTTCAATTGCAAGTTTTGGAATGACAATGTTATGGGGATTAGTCTTAATGGCTGTTTATCAATTATTTGTTACAATTCCTTTTGTAAAAATAGGAAACAATGATTAATAATAAATAGATAATTATCAATAATAGGAAAGGAAGATGACAAACAATGAAAAACTTAAAAAATAAAATTATTATAGGAATAGCAATACTTATTTTTGTAGTAGGGATAATAGTAGTAGCGGTAAAGGGATTTAATGTAGATTTAGAATATCAAGATACTAAAAAAATAGAAGCTAATATTGGAAAATCTTTTGAAAAAGAAGATATTGAAAATATTGTTAAAGAGGTTTTAGGAAAAGAAAGATTCATAATTCAAAAAGTTGAAATCTATGAAGATTCAGTTAGTATTACAGCAAAAGAAATTACAGATGAACAACGTGATAATATAGTTTCAAAGATTAATGAAAAATATGATACAAATTTGAAAACAGAAGATATTACAATTATTACTGTACCACGTGTACATTTAAGTGACTTAATAAAAAAATATAGAACGCCTTTTATAATAGCAACAGTTTGCATTTTAGTATATTTGATGGTTAGATATTATAAATTAAATTCACTTAAAGTATTATTGAGAACAATTATTGTTGTAGCTATATTGCAAGCAGAATTATTTTCAATTATTGCAATTACACGTATACCAGTAAGTAAATTAACTGTGCCAGTAGTATTGACAGTGTATATGTTATCTTTAGTTGGATGTACAACATATTTTGAGAAAAAATTAGCAGAAAAGAAAAAAGAAGAAAATTAGTAGATATACCAATTTGATAAAATTTAAACATAGTTTATGGGGGAAAACAGATGGGAAATATCGTATTATTAGATGATTTAACAATTAATAAGATTGCAGCAGGAGAGGTAATAGAGAGACCAGCGTCAGTTATAAAGGAAATGGTAGAAAATTCAATAGATGCTGGTGCAACTAATATTGTAGTAGAAATAAAAAATGGAGGAATCTCTTTTATAAAGATTGCAGATAATGGGAAGGGTATAGCACAAGATGATTTAGAAATTGCATTTGAAAGACATGCAACTAGTAAAATTAGATCAGCAGATGATTTAAATACTGTAACTTCTATGGGGTTTAGAGGTGAAGCTTTGGCAAGTATTGCTGCTATTTCAAATGTTGAATTGGTTTCTAAAACTCAAGAACAACAAAATGGATATCGCGTAGTTGTCGAGGCTGGAGATATTTTAGAAAAAGAGATAGCTCCATCATCTGTTGGAACAACTATAACGGTTCGTAATCTGTTTTTCAATACACCAGTGCGTTATAAATTTTTGAAAAAAGATTATACAGAATCAGGCTATATAGAAGATGTTATAACAAGAATTGCACTAGTAAATCCACATATTGCTTTTAAGCTTATAAATAATGGGAAAACAGTAATACAAACAAATGGGAATGGAGATATGAAAACAGTTGTATATAGTATATATGGTAAAAATGTGGCTGAATCAATATCACCTGTTTCATATACATATGAGGATATAAAGGTTGATGGGGTCATAGGAAAACCAGAAATTGCTAGATCAAATAGGTCAAATCAATTATTTTTTGTTAATAAAAGATTTGTAAGAGATAAGGTTTTGACTTCTGCTACAGAACAGGCTTATAAAGGGATGATACCATTAGGAAAATTTGGTTTTGTTATTTTAAATATTACTATTGCACCTTCAAGAGTTGATGTAAATGTGCATCCGGCAAAATTAGAAGTACGTTTTCAAGAAGAAAGTAAAATTTTCCAATCTATTTTTCATGCAATAAAGGATACTTTATTAAAAACAGAGGATAAAGAAGGTCTTTTTGGAATGAGAAATACAGATGATAAGCAAATAGAGGAATATACGAGAAAAGAAAGCGAAATAAAGACAAATGCAAAAAATGATGAAGTTTCTGGTTTGATAAATAAAACTACTATTGAAAATTCGAATGCAGAGATTACAAATAAGAATTTAAATGTAGAAAATACAGGGTTTATTAATACACAGGATATTTTAGAAAAACTGAAAAAATTAAAAGATGATTTACAAAATGAGACAGTGGCTAATACAGAGGGACAACAAAAAATAGAACATTTATCTACAGAAGAAAATAATGAATATAATGCAGAGAATGTAGAACAAAAAATAGATGAAAAAGTAGAAGAAAATAATGTACAAGAACAAAATAATTTAGAAAATAATAAAAAAGATGAAAAAGAAGTTATATCAGTATCTCAAGTAATCGAAAAAGCTATTCAACAAAATGAAGTATCACCTCAATCTATTGAACAGTTAATGCAAGAGTATAGAAAAATGGAAAATGAAGTTCAAAAAGAAAATGGGAAAAAGGAAGAAGAAGGTGTAGCAGAACGTTTAGAAGATAGTAAACCAGATTCAAAATTGAGTTTTGATGAAATGTATCAAAAATTATTTGGTACATTACCAGTTAAAGAGGAAGAAAAGAAAATTGAAAAAGATGAAAAAGAAGAGAATAATGCTGTTGATATAGTAAAAAATAATGTTTCTATGTTTGAGGATATTCCAGAATGTAAAAAACAGCCATATAAATTTATAGGTATTGTTTTTAATACATATATAATAATTGAAATGGACAAAGAAATGTATATTATTGACCAACATGCGGCACATGAAAGAATTTTATATGAAAAGGTAAAGAAAAATTATTATAGTGAATCAGCTAAAGATTCTCAGATGCTTTTGTTACCAGATATAATTACATTGACACATAAAGAGATGGATATTGCCAAAGAAAATATGGACATGTTTAGAAAAGCTGGTTTCGATTTAGATGAATTTGGAGAAAATACTATTCGATTGACAGGAGTACCAACTATATGTGTAAATTTGGACAATAAAGATTTGTTTTTGGAAACATTAGATGAAATTAATACAGTTGCTAGAACAGCTAAGCAAGAGAAAGAAGAAAAATTTATTGCTACAGTTGCTTGTAAAGCAGCGGTAAAGGCTAATATGGTTTTATCTGTTGATGAGGTTCATAGTTTAGTAGATAAAATGCTAGAATTGCCAAACCCATTTAGTTGTCCACATGGAAGGCCAACAGCAATAAAGATGTCAAAATATGATATAGAAAGAAAATTTGCTAGAAAATAGCAAAAGAGGAGAGGTTAATAATGGTACTAATAATTATAACAATAGTTGTTATGTTTTTAGTTTTAATCTTTTGGTCTTTTACTAATTTAGGAAAAATTAAAATTAGCAAAAAAATATTGTGGCTAATTTTATTATTTGGAATAGTGTTTTTGACTACATATGTTACATTTTTAATATCAAAAAATAATATTACATATCCTAGTCAGGATATTATGAATAGTGTACAAGAAGTATTGGTATTATTGTTTTCTGGTGTGAATGGATGTTTTTTTATACCAGCAGTATGTAAAACAGTTGATAATTTATATCATAAAGAAATAGATGAAACTCATTTCTTTAGAAGGATGTTACTATTTGGTGGAATTTTATTAATTTTGTTGATCTTTGAATGTGGATATATGAAAACTACACAAAAAGGAATTTTACAAATTATGTATAACAATAAATAAATTTGCTTTTCCTGATAAGTTTAAGTTTTAAGAAAGGAATGTGATAAAAATGCAAGATAAATTAAATAAGCCAAAAGTTATAGTGATTTGCGGTCCTACAGCTTCGGGCAAAACAGCACTTTCTATAGAACTTGCTAAGAAAATCAATGGTGAAATTATATCTTGTGATTCTATGCAGATATATAAAGATATGAATATAGGAACAGCAAAACCAACAAAAGAGGAAATGGAAGGAATAAAACACTATCTTTTAGATTACGTTTTGCCGACAAAAAGATATAGTGTTGCAGATTACAAAAAAGATGCAGAAAATGCTATAAAAGAAGTATTAAAAAAGGGAAAAGTACCGATTATTGTAGGTGGAACAGGATTATATGTAGATAGTTTGATTTATAATATAGAATATCCAGAAATAGAATTTGATGAAAATTATCGTAAAGAATTAGAAAAAGAAGTAGAAGAAAAAGGACTAGAAAATTTATTTGAAGAAGCAAAAAAAATTGATCCAATAGCTATACAAAAAGTTAGTAAAACAGATAAAAAGCGAATATTAAGAGTGTTAGAAATTTATCATGCTACTGGAAAGACTAAAACTGAACAAGAGATTATTTCGAGGCAAAATGAGCCTGAATATGACTATAAAGTTTATGCTTTATTATGGGATAGAGAAAAACTTTATAATAGAATTAATTTAAGAGTAGATTTAATGATTGAAAATGGACTTATTGAGGAAGTTAAATCAATACTAAAAAAATATGAAACTTTTCCTACAGCTATGCAGGGCTTGGGATATAAAGAAGTTGTTCAGTATTTGAATGGAGAATTAACAAAAGAGGAAATGATAGAGAAGATTAAACAGGAAACAAGAAGATATGCTAAAAGACAAATGACTTGGTTTAGAAAAAATAAACATACAATATGGATTGATGCAGAAAATGATAGACAAAATAATATTGACATTATTTTGGAGGGAATGAATTGAAAAAAAGTATATATAAGATAATAGTTTTGATAATAATATGTGTGATTTTGTGCTATTTTATGTATATTATTTATTTATTAGTTAAGCAACCAACAGATATTTTTACTGTAGAAGAAGGAAAACTGTATTTAGAAGAGTCAGATGTGCGGATATATTATTCGTGATGAAGTTGTTGTAAAAGGTAATCAATATAAAAATGGAATGGAGCAAATAAAGAGTGAAGGTGAAAAGGTAGCTAAAAACGAAAATGTTTTTAGATATTATAGTAAAAATGAGGAAAACTTAAAGAAACAAATTGCTGAATTAGATAATAAAATACAAGAAACTATGCAGAAACAAACTGATTTATATCCTTCAGATGTAAAATTGGTTGAAAACCAAATAGATGAAGAAATCGAAAAATTAAATAAAGTTACAGATATATCAAAATTGACAGAATATGAAAAAAAGATTAATCAATTGATTACAAAAAAGGCTAAAATAATAGGAGAAAAAAGTCCATCTGGTTCATATTTGAAACAATTAAATAGTCAAAGGGTAAAATTAGAAAAAGAATTGAATGAAGGAACAGAAACAATAAAAGCAACTAAAAGTGGAATTTTATCATATAAGGTTGATGGTTTAGAAGAAACTCTAACACCTGCTAATTTTTCTTCTCTTAGTAAACAGTATTTAGAAAATTTGAATTTAAAAACTGGTAAATTAATTGCGACTAGTGATGAATGTGGAAAAATAATTGATAATTTTCAGGCATATATAGCTACAATTTCATCTTCTAGTCAAGCGAAAGAAGCTAAAGTAGGGGATAAAGTAAAAGTTCGACTATCTAATAATAGTGAAATAGATGCAGAAATAGCATATATTTCTCAAGAAAGTGATGAAGAAATATTATTAGTGTTGAAGATTAACAAGGAAATTTCAGAATTATCAAATTATAGAAAAATTTCATTTGATTTAATTTGGTGGAATTATTCTGGTTTGAAAGTACCAAATGAATCTGTAGTTGAAGAAAATAATTTGCAATATGTTGTTAGAAGTAGGGCAGGATATCTTAGTAAAATTCTTGTGAAAGTAAAAAAACAAAATGAAAAATATTCAATTATTACAAATTATACATCAGAAGAATTAAAGGAATTAGGCTTTAATAGTACTGAGATTTCAAATATGAAGAATATTAGTATGTATGATGAAATATTAGTAAAACCAGATTTATCAAAAGTAAAATAATATTACAATAATATTACAATAATATTAAAATATTATTACATTCTTAAAAACTATTGACAATATTGTAAAAAAAGTAGATACTAGTATCAAATAATACGTATGAAAGTAATTTAGGAGGTTTTTTTATGTCAGCTTTAATGAATAAAGTATGGAATTTTTTTGGGATGGATACACCAGAATCTGATATGGATTTAGATGGGGATGATATGTACAATCAACCATACTCACAAAATTATGGTCAAGATGAAATAGAAGAAAATGATATAGAAGATAAAAGAAGTTTTGGAAGAAAAAATGGAACAAATAATAAAGTTGTATCAATGCCACAACAAGGTGGACAAGCTATAAAGATGGTTATTTCTCAACCAACTACATTTGAACAATCAGATGAAATCTGTGCATTTTTGAAAGAAAGAAAATCAATTATAGTTAATTTAGAATATGTAAATAAAGATGTTGCAAGAAGAATTGTTGACTTTATTAGTGGTGGAGTTTATGCTTTAGATGGTTACATTCAAAAAGTATCAAATTCTATCTTCTTAGTTGCACCATCAAATTATGAAATAACAAATGAAATGGCAAGAGAAGAAATGAAAAACAAACTTTCTGTTTCTTGGTTAAAAAATAATAACTTAAATTAGTTCGAACTTTTGGAGGTAAATGTAATGATAACACCATTAGATATAGAAAATAAAAAATTTGCTAAACAAATGATGAATGGTTATAGTGTTGAAGAAGTTGATGATTTTTTAGATGAATTGACAGTTGACTATTCAAAAAATTATAAAGAGTTAACAGAATTACGTTCTAAAATTGATGAATTAAATAATAGCTTGGCTCATTATAAGTCTATTGAATCAACATTGCAAAGTACTCTTGTAATGGCTCAAACAACAGCTGAAGAAGTGAAAAATGTTGCTAAACAAAAAGCTGATCAAATAGTTGATGAAGCAAAATCAAGTGCTCAAAAGCAAGTAGATGAGCTAAATAGTCAAGTAATTATGAAACAAAAAGAATTAGATGATGTAAAAAAACAATTTGACATATATAAAGCTAAAATGGAATCATTATTGATATCACAATTAGAATTAATAAAAGATATTAATAAAGAAGATAATCCAGTTTAAACTAATGAAAACAGCCAAAATTTTGAAGTTTTAGCTGTTTTTTTGACTCTTTACAGGTAAAATATTACAAAAGTGTTAAATGTATATTACAATTGCGTTAATTATATTGACATTATGAAAAAAAAAGATAAAATAGTATCATAGGAAAAATATTACATTTATGCTGGAAGGATTGATTACAACTATGCGAATTATTAGTGGAAGTGCTCGAGGGACAAAATTATATACATTAGAAGGAATGGATACTAGACCAACCTTAGATAGAGTAAAAGAATCATTATTTAATATTTTACAAAACGAAATTCAGAATTGTGTATTTTTAGATGTGTTTGCAGGAAGTGGGGCTATAGGGTTAGAGGCTGCAAGTAGAGGAGCTAAAAAAGTTTATATGTGCGAAAATTCTAGAAATGCAATTCAAATTGTTCATAAAAATATTGAAAAGACACATTTAAGTGAAAAAATTGTCTTATATGAAGAAAGTTTTGAAAAAATGTTATCAAATCATATAAGTGAAAAACTAGATATTGTATATATTGACCCACCATATAAAACCAAATATGCAATAGATACTATTAAAATTTTGAGGCAGAGAGATTTATTAAAAGCATCTACTATTTTAGCTGTAGAAACAGATAGAGAGAATGTAATAAAAGAAATAGAGCAGTTAGATAATATATCAATTTTTGATATTAGAAAATATGGAAGAGCGAGTATTATTTTTGCAAGGATGACAAATTGATTTTAGAAAATACTGAAGTTTAAAAATTTTCTAATTAGGTTTGTGTTTAGAAAGGATGAGATTAACCATGGAAATTTTTACATTATTGGATGAATTGGAGGACATACTAGATAGAAGCAGAAATTTACCATTTTCAGCAAAAACAGTTGTAAATAAAGAAGAAATTTTAGATTTATTAAAAGAAATACGTTTGAAACTTCCTGATGAATTGAAACAAGCTAAATGGGTAAAGGAAGAAAGACAACGTATATTAGTTGAGGCTCAAAAAGAAGCTGATGATATAGTAAAAGAAGCTGAAAATAGAATTATTGCTATGATTGATGAACATGAAATTACTAAAAAAGCATATGACCAAAAAGCACAAATTATTGAAACTGCTAATGAAATGTCTAGAGAAATTTCAAAAGGTACAAAAGATTATGCTGACAATTTATTAGGTGGAACAGAAAATGTTTTGACTGATACATTGGCAAAATTAGAAAAAAATATGAGTGAAGCTTTGAATTTAATGCAAATTTCTATGGAAGATACAATAAAAACAATTCAAAATAGTAGAAAAGAATTAAAATAAAGCTCAAAAGATAAAGGTTATAAAGATAAATAGGAAGTAGAAAGTATGTGTTTCTTTTCCTATTTTATATCGTAGGAAAGTTCTCCGAACTTCCTAGAATATAAATATAGGAAACTGATACAACTTTTGGAGGATGATAGAAATGGCAAAAAAACGTACATATAATAAAAAGCAAACAGGAAAAAAAACAGCAGCAAAAAGAAGTACTAAAAACCAAGCATCAAGGCTAGATTTAGCTATTGTTGTTTTGTTTGTTTTAAGTGTTCTTTCTGCTGTTTTAATATATGGTAAATCAGGAGTTATAGGAGTAAAACTAACTGAAATTTTAGGAGGATTAATAGGAATAATAAGATATGTATTACCTATAGGAATATTTGCAGTAGCAATTAAAATTGTATATGAAGATAGGCAAGAATTGTGGTATAAATTAGGACAATATACAATATTTTTAATAACAATTGCAACAGTAATGGCAACATTCCAAATAGTTAGTGGAGAATTATTAGCTAATAAAGAATTAGCAAATGTTGTAAAAGATGCATATAGTATTGGAACATCAGGAGTTGGAGGAGGAGCAATTGGAGCAGCAATTGCAGTACCTCTATCAAATTTGTTAGGAAATGTAGGAGCTGTTATTTTTAGTGTTGGTGTAGCAATATTGATGATTGTATTTATGTTTGGTATACACACATCTGATATTTTGCAACAAAGTATTGAAAAATCACAACAGAGAAAAGAGGAAAGAAAAGAAGCTCGTATGCAAGAAATGCAAAATAGACAAGAAAGAATGCAAAATAGACAAATGCAAATGAATCAGCAATATGAACAACAATATGAGCAACCAACAAATGAATCTAATCAAGGAAAAAGAAAAATAAAACCAGCAGCACATCCTGATGTATATCCAGATGAAATGGAAAATCAAATTAAGATTAATTTTGGTGGAAGAATGTTAGACGAAAATGATAATCCACAATTAAAAAAATATGATCATAGTAAAGATGATATTACACCACTTACAAAAGAGACAAAAGGAATGAGAAAATCTAAAAAACAAGAAATACAACCAGATGTTATTGAAAGCAATTTGTTTAAACAAGAAGAAGAACAAAAACAAGATAAAACAAAAGAGGTTTTACAACTTGAACATGCAATGATTGTAGAAGATGAACATTATGAATATCCACCTGTAGAGTTACTTTCAAAAGCAAATAAGAAAACATTAAAAGGTGGAGCAAAAGCATTGACAGATACTGCAGCAAAATTACAGAAAACTTTGTATAGTTTTGGAGTTTCTGCTAAAGTAGAAAATGTTTCTGTTGGTCCTGCAATTACAAGATATGAGTTAAAACCTGCTGAAGGAGTTCGTGTTAGTAAAATTGCAAATCTTGCAGATGATATTGCATTAAATTTAGCTGCAGAAACTATTCGTATAGAAGCACCAATTCCAGGCAAACAAGCTGTTGGAATAGAGGTACCAAATAAAGAAAAAGAAGCTGTTCACTTAAGGGAAGTATTAGAAAGTGATGAATTTGGAGAAAGTTCTTCAAAATTAACAGTAGCTTTAGGAAAAGATGTTGCTGGAAATATTCAATTAGCAGATATTGCAAAAATGCCTCACCTGTTAATTGCTGGTTCTACAGGTTCTGGTAAGAGTGTTTGTATAAATACAATTATTACAAGTATTATTTATAAAAGTAAACCTAGTGAAGTAAAAATGGTAATGGTTGACCCAAAAGTAGTTGAACTTTCTGTTTACAATGGAATACCACATTTATTAATTCCAGTTGTAACAGATCCTAAAAAAGCAGCAGGTGCATTAGCTTGGGCTGTTCAAGAAATGGATAATAGATATAATTTATTTGCGCAAAAAGGTGTAAGAGATATAAAAGGCTATAATAAAGCAATAGAAAAAGAAGAAGGTTCTGGGAAATTACCACAAATTGTTATTATTGTAGATGAGTTGGCAGATTTAATGATGGTTGCTGCAAAAGATGTTGAAGAGGCAATTTGTCGTTTGGCACAAAAAGCTAGAGCTGCTGGAATGCACTTAGTAATTGCAACACAAAGACCATCTGTAGATGTTATTACAGGGTTAATTAAAGCAAATGTTCCATCACGTATAGCATTTGCAGTATCTTCTCAAGTGGATTCTAGAACTATTATAGATAGTGTTGGTGCAGAAAAGTTGTTAGGAAAAGGTGATATGCTATTTTTCCCAGCAGGTGCACCAAAACCTGTAAGAGTACAAGGTGCATTTGTTTCTGATGATGAAGTTGAAAAGATTGTTGATTTTGTAAAACAAAATGGAACTGCAAATTATAGTGAAGATATATTAGAAACAATTGAAAATGGAAATAAAACAGAAAAAGAAATAGCACAAACTGATGAAGATGATGAAACAGATCCATTTTTAATGGATGCAATTCAAACTGTAGTAGAAACAGGTCAAGCATCAACATCATTTATTCAAAGAAGATTTAAAGTTGGATATGCTCGTGCAGGTAGAATTATTGATCAAATGGAAGAAAGAGGAGTTATATCTGGCTTCCAAGGAAGTAAACCTAGAGAAGTTTTGATGACTTTGGATAGATTAAATGAGTTAAAAATGGAAAAAAATGAACTTGCTAATCAAGAACAGGAATAACTAAAGAAAGGAGATATTTTGCTAATGAAAAAAGAAAGTCTAATGGATAAGTTTGTAAAAAAAGATTATAACAATGAATTAGAATTAGTATTAGAACAAAAAAAATTTGAAGAAAATGTGCAAAGTATGCTCCTTAGTATATTATATAAAATTGAGACTTCATATAAAGATTATGAAACAGTAAAAAAAGATGTGGAAACAAAAGAGGAATATATAAAAGAGTTTATAAATATCATAAAAAATGATTGTAAATCTATAAAATTAGTTAGAATGGAAGCAAGTAAGAGTAAGATATATCCTAATACTACATTTTATGTTGATAAAAAAAATGGAGAGATTGAATGTTATCCAATTGAAAGAAAACTTTTGTATACTATTTGGAAAATAAGTAAAAAAGAAAGTTTAATAAAAGAAAAATATTATATAATAAATGTAGTATTATCAGACTTATTAAGTGCGGGAAATACAATTCAAAAAGTGGAACCTTTACGTGATTTCAATGGTTATTCTTGGACAACATTAAATACAGAAATAGAAAGTCCAGCACATAATTTAATTTATCAGATATTACGAATTTTACTTGGTAATGCTTTTTTAGAAGATTGGGTATATTTAAAAAATGCTCAAAAAGATTATTATTCAGAATTTTTATTTAATTTACAAAATAAATATGGCAAAGAAAATGCTAATGAATTTGTAGAATTAATTATTAAATTGGCTGTTATATTAGATATGAGATTTAATAGGAAAAATTTGCAAAACTTTTTTTATGATAAAGATAATATAGAAAATGAATTGCAAATTATGGATGATAAGCAATCATATGTAAGCGAAATAACAAAAAGAAAAATGAATTTACTAGAAGAAATAAAAGACATTGATAATAAATTGAATAATAAAGATTTGTTACAAAAAGAGTATATTAAGAGAAATGAAGAATTGCCTTTAGATAAAAAAATATTTAGTATGCGTGTATTATCAAATACAATGTTAAAAGAAAGAGCTGAAATTTATAAAAAAATTGAAGAGTTAAATAATATAATGAAGCCAAAAAGTTTTGTAAAACATGTCCAAGAATTAGAAGAAAAAGATAAGTATTTGAAATATTTGGAAATAGAAGATGTTTATCAAGAGACTGAAAAAACATTGTTAGATTTTCAAAAAATATTTTTGAAATGTTTAAAAATGAAAATAGAAAAAGTATCTAATAAACAAGAAGTTATAGAATTAATATATCAAATTAGATATTATGTACTTTTACCATTTGATGGTCAATATAATGTGATTGAAAAAATTGAAAATATAGAAGAATGCAAAAATTTATTAAAAGAAATATTGAATACTGTAATGGAAAAAGCTAAAGAAACAAAGGCAATTCAAGAAATTACTAAATCTGGTGAATATGAATATGAAATTTGGAAAAATATTTTGCAGTTAAGAGTTATAAAATTAGAAGATTTGTCATTGAAAATTACAAAAGATAAAGAAAAATATTTTATGCAAATATTTGATGAAGGAGCATTTGAGGAAAAAATGCAAATTTTTACAAATGAAAAAATAAATGAAAAGCAAATAAAATTTAATAAAAAAATTAAATTGTTTGAATAACTTAATTTAAGTTAAAAGAAAGTGAGGTTTTTATGAAAATTACTTTTTTAGGAGCAACAAAAACTGTAACTGGTTCTAATTATTTAGTAGAAGCAGCAGGAAAGAAGTTTTTAGTAGATTGTGGTATGTGGCAAGGAAAGGCTGAATTGGAAGAAGAAAACTTTCAAGAATTTGAATTTGACCCTAAAGAAATAGATTTTGTATTATTAACACATGCACATATAGATCATTCTGGTAGAATACCAAAATTGTATAATGAAGGATTTAAAAATAAAATTTATGCTCATAAAGCAACATGTGATTTGTGTGCATTAATGCTTCCAGATAGTGGTCATATACAAGAAATGGAATCTGAATGGAAAAATAGAAAAAGAATGCGTAAAGGTGAAAAACCAAGAGATCCACTTTATACAGCAGAAGAAGCAGCAAAATGTTTGCAAATATTTGAAGCTGTACAATATGATGAAATAATAGATATAACAGATCAAATTCATGTACGTTTTAATGATGCAGGACATATGCTTGGTTCAAGTATTATAGAGTTGTGGGTTGATGAAGATGGAAAGACTACAAAAACAGTATTTACAGGTGATATTGGTAATAATGATATTCCGCTTTTGAGTTCACCAACAATGATAGAAGATACTGATTATTTGGTTATGGAATCTACATATGGAAGCAGATTACATATACGTAATAATGAAAAAGCTGAAATGTTTTTGGATATAGTATCAGAAACTTTAGATAATCATGGAACTGTTGTAATTCCATCATTTGCTGTAGGAAGAACACAGGAGATATTGTATGAATTAAATAAGTTAAAAGATATAAGAACAGATGAAGAATTTAGACATAAATATCGTACATTAATGAGAGCACCAGTTTATGTTGATAGTCCATTGGCAATTTCTGCAACAGAAGTTTTTAGAGAAAATATGGATTTATTTGATGAAGAAACTCAAAAGGAAATAATGAATGGAGATAATCCACTAGAATTTCCAGGACTAAAATTTACAATGTCTACAGATGAATCTAAAGCTTTAAATGAAAGCCAAGAACCATGTATAATTATTTCTGCAAGTGGTATGTGTGAAGTTGGAAGAATAAAACATCATTTAAAACATAATTTGTGGAATCCTAATAGTACAATTTTGTTTGTAGGTTATCAAGCTCCTGGAACTTTGGGATATAGCATTGTTCATGGTGCTAAAAAGGTAAAAATTTTTGGAGAAGAAATTGCAGTAAATGCTAGAATTGAGTATATAGAAGGATATTCAGGGCATGCAGATCAAGAAGGTTTAATGAATTTTATATATTCTTTTATACAAAAACCTAAACATATCTTTTTAATTCATGGTGAGGAAGAATCTCAAGAAGTTTTAGAACAAAAAATAGTTACAGATACTAAGCTTCCTGTTACAATTCCAGATTTTGGTGATACTTATGAATTAGATAAAGATAATATCAATTTAGTTCATACTCTTGATAAAAAATTACCTATTAATATTAGAACAGAAGTTGTTAAGAGATTAGAAAAATTGAAAGAAGAATTGAAAGATATGGAGACTTCTGTTAATGATGATGTTAATAATCATGAGTTACATGATCAGGATATTTTTAGAATTAATGAGAAGATGAAGGAACTTGAGCGTCAAATTCTTGATGTTATAGAAGGCTAGGAAGGAAAAAAATAAAAAATAATTACAATTTTGGCTGCGTTAAACGTCAGTTAGGAGGAAAAATAAAAAAGTGAATAAATATTTAAATGAAGCAATAATTGGTAACAAAAATATGTTGGCAACTTTTACTGAAAAAGGAGAGTTGCAAAGATTATATTTTCCATGTAAAGATCATAAGCAATATATAGATTTTTTTCATACTGGAGTAAAAATAAATACATCAGATTTGATTTATTTACATGACGATATAAACAATATTTATAAACAATATTATGATACAGATACTAATGTTTTAAATACAGAGGTAGTTAATACATATTTTAATTTGCATATGTTACAAACAGACTTTATTTTGATGAAAGAAAATGTGCTAGTAAAAAAATATTTGTTTATAAATGAATCAACAATAGATTTAGATACAAAATTTTACATACATTCAGGATTATTAACAGACCAAAATAATATGGTATGTTCAAAAATAGTTGATGGTGGTATGTTACAATATGCACATGATTTTTCTGTTTCAACATTTGCTAAAGGATATGATATAGAAAAACATCAAATTAATGGTAGTAAAAATACTATAAAAAGAGGAGAAATTCAAGATAAAGATTATATAGGAATGTCAGCTGATTGTAGTGTTTGTTATGATATAGGTATAATAAAACCAGGTGAAAAGAAAGAAATTTATATTTGTGTATTAGTTGGTGAAAATGCTAATTTGTCTGATTTAGAGGATGAAATTGATAGAATAAAGAGAATAGATTTTGCTAAAGAATATGTAAGTGTAAAATCATATTGGAGAAAATATGTAAAAACACATAATGGTTTAAATCTAAAAGAACCACAAAGTAGTTATGATGAAAAAATATATGAAATATATAAACGTAGTATATTATTATTTCCATTATTAACAAATTCTGAAACTGGTGGAGTAATAGCATCTCCAGAAATTGATGAAGAAAGAACACAATGTGGAAGATATGCGTATTGTTGGCCACGAGATGCAGTCTTTATAACAAAAGCCATGGACATTTTGAATATGGATAAAGAAACGGAAAAATTTTATAAGATATTTTGTAAAAAGACTCAAAGTAAAAATGGTATGTGGGAACAACGTTTTTATACAGATTGCAAATTAGCTCCAGCATGGGGGTATCAAGTAGATGAAACAGCAAGTGTTATATATGGAGTATATGAACATTATTTAGTAACAAAAAATGAGAAATTTCTAAAAGATACATTGCCAATGTGTGAAAAAGCAATTTCATTTTTAAAGCATTATGTAAAAGATTGGTTAGATTTAGATGCAGAGGAAATATTGAACAAAGATAAAGTTAAAGAAGAAATGGAAGAGCAATTACGAAAAAATGGTAAAGAACGTAAAATACATGTAAGTTATGATTTATGGGAAATGTGTGAGGGAATTCATTTATATTCTTTAGCAACAATTTATTCAGCATTTGCAACAATATTAAAAATTTATAAAGTGCTAGGAAAAAATGTATCTGATTTTGATAATAATAGATTAAAAGAAGAAAAAGTACAGAAAAATGAAAAAGAAATTGAAAGATTAATGGCAGGTGTAAAAAAATATATAGATACGAATTTATATGATGATAGTAAAAAATCTTATGTAAGAAATACAAAAGATAAAAAAATGGATATAAGTATATTGGGTGCAGTTACACCATTTAATGTATATAAACCTAAAGAAAAGAAAATTTTAAATACTGTAGAGAGAATCAATTTGTCATTAAGAACATATACAGGTGGATACAGACGTTTTGAAGATGACAATTATAGAAATGGAAATCCATGGCCAATTGCAAATTTATGGCTAACATTATACTATTTGGAATCAGGTGAAAAGAAAAAAGCAAAAGAAACTTTTGATTTTGTTGTAAAAACTTGTGGTAAGCATTATTTTTTAGGTGAACAAGTTGATAATAATACTTTAAAACCTGATTGGGTTATTGGATTAGGTTGGGCACATGCAATGTTTGTTATTGTGCTTGAAAAGTTATATAAATAATAAAAAATACTTGAATTTTAAATATTATTGGTATAAAATATGAATGACCAAAGTAATAGAACAATACAAAAATAAAGAGTATTGTTTAAAAGAAATGGGAAATACTAAAAATAGAAAAACGATAGTTTTATCTATAAAAGGAGGAATTTTAAATGTCAATTAAATTAGGAATTAACGGATTTGGAAGAATAGGAAACTTATCATTCCAAGCAGCATTAGCAAAAGAAGGAGTAGAAGTAGTAGCAATAAATGATCCATTTATTGCAGCAGATTATATGGCATATATGACAAAATATGATACAGTACATGGTAGATTTGATGGAGAAGTATATGCAAAAGATGGAAATTTATTTGTAAATGGAAAAGAAATAAAAGTATATAATGAAATGGATCCACACAATATTCCATGGGGAAAATTAGGAGTAGAATATGTATTAGAATGTTCAGGAGTATTTACAACATTAGAAAAAGCACAAGCACATATAGATGCAGGAGCAAAACAAGTTGTAATAAGTGCACCATCAAAAGATGCTCCAATGTTTGTAATGGGAGTAAACAATGAAACATATGATCCAAGTATGAATATAGTATCAAATGCATCATGTACAACAAACTGTTTAGCACCATTAGCAAAAGTAATAAATGATAATTTTGGAATTAAAGATGGATTAATGACAACAGTTCATAGCACAACAGCAACACAAAAAACAGTTGATGGAGCATCAAAAAAAGACTGGAGAGGTGGAAGAGCAGCAGCAGCAAATATTATACCATCATCTACAGGAGCAGCAAAAGCTGTCGGAAAAGTAATTCCAGAATTAAATGGAAAATTAACAGGAATGTCATTTAGAGTACCAACTGTAGATGTATCTGTAGTAGACTTGACATGTAACTTGGCAAAACCAACAACATATGAAGAAATCTGTGCAGTAATGAAAAAAGCATCAGAAAACGAAATGAAAGGAATCATAGAATATACAGATGAACCAGTTGTATCATCAGACTTTATTCATGATAATCATACATCAATATTTGATGCAGCAGCAGGAATCATGTTAACAGATACTTTTGTAAAATTAGTAGCATGGTATGACAATGAATGGGGATATTCAAATAAACTAGTAGACTTAGCATGTTATATAGCATCAAAGAAAAACTAATGTTGATGTTTTTGGGGACGGACTCAAAAAACATCAGTTAAAATATGAAACTAAATAAATATATAATACAAAATACTTAGTTAGAAAAACATGTAGTAATGTTTCTGATTAAGTATTTTTAACTTTTCAAAATCATTGACAAATACAGACTTTTTAGAGTATAATTGAAAAAGAAAATTTTAAGAGAGCAAAAAAGAAAGGAAGAAAAATAAATGAAAGCAATAGATATAAGAAAAAAATATTTAAACTTTTTTAAAGAACATGGACATGCAGTAATACCATCAGCACCATTAATACCAGAAAATGACCCATCAGTATTATTCACAACAGCAGGAATGCAACCATTAGTACCATATTTGTTAGGGGAAAAGCATCCAGCAGGAACAAGACTAACAGATTATCAAAAATGTGTAAGAACAAATGACATAGACGAAGTAGGAGACAATCGTCATTTGACATATTTTGAAATGTTAGGAAACTGGTCATTAGGAGACTATTTTAAAGAGGAATCTATACAAATGAGTTTTGAATTTTTAACTAAAGAATTAGGAATACCAGTAGAAAAATTATCTGTTACATGTTTTGCAGGAGATGAAGATTGTTCAAGAGATGAAATATCAGCATCATGTTGGGAAAAAGCAGGAATAGCAAAAGACCATATATATTTCTATGGAAAAGATGATAACTGGTGGATAGCAGGAGAAGAAGGACCATGTGGACCTGACACAGAAATGTTTTATGATACAGGCAAACCAGCATGTTCAGATGATTGCCAACCATCATGTGATTGTGGAAAATATGTAGAAATATGGAATAATGTTTTTATGGAATATTTTAAAGATAGCAAAGGTAATTATTCAAAACTAGAACAAAAAAATGTTGATACAGGTTTAGGTTTGGAAAGAATGACAATGTTATTACAAGGAAAAGAAACTCCTTTTGACACAGAAATATTTGCTCCAATTATGCAAAAATTAGAAGAATTACAACAAAAAGATATTATAGAAAGTAGAAGAATTATTGCAGAACATTTACGCTCTAGTATGATGATTATTTGTGATGGCGGTAGACCAAGCAATATTGATAGAGGATATGTTTTAAGAAGATTAATTAGAAGAATGATTCGCCATATGAATAAACTTGAAATTAATTTGGACGAGTTATCAACATTAATAGATATAAATGTTGACAATTTAAAGGAAATGTATCCAGATTTAGAAAAGAATAGAGAAACAATTAAAAATGTAATATTAGAAGAAAAAGATAAATTTGTAAAAACATTATCACATGGAGAAAAAGAATTTGCTAAAGCTATGAATTATGCTAAGCAAAATGGTAATAATAAAATAGATGGAAAAATTGTTTTTCGTTTATATGATACCTATGGTTTTCCACCAGAAATGACACAAGAACTAGCTAAAGAAAATAATATAGAAATTGATTTAGAGGAATTTAATAAATTATTTAAGGAACATCAAGAAAAATCAAGATTAGGTTCAGAACAAAAATTTAAAGGTGGATTAGCAGATCAAAATGAAAAAACAATAGCATATCATACAGCAACTCATTTATTACATCAAGCATTAAGAACTGTTTTGGGTGAGCATGTAAAACAAAGTGGTTCAAATATTACAGAGGAGAGATTACGTTTTGACTTTACACATCCTCAAAAAATGACTAAAGAAGAAATACAACAAGTGGAAGATTTGGTTAATGAACAAATTAAAAGAGATTTGCCAGTAACTTGTGAAGAAATGAGTTATGAAGATGCTAAAAAATCTGGTGCAATAGGGTTATTTACAGATAAATATGGTGATAAAGTAAAGGTTTATACAATAGGTGACTTTAGCAAAGAAATTTGTGGTGGACCTCATGTAACACATACAGGCGATATGGGAAGATTCAAAATTAAAAAAGAAGAGTCTAGTTCTTCTGGTATTCGTAGAATCAAGGCAGTTTTGATAAAAGAATAAAATATTGCTGTGGAAAGGAATTGTTTAATATGGAAGATTGTGTTTTTTGTAAAATTGTTAAAGGAGAAATTCCTTCAAATAAGGTATATGAAGATGATGATGTTTTAGCTTTTAGAGATATTCAACCAGCAGCTCCAATTCATATTTTAGTAATACCTAAAAAACATATTAAATCATTAAATGAAATAGAAAGTGTAGATGAAAATTTAATTAGTAAAATAATGTTTACTATAAAAAATATTGCTAAAGAACAAGGCTTTGCAGAAGAGGGTTATAGAGTAATAAATAATTGTGGAGAAAATGGTGGACAAGAAGTAGCTCATTTGCATTTCCATGTATTAGCAGGAAAAAAACTAGGTGAAAAAATTATATAAATTAATTGAAACTTGTATTTTTGTATGTTATAATTAAAGTAGAGTTTTATGAACAAATGCAAAAAATAAACAAAGGTTATATGCCTGAGAAAGGAATGTGATAGTTATGTTTGATAGTAAATACGGTAAAACTTTAACTGTTATTTTAGTTATTGTAGTTATAGCTATTGTAGGATTATTAGGATTTTTAGGATATCAAGTTTATGATAAAAATAAAAAAGTAAAAGAAGCATCTGAGTTTGTTGATAATTATAATGAAGGAACTTCTTCAAGTGATGGAGACGAACAACAAGAAGATACAAATTCAGCTGGAGATAAGATAAATGAAATAGCAAGTTCACTTAATTCAACAAGCAATGGTTCTTCAACAACAAAGACTGCAACAAAAGGTAATTTTAAAGGATTTACAACAGTTGGAACAATGGAAATACCAGCAATTAATTTCTCATATCCAATAATTGATTCTGTAAGTAAATCAGCTATAGAAAATTCTGTAGCAGTTCTATATCCATCAGGTGGTGAATCAATAAATCAACCTGGAAATACAGTAATAATAGGGCATAATTATCGTAATGGTGCATTTTTCTCAAACAATAAAAAATTAAAAGTTGGAGATAAAATTAATGTAAAAGATTATAGAGGAACTAGAATTTCATATACAATTTATAATAAATTTGAAACAAATGACCAAGATACATCTTTTTATCAAAGAGAAACAAATGGAAAAGCAGAACTTACATTGTCAACTTGTACAGATGCAAGTAATGATAGAAGATTGATAATCTTAGCAAGACAAGATGATTAAAAAAATTAAAGGGTAGTATTAAGAATTAGTAAATTCTTAATACTACCCTTTAATTTTTTTAGAAAAGTTTTCTGAACTTCCTAGTTAGACAATATTTTCTTTTTTTAAATTATCCATAAAATCTGAAATAAAATCTTCTATAGGAACTTTAAATACCATAGATATACCAAATAATTCGTAATCTTTTAAGATACGATGACCAGTTTCTAGTTTATGAAGTGAAGGTTTAGAAATGTCGATTCCCATTAATGCTAATTTTGTTGATAAACCAGATAATGAAAGGTTGTTTTTTACACGTAATTCTTTAATTTTTTTTCCTGTTACATTTAATTGATTATTATATTTTGTACATTGATACATTTAACAAATCTCCTTTTTAATCTATAGATTATTCATATACCATATATTTTAAACAATTATGGAAAATATTGGTATCCACTAGAGATACAAACAGCAAAAAATGTCGAAAAAAATAATGTGATAATCATTGCTATTTTTTTTTATATATAGTAGAATATGGGTATACTAAAAAGGAAAATAAGTATAAATAAAAGAGGTGCGTTATGAATAAGCAACAAGCAAAAGAAAGAGTAAAAGAATTACGAGAAAAAACGGAATATTATGCAAAAAAATATTATGATGATGATAATCCAGAGATATCAGATTTTGAATATGATATGCTTATGGTAGAATTAAGAAACTTAGAGAAAGAATATCCAGAATTAATAACAAAAGATTCACTTACGCAAAAAGTAGGTGGACATGTAAAAGAAGGATTTGAAAAAGTAACACATGAAGTGCCATTGCAAAGTTTGCAAGATGTGTTTAGTTTAGAAGATGTAAAAGATTTTGATATAAGAATGCATCAAAAAGCTGAAGAGACTGGAATAACAGATGTAAAATATGTTGTAGAAACTAAAATAGATGGTTTATCAGCAGCATTAGAATATAAAGATGGAATATTGGTTAGAGGAGCAACTAGAGGGAATGGACTTGTGGGAGAAGACGTTACAGAAAATTTAAAAACAGTAAAAACAATACCACATGAATTAAAAGAAAAGATAAATATAACAGTACGTGGAGAGGTATTTATAAGTAAAAAAGATTTTGATGAAATGAATCAAGAAAGACAGGAAAATGATGAGGAATTGTTTGCAAATGCTAGAAATGCGGCAGCTGGTTCATTAAGACAATTGGATAGCAAAGTTACAGCTAAAAGGCCATTAGATATTTATATTTTTAATGTTCAAAAGGTGGAAGGCAAAAATTTTAATTCACATTATGAAGAATTAGAATATTTAGCTGGATTAGGATTTAATGTAAATCCAGTACGTATGCCATGTAAAAACATAGAAGAAGTAAAAACAGCTATACAAAAAATTGGTGATATGAGAGAAAATTTGACTTTTGGAATAGATGGAGCAGTTGTAAAAATTGATAACTTGAAATTTAGAGAAATATTAGGCTCAACTGTAAAAGTTCCAAGATGGGCAGTGGCATATAAATATCCTCCAGAAACAAAGGAAACAATTTTGAAAGATATAATTTGTCAAGTTGGAAGAACAGGTGTAATAACACCAATGGCAATACTAGAGCCAGTTAAAGTTGCTGGTTCAACAATTTCAAAAACAACATTGCATAATGAGGATTTTATAAAAGAAAAAGATTTGAAAATAGGTGATACTGTTGTAATTCAAAAGGCTGGAGATGTAATTCCAGAAATAGCAAGAGCAGTCAAAGAAAAAAGAACAGGAAATGAAAAGGATTTTGAAATGCCACGAGTATGTCCAGTTTGTGGTGCAGAAGCAGTTAGAGAAGAAGGAGAAGCAGCAGTTAGATGTACAGGAATAGAGTGTCCAGCAAAATTATTTAGAAATTTAGTACATTTTGTTTCAAGAGAAGCAATGAATATAGATGGACTAGGAGAAAATATTATTCAACAATTATTAGATAGGCATTTAATAGAAAATATAGCAGATATTTATTCACTAAGTTTTGAAGATATTGCATCACTTAAGAAAAATGGAAAGAAGTTTGCTCAAAATTTAATTGATAGTATAAATAATAGTAAAAATAATGATTTGTATCGCTTAATTACTGCATTAGGAATTAGACATGTAGGTGGAAAGGCTTCTAAATTATTAGCTAAAAAATATAAAACATTACAAGCAGTATCAGAAGCAAAGTTTGAAGAATTACAAGAAATGAATGATATTGGTGAGGTAATGGCAAATAGTATTGTAGAATTTTTTGCACAAGAACAAACTAAGGATTTATTAAAGAGGCTAAAAGATGCAGGAGTTAATATGGAAGCTATACAGAATGAACCAATTGATAATAGATTTGAAGGTAAGACTTTTGTTTTAACTGGAAGTTTAGAAAAGTTTACTAGAAAAGAAGCTGAAGATTTAATTGAAAAATTTGGTGGAAAAACTTCAAGTTCTGTTTCCAAAAAAACAGATTATGTTTTGGCAGGTGAAGAAGCTGGTAGTAAATTGACTAAGGCTCAGAGTTTAGGGGTTACTGTTATTTCTGAAGATGAATTTGAAGAATTAATAAAAAAATAATAATGTACAGAAATTTGCAAAGCAAATTTTATATGCAAACAAAAATACAGACCTGAAAATGTCCTAAACAAGTGTTAATGTTATTAATTTCCGCTTTTGTTCTTAAATGATATTTAATGAGTAATATTATATAATGTTATGTTTTTTGAAAGGAAGAAAGATTATATGAATAAAATTAATTTATTAGAAGATATGAAAAAAGATATATTAAGTTTAATAGAATTTTCAGAAATGCCAGAGGAGATAAAACAAAAATTACAGAGTTATTGTAATGTTCTTAAAGATATAGTTGCTAGATATAATTCTAATCCTGAAAATGTTTTTGAGTATATAGATTTGAACTTTACTTATGTTGAAAATATGTTGGGAAAATTACAAGATGATAAAAAAGATGACATTGCTAGTGAAATAATTCATAAATGTAGAAAAATGGAACAAAGTATTGAAGAAGGAATATCAGATAATAAACAAAAAGATATTGATGAATTTCATCAAATTGTGACTGGAAAAAATGTTACAATAACAGATAAAATAATAGGAAATTTTTCTGATTATATTAGAGATGTTTCTAGTAGAGCATCAAATATGTTGGAACAGAGAGGTTATTCAGATGAGACTATTTATTCTCAAATAATTGAGATTAAACAATTAATTGCTAAAATTCAATCTTCTAAGGAAGAACAGGAGATATTTGAGTGCTTGGAACAATCTGATAAAAACTTGTTGGATAAAGTTTTAGAAAAATATGATGCATTTCAACAGAGTACAATTACTAAAGAAGAGAACGAAAATAACGGCGAAAAAGATTTTATAGAATCTTTGCATGTCGGTGTTCCAAGTTTAGAAAAGCAGAGACAGAATTCTGTTGAATTTTTGAAAAAACAAGAATATTCTAGTGAAAATGAACAAGAACAACCTATTTCATTGGATACAGATATTATAGTATAGTTATTGAAGGGATTGAATGTAGATATGGATAAAAATTATACATTTGAAATGATGTGGGAAGATTTGAATAATGGATATGAAATTCATTATACTTATGTTAGAAATAGATATTTGTTGTTTAAAACAGCTCAAAATTGTTATACTCAGAAGTTGCTGTCTAACAATTCTAAAAATGCTCAACCTAGAATGTCTATGTTGACTTTGAAGAGGGTTAGGGAGATGTTTCCTGATATGGAAGATGTAGAGTATAAAGTTGGAGTATATGAAGAAAAATAATTTCAGGAGTGACTATGAGAAAAAAATTAAAAAAAGAAAATGCTATTACTATACCTGCATTAATAATAACAATTATTTTATTATTAATATTAGCTCGGAGTATCAATAGATGGACTTATGTCTGATAATGGAATTTTGAAAAAAGCAAAAGAAGCAAAGAGTAAATATATAGAAATTGAAAATAATATTTTAGAAATGTGGAAAAATGAATTAGATCATATAATAGGAGAAAAAGAGGAAGATAATAAAAAAGGTAATGCGAAACAAATAAAAGAAAATGCTATAATAACTTATGGAAAAGAAGTATCTAACTATGTTGTAAAAGATGCAAAAAACAAGGAAATTCAAGCTGATAAAGATGTGAAATGGCAAATATTTTATGCTGATGATGAAAATATATATTTAATAGCAAATAGTTATGTAAAAAATACAGCATTACCATATGCAATAGAAAAAAATGAAGATGGAACTATAAGTGTTACAGATAAATTGCCTAATAAAGTTATAGGAGAAGATTCACAATGTCCATATGGTGCAGAATATAAAGCAAATTTTGTGCAAGTAGTAAATTCATATAGTGGAATGGATAGAATATTATCAAATAATATTTATGAAAAAAGTTTGAAAAACATGAATAAGAAGTATTTTGAGATGTTTCCTGACGGAATAGTACCAAATGCAAAAAAGAAATATAGTAATAATAAGGTTGTGGCATATATGCAAGATATAGAGGCATGGAAAATATATAAAGATAATAAAGGATATGCTAATTATGCAATAGGGGGTCCAACTTTAGAAATGTTGTATGAAAGTTATATTCAAACACATCCAAAGGTAAAAGATAAGTTAAAATATACTGTAACTGGAGAAAATACTGATGTGAATAGTGAAGGTGCAACTGGAAGTGGATATGCAGGATATTTATTAAGTGTAGATGGAGGTACAACTTGGCAAAAATGGACAGATAGTTTTGCAACAGATACAAATAGATTATATGTAGCAGATGATCCACAACATCAAAAAGCATATGCTTATTGGGTTTCATCACCATCTGCAGTACATAACGAAAATATTATGGCTGTATATTATTATGGTAGAGTTCGTCATCATTATTATGATGGTAAAACTGTAGCATTTAGACCAGTTGTTTGCTTGTCATCTAAGGTTGTTTTAGAATTAAATGAAAAAACAGGAAAATATGAAATAAATGAATTCTGATTATGTGAAAATGAGAAAGGATGGATAAAATGAATTTAGAAGAATCAAAAGTGGACAGTGTAGAAAAATTACAAAAGGTGCTTGAAAAAGTGAGAAATGCCCAAAAAGAGTATGCTAAATTTAGTCAAGAACGAGTAAATAAAATATTTCAAAAGGCAGCAATAAAAGCAAATGAAATGAGGATACTATTAGCTAAAATGGCAGTTGAAGAAACTGGCATGGGAGTGTTAGAAGATAAAGTAATAAAAAATCATTATGCAGCAGAATATGTGTATAATAAATATAAATATGAAAAAACTTGTGGAGTAATAGAACAAGATGAAAATTATGGAATCAAAAAGATTGCTGAACCAGTTGGTGTTATAGCAGCAGTTATACCAACTACAAATCCGACATCAACGGCAATTTTTAAAACATTATTAGCTTTAAAAACTAGAAATGGAATAATAATTAGTCCACATCCTAGGGCAAAAGAATGTACAATAAAGGCTGCAAAAATAGTGTTAGCAGCGGCAGTTGAAGCAGGCGCACCAGAGGGAATAATTGCATGGATAGATGTTCCATCACTAGAATTAAGTAATTTACTAATGCAGTCATCAGATATCATTTTGGCTACAGGAGGACCTGGTATGGTAAAAGCTGCTTATTCAAGTGGAAAGCCAGCTTTAGGTGTTGGACCTGGAAATACTCCAGCAGTGATTGATAAAAGTGCTGATATAGTTTTAGCGGTAAATTCAATAATACATTCTAAAACATTTGATAATGGGATGATTTGTGCTTCAGAACAATCTGTAATAGTAGATCAAGAAATTTATGAGCAAGTAAAATCAGAATTTATAAGAAGAGGTTGCCATATTTTAAATGGTGAAGAATTAGAAAAAGTTAGAAAAACTATAATAATAAATGGGGCTTTAAATGCTAAAATTGTTGGACAACCAGCATGGAAAATAGCAGAATTGGCAGATATTTATGTACCTGGTGATACAAAGATTTTAATAGGTGAAGTAGATAGTGTTGATATATCAGAAGAATTTGCACATGAGAAATTGTCACCAGTTTTAGCTATGTATAAATCACAAAATTTTGAAGATTCACTTAGAAAAGCATATAAATTAATAGAAGATGGAGGATTGGGTCATACATCATCTTTATATATAAATACTGTAACAGAAAAAGAAAAGATTGAAGAATTTTATAATACAATGAAAACATGTAGAGTAATAATAAATACGCCAGCATCTCAAGGTGGAATAGGAGATTTGTATAATTTTAAATTAGCTCCTTCATTAACTTTAGGATGTGGAACATGGGGAGGAAACTCAGTTTCTGAAAATGTAGGAATAAAACATTTATTAAATATAAAAACTGTTGCAGAGAGGAGAGAAAATATGCTTTGGTTTAGAACACCTGAAAAGGTATATATAAAAAGAGGTTGTTTACCAGTAGCCTTAGAAGAATTAAAAAATGTGATGGGTAAAAAGAGAGTATTTATAGTAACAGATACATTCTTATATGAAAATGGATATACAAAAGTTATAACAGATAAGTTAGATGAGATGCAAATTGTACATGAGACATTTTTTAATGTAGCACCAGATCCAGATTTAGCATGTGCAAAAGAAGGAGCAAAATTAATAAATGCATTTAAACCAGACTGTATAATTGCAGTTGGTGGTGGTTCTGCAATGGATGCAGCAAAAATTATGTGGGTAATGTATGAACATCCAGAATTAGATTTTATGGATATGGCAATGAGATTTATGGATATAAGAAAAAGAATATATACATTTCCAAAGATGGGAGAAAAAGCATATTTTATAGCTGTACCAACATCAGCAGGAACTGGTTCAGAGGTAACTCCATTTGCTGTTATAACAGATGATGAAACTGGAATCAAATATCCAATAGCAGATTATGAATTATTGCCTAAAATGGCAATTGTAGATGCAAATATGATGATGAATGCACCTAAAGGATTAACATCAGCAACAGGAATAGATGCGGCAACACATGCATTAGAAGCATATGCATCTATGATGGCAACAGAATATACAGATGGATTAGCAATAGAAGCTTTAAAAAATATATTTGAATATTTACCAAGAGCGTATGAAAATGGAGCAAATGATCCAGAAGCAAGAGAAAAAATGGCTAATGCAGCAACAATGGCAGGAATGGCTTTTGCAAATGCGTTTTTGGGAGTTTGTCATTCAATGGCACATAAATTGGGAGCATATCATCATATTCCACATGGAATAGCAAATGCATTATTATTAGATGAAGTATTGCGTTTTAATGCAAAAGAGGTTCCAACAAAAATGGGAACATTTCCACAATATGATCATCCACATACATTAAGAAGATATGCAGAAGTAGCAGAAAGCTTGAATTTAGGTGGAAATAGTGATGAAGAAAAACTAGAAAATCTTATAAGAAAAATAGATGAATTAAAAGATAAAATAGGAATTAAGAAAACTATTAGAGATTATGGAGTGGAAGAAGAAAAATTTTTAGCTACATTAGACGAAATGTCAGAGATGGCATTTGATGATCAATGTACAGGAAGTAATCCACGTTATCCTTTAATTAGTGAAATTAAAGATATGTATTTGAAAGCATATTATGGATAAAAAGTAAGAAAGGAGAAAATTATTATGGATTTTAATTTGAATGAACCTATTGCTGAGAGAAAAACGAAAACAGTATATAAAGATGGAAATAAGACAATAAAATTATTTGTAGAAAATTATTCAAAAGCAGCAATTTTAAATGAAGCATTAATACAAGCAAGAGTAGAAGAAAATACAGATTTAAAAATCTCAAAATTACTAGAGGTAACAAAGGTTGAAAATAGATGGGCATTAGTAACAGAATATGTAGATGGAACACCATTAGATGTTTTAATGGAACAAAATCCAGAGCAAGAAGAGGAGTATTTAGGTGTATTTATAGATATGCAATTAGAAGTTTTGTCTAAAAGAGTTCCATCATTAAATAGAATAAAAGATAAATATAAGAGAAGATTAGAAGCAGCAAACAATTTAAATGAAAATGTAAAATATGAATTATTGCAAAGATTACAAGGAATGAAAAATCATGAAAAATTATGTCATGGAGATTTTAATCCAAGCAATATAATTATAAAAGAAAACGGAGAACATTATATAATAGATTGGGCACATGCAACACAAGGAAATGCTTCGGCAGATGTAGCTAGAACTTTTTTAATATTTGCTATGGAAGGAAAAGAGGAGTTAGCAGAAAAATATTTAGATATGTATTGTAAAAAAGCTAATGCAGATAAACAGTTGATACAAAGATGGATTCCTATTGTAGCAGCAATACGTTTAACAAAAAATGATGAGCAACATGAATTGTTACAAAAATGGGTAGATATAGTAGATTATCAATAATAAATGTGATACTAATTATAGTTCAAATTTGGAAGGAATGGATGTAATTATGGCCGTAATAATAGATGGAAAAGCAATTGCTAAGAAAACAAGAGAATATTTAAAAAAGGAAGTAGAAGAGCTAAAAGAAAATGGTATAAATCCTAAATTATCAGTAATAATGGTTGGGGATAATGCAGCATCTAAAGTATATATAAAAAATAAAAGCAAAGCATGTGATGAAGTTGGCGTTAAATATGAAGAATATATATTAGGAGCAGATATAAAACAAGAAGAATTAACTAGATTAATAGAAAAATTAAACAATGATAAAACAGTTAATGGAATATTATTACAAAGTCCATTACCACCTAATTTAGATATAAATGAGGCAATAAAAAAGATAGATTATAAAAAAGATGTTGATGGCTTTCATCCAATGAATATAGGAAAATTAGTTTTGGGGCAAGATACATTTGTATCATGTACACCATATGGGATAATGAGGTTATTTGAAGAATACAATATTGACTTATGTGGAAAAAATGTTGTGATTTTAGGAAGAAGCAATATTGTAGGGAAGCCATTAATACAATGTTGTATAAATAAAAATGCAACAGTAACAGTGTGCCACTCAAAGACAAAAGAATTAGAAAAAATAACAAAAGAAGCGGATATATTAATAACAGCAATAGGAAAACCAGAATTTATTAAAGCTGAAATGGTAAAAGAAGATGTAGTTGTTATAGATGTAGGAATAAATAGATTAAAAACAGGAAAAATAGTAGGTGATGTAGACTTTGAAGAAGTATCACAAAAAGCAAGTTATATAACGCCTGTACCAGGGGGAGTAGGGCCTATGACAATAGCTATGCTTTTAAATAATGTAATAAAAGCTGCAAAACAGCAATCAAAATAATTTAATGGGTGTTTTTGGGGACGGACTCAAAAAACACCCATTAATTATTTTGAAGCAGTGATTTGGGGACGGAGCAAAAATTATTAAGTCTTTAGAAAAAATAAATTGTGATTTTAGAATGGAAATAAAACTTATGAAATTTATACAGTAGAAAGGGTATGATAAAAATGAAATTATTAACTGAAAATAAATACTGGATATGGCTTAGCCTTATAAAAGATTTAGGGAGTATAAAAAAGCAACATTTATTAAAAAGATTTAAGAATCCAAAAGCAATATTTTATGCAAGTGAATTGGAATTATTAGAAGTAAATGGAATAGGTGATAATGCGGTTAAAAAAATATTTGAATCTAAAAATATTCGAATTTTGAATACACATATAGAGTATTTGCAAAAAAATAATATAGAGATAATTACAATAGAAGATGAAGAATATCCCAAAATGCTAAAAAATATTTATGATTATCCAATTAGTTTATATGTGAAAGGAAATTTAAGTTTGTTAAATAAAAAGTGTATTTCAATAGTAGGGTGTAGAGAAGCGTCAAATTATGGAGTAAAGGCAGCTAAATATTTTGCATATAATTTGGCTAAAAATGATATTTGTGTTGTTAGTGGTTTGGCTAAAGGAATTGATAGTTATGCACATATTGGAGCTTTAGCTTATAGCTTAGAAAAAAAGAATAATGATTTTAATGATAATTTGAGTTTGGAAAATCTTGGCGATAAGATTAATAATTGTGTTAATACTATAGCTGTTTTAGGTAATGGTATTGATACTATTTATCCTAAAGAAAATATGGAATTAGCAAGTTTGATTTTGAAAAATGGTGGTACGATAATTTCTGAATATCCGTTAGGTACTAAGCCTGATAGAATGAATTTCCCTGCAAGAAATAGGATTGTTAGTGGTTTGAGTACAGGTGTTTTAGTTATAGAGGCTAAAGAAAAAAGTGGTACTTTAATTACTGTGGATTTTGCTTTGGAACAGGGGAGAGATGTTTTTGTTGTTCCTGGTAATATTAATTCTTCTACTTCTGTTGGTACTAATAGACTCATTAAAGAAGGTGCTAAATTAGTGAACTGTTATGAAGATATAATTGAAGAACAAAAGGGGAAGGATATAAGAAAAATTGATATTAATAATATTTAGCACATATTAAAACATAAAAAAGGTTGCTATTAGCAGCAACCTCCTCTACCACCGCCACAGCAGCAGCAAATTAATAATATAAGGATGATTATCCAGCAGCAGTCGTCACCGAAACCAAAACCACCACAACCTCTGTTTTCTGGCATAGAATAGACCCCCTTTCAAAACAAAACATGTATTGATTTTCTTTTGTTTTTCCTTTGTATAATACATATTATGGTGGTTATAGATATTTGGTCACAAAAAAATTAAAAAATTTTAAAAAAAGTATTGACAAGTTTAATAAAATCTAGTATACTTAGTCTTGTCGAAAGACATGGTCGCTTAGCTCAGCTGGGAGAGCATCTGCCTTACAAGCAGAGGGTCATAGGTTCGAGT